>WNGR01011484.1_pt1 | contig 10898 bp, 8 predicted proteins | sample 5407581 | NCBI WGS metagenome assembly WNGR01 (sample SAMN13153383, study PRJNA577476) | soil metagenome | isolation source: 80 cm soil or saprolite under Garry oak tree replicate 2 | place: USA:California | collected 2016-06-15 | reverse complement strand
CGCGAGGCCGATCTCAGGATGGACCATGACAGGATCGAGGTCGGTCGCCGGGAAGGAACCTTCAGGGAACTTCGGATTGTCGTCCGGGGAGCCCCGGTCGAGATATATAACATGGTCGTGACTTTCGGTGACGGAAGAACTTTTTCTCCGAATATCAGACACCGTTTTGACGAGAATACTTCGAGTCGCGAGATCGACCTGCCGGGCGACAGGCGTGTCATCAGATCCGTTGACTTTGCTTATCGCAGCCTCAGCCGCCGTGAAGGGCGCGCAACGGTTATGCTTTACGGGCGGTGATCGCCGTGCTAATGCGGGATCAAGCGTGACGGCACGGATCCGCAATTTAATATTGACCTGTTAGAAAGCAGGTGCTAGCGTTGAATCGGTAGAGGAAGATTCTTACCGGTTTGCTGTGGGTGAACAGGGCCATGATTAGCCCAGAAAGGAGCTTTTATGGCGGTTCAAGTTAGCACCACAAGCGCCCCCGCCATCGCCTCCCGTTCGTCAGATATCTCCAAGGTATATCGTGAGGGTATTGTCGCCGGCGTGATTGGCGCGGCGGTCATTGCACTTTGGTTCTTCGTCCTCGACATTTTCAGCGGTCGCCCCTTCTATACGCCCAGCGTTCTCGGCACCGCTCTTTTTCGCCGCGGCATGGAGCTTGGTCAGCTGCAAACCCTACCCGTTTCGTTTGAAACGGTTCTCTTCTACACCTGGGTCCACGGCATGGTTTTCTGTGTCATCGGAGGAGTGGCCGCCAAGCTTCTCGACCTAGCCGAACAAAACCTAAGCCTTGGATTCGGTATCTTACTTTTCTTTGTCATTTTTGAGTTCGGCTTCTTCGTAATGGCCTTTATCTTCGCTGAACCGATTCTGCAGGCTTTGGCCTGGCCGGCAGTCCTGCTTGGGAATCTTTTGGCGGCCACGGGGATGGCATTCTATTTCTGGCGGCATCACCCTAATCTAAAGATAAGACCGTAGAAGCGTTGAGCGGACGAAAAGACTGACTCCCTCCTATAGGACTGGCGCCACTTCCGAGTTTGGCTCCCAAACAATGACGTTGGGTGCGGCGTCCTCTCGGGCGCCGTATGATCATTGCGCTGTGAAATATTTGCAGCAGCGCCATGCTCGCCGTCGGTAAATTTTTTTCTTGCCAACCTATCCCGATCACAATAAAGTTCATGGTGACAACTCACTGTCGCCAATTTTTGTGCCGCACTTTTGATTCACCGATCACCAAGGAGGCGCTCATGTCACTAAGATCTTTTTTCCTCGCAGTGGTTTTTAGCTTGACCGCAATGGTCCTGCCCGTTCGGGCGGCGGACGAGCCGCCTCTGTCCCTTGCGCGGGACGGCTGGTTCTACGTCGGCGGTCATTTGACCACGGTCAATAACAAGCAGTACATGACCGGCCAGATGTATGTGGAGTATCGCATTCCGGCCAAAAAGACTCATCCCTATCCGATCATCATGGTCCACGGCGGCACCATGTCGGGCACCAACTACACCGGCACTCCCGACGGCCGCGAGGGCTGGGCGCAGTATTTCGTCCGTCAAGGCTATGCCGCGTACGTTGTGGATCAGGTCGGGAAAGGGCGCTCCTCCTATATAGAGCAAACCTACGGTCCTACGGACTTGGTGGATAGCCAAAATTCTCAGCAGCGTTATGTCGCGCAGGAAAAATACGACCTTTACCTACAACGTCGAGTTTGTGGGCGCGCCGGACTATTTCAAACCGGGTCGGCTTGGCCTCACCTATGGCATAACCGCTATGCCGCTCACCTATTCCCCGCCCGTCGCAAGCGCATCGGAACTGTCGTTTGTCCAGGAAGAAAACGCGGACGGGACGGGCCTGGTGAAATGTTGGTTGCAGGCCGCGCCGGCGCATCAGTTGCCCAACTTGCAGAAGATCCCGGTGCTGGTTTTGAGCGCGGAAGCCTCTTATCACGCGCCCTATGATCATTGCACCGTGAAGTATTTGCAGCAGGCAGGTCTTCGTCCCACCTGGATCAAGCTCGCCGATGTAGGCATCCACGGCAACAGCCACGTCATGATGCTGGAGAAGAACAATCGGCAGATCGACGCGGTGATCGCCCGCTAGCTCGACAAAACGGTGGCGCCCGCAAAGAAAAACAACCGTGTATCAGCGCGGTGAGTGTTGTGTGGTCGTCGGGTTCAACTCAAGTCGCGATGTAAGGAGCAACGCATGCTTGAAAGAGATGAATATGGTTATGTGTTAAAGATCGTCTCCAACTTTCCGTACCATCCTTGGTGGAAGCTAACGTCACAGTTGGTGGAAGGATTTCGCGATAAAAAGAAAACCGGCCTCGTCTCCTCCGTAGGAGTCTACTCACCGAAGTTCGGCCTCGGCTCGTTTGAGAATCCCAAGATGATCGGCAGAGGAGAAGTCGACGCGGGAATCATCAATCCTCCGGTCACCGCCAAAATGGCTATGGAGGGAAAAGGGCCGTATAGGGAGCGCGTCGGCGAGCTGAGGGCGATCGCCCGCTTTCCGGAGCCCGATTATATCTTCTGGCTGGTTGCGGAAGAGCTGGGCATCCATTCCTTCGAAGAGCTGGCGAAGCGAAAGCCGCCGTTGATTCTAGTCTCCGGCAGAAGTGGCCCCACCGGGCCGGATACGCTCACCTGGACCGTCGAACAAGTACTGAAACAGTACGGCTTCAGCTACCAGCATATAGAATCATGGGGCGGAAAAGTTTTATTTCCCGGCCCCTCTGTCGTGGGAGTTCCGTTGGTTCGGAGCGGCGAGGCGAACGCGATTTTTCAGGAAGGGCAGCATCATCCCATGTGGGAGCAATTGGCCGAAGCTCGGCCGCTTTGCTGTCTGCCGCTCAGCCGGGCCGTCGTCGATTATATGATAGAAACCTACGGGTTCAGCGGGTCGGTCATTCCCAAGGGCCGGCTCAAAGGAATTGAAGAAGATCTTCTTACGCTCGACTACGGAGGCTGGCTGCTTGCGTGCCGGGAGGATTTGCCGGAAGAGTTGGCCTACCTATTAGCAAAGGTATGCACCGATCAGAGAGACGCCGTCGCCGCGCCCTACAAGGATCAGCCGAAGCATTTACAAAGCTTCGAGATTCCTATCACGCCTCAGCACCTGTCCACCAAGTGCGTGATCCCTTTGCACAAGGGCGCTGAAAAATACTATCGCGAGATCGGCTGCCGGTAAAACGCCTAACGCAAGGAAATCCTGAGAGATGAGCTGCAACAGATGGGATTTCAATTCTGCAAATTGCTGTTTCGAAGTCATTGACGAAGTCATTGACTCGTTTGCTTGGGCTGTGATAGCGCACGATTTGTATGTCAGGCGAATCCCAGCGGTTTAGCGGCGAGATTGGAATCCACTATCCGCTCCATGTGCTCAACCGCTATTCTCTACCCGACCTGATCCGGCTTGCGGAAAAAGCCTGGGAGACGTTGAGGCCCTTCGGCTTCACACAGATTTGGACCAACGATAATCTGGAATATCGAAGCGTGCTGGCGAGCTCGGCGGCGCTCGTGGCGCGCCTTCCGGTCAAGCTTGGAACGGCCATCACCGTTCCTTACTTTCGCAATCCCATCGACCTCGCCGCCGCCTTTGCGACGATCTCTGAACTCATGAGCGGCCGGGAGATCTCGCTTGGTCTGGGACCGGGCTCGCGGTCGATCTTGACCCATCACGTGGAGCGCGTGAAGCCGCTCACGATTATGGCCGAGTTGGCGACCGCTCTGCGGAAGCTCTTCAATGGAGAACCTATCGGACGCAACGAGATCCCCAACCTGGCCTCCTATTTTCACTTGAACGCGGAAAGTTACATCCTCCGCTTCAAAGCCCAATCGCCAATCCGTCTTTATTACGGTCCAAGTCTGCTCAAGCCCGCGGTTTTAAATCTCATCGCGCGCCACTTCGACGGCGTGATCCTGCAAACTCTCTATGGCATCACGGATATGGAGACTACGCTCGCAAGCCTCACGGATGCTCGCGCGCAGTCCAGTTTGCGCGAGCCGCTGCGCAAAGTCATGCTCCTCAATGCCTCCGTCTCCCGCGACGAACGAACGGCGAGAGAGCACGCCAAGCGCTTCGTCTCCCACATCATCTCCGGATGGCCCGATGAGACGCTCGAAAAGAAAAGCATCGATCCGCGCGCCGTTCACGCGGTGCGTCAGGCTTACGCGGAGAATCGCGGCGTGGATTATGCGGCGTCACTCACGCCGGATGGGACGGTGGATCGTTTGATCATCGCGGGCACGCCGGGACAGTGCATCGAGCGGATTGCTGAACTCTTTTCCTTGGCGGCGAGCCACGGATTCACGCAGGTCTTCATCGGCGTGCCGCTGGGGCCCGAGGTCCAGGAAGTGATCGATATCTGGGCCAAAGATATTTTGCCGGCGCTGCGATAGGACTTGGAACCGAGTTCAAACGCATTCTCGCCTGGCTGCGGTTCCTCCAAAGCTCATCATTCAAGAAGACCTCAGTGAGCGATCGGCTCATTATCATGCACGGATACCGCGCCTCCGTAATCAGCCGTGCCGACCTGACCGTCTGGGAAGAGCTTCCCTCCTCCATCCAGCGATGCGTCCGCTCAAACAAATCCGTATTGCGGCAGATGCCTGACCAACGAGGGCATCAAAGCCGATGACAAATTTCAAATCGCGAGATTATAAAAGCGCCGGGCGTTTTCACCCAACAGGGCAGCCTTCTCCGCTTGCGTTAAAGCCTCAACGCCTTTGATCGCCTGGACGCGGCCCCAATCCATATCGCTGTGGGGATAGTCGCTGGCGTACATGAATCCCTTGCTGCCGAGTTGATCGATGATCGAGCGTAGATTTTCGTCCCCCTCAAAACCGCTGAGAATCCTGCCTTCCAGGATATCTTCGATGGGCTCGTGGACGGTGGAAGGCAGCTCGTAAGGCTCTCTCCCCCAGTTGCTCTCTTGGCGTCCGGCGCGCGGTTCCAGGACATGCTCGATGTGTTTTCCCACCCACCAATTCCAGTAAGGCAGCCAACTCGCTCCAATCTCCAGGAACGCGCAGCGCAGCCGTGGCAATGCTTTCAGCAGCCCCGACCGAACCATTGACATCATGGCGACCATCATCGAAAACGGCATCGCGGTCACGTGCGTGGAGAAAAAATCGGTGAAGCAATCCGCCCAGGGCGTGTTGTGCATGCCGGTTACCGCGTGAAAGCCGATGGGAGCGTCGAGTTCATTCATCGTCTCGAAGAACGGAATGAATTCTTTGGCGTGAAGCGGGATGTGCCCGACGATCCCCGGAATCACAACGCCGCGAAGACCGAGCTTTTGGATCGCGCGCCGCGCCTCTTCGACCGCGGCGGGCGGATCCTGAATCGGCACGAGAGCGACGCCACTCACTCTCTTGCGAGCTTTTGAGCATTGCTCGGCGATGTAATTGTTATAGGCCCGGCAAACGGCCGCGGCCAATTCCTTGTTTTCCAGATCGAAGACCCAAACCAGCGCGGTTGGATAAACGATCTGAAAATCGATCTCCATCTGATCCATGTCTTGCAGCCGGCCTTCGATGTCGTCGAGTGAATTATCTTTTGCTCTCATCTGGCCGTGGCGCGGTGTTTGATACCGAAAGCCTCCTCCGCCCACGCCTTTGGTGAACGGAAGACGCGGCACGAGTTTCCCTTCGATCAGCCACCGTCCGGTATCTCTTTGTTCGTCGCGCATATCCACGATCCGCGGCCGCATGGAAAAGAATTCTTTTTCCATATGCCGCTCGAAAAGATCAAAAGGCTCGTGTAGATGTCCGTCTGAATCGATGACCTGCATAGTATCTCCCTCTAAATTATCTCTTCTTAGCGTCATCCGATGGTCTGGAACTATGCGCTTGAGGCGCTGTTGTTAAAGAGAACAGCCCCGTCAGCACCTCTCCGTCTCGACTTCCAGCGGATAAGGTCAGCGGGCATTCAGCGCACGCCTACGTCTTTCAGCGTCGCACGAACGCGAACCGCTTTACTTCAACAGCTCGACGTAACCCATGCGGCCCGAAAGATTGCCCGACCACCAGACGCGGTTCGGATTGTTTGGGTCAATCTCAATTCTTCTCGGATCCGACTCCGCGTTTGCCAGAGGAAATTCCGTGAATGTTTCAGTTTTCGGATCGAAGCGGGCCATTTTATCCACGTGCTGTTCGCTAAACCAAACCAGCGGGCTTTTGGGATCTCCCTGCACTGAATAGACGCCAGCGTCCTCAGTGGGAGGATCGTAAACCGTCATCTTGGTGGTTTTGTAATCGATCTTCATCAGCTTGCCGACGCCATGAAGTCCGACCCAAACGTTGCCTTCCGAATCCATTCCACCTTTCCGCGCAACGGGGTTTTTCACGAAGATCGGGTATTCGTCGATCTTCCCCGTCGCCGGGTCGATCCGGCCCATTTGGTTCACCGCGTTCTCGATAAACCAGACCTTGTTATCACCCGATATCGCCATGCCATAAGGGCTGGCGGTTCGTTCCCGCTTGATGCCGGCAGGAACCTCAAAGACAGTAAACTCCCTGGTTGCGGGATCCAATCGAATCACTTGGTTGGCGGCGATGGAGTTCAACCAAACGCTTCCGTTCGGGTGCACGCGCATGGTGTTGCCACTGGCCGAGCCGCTTTTAAGTTTGGGGAGCTCGTAGACATCGAATTGTTTGGTCTTCGGATCGATGCTCAACCATCGCCGGTTGGGACCGCCATCTATGAACCAAAGCTTACCGTCAGGCGCGCGGTTAATAGCGTTCAGACGATTGGTTGGCGACTGCCCGGCGGGGGGCGCAATCTCTGTGTAGCTAAAAGTTTTGGGGTCGAGGCGGCCGAGCTTGCCGCCTACTCGTTGGGTGACCCAAGCATTCCCCTCCAAGTCTACCGTTACCTCGTGTGGTTCAGCCTTGTTATTCGGCAGTTCATATTCGACGGCTATATATTTGGTAGCGTCGCCCTTGACTAAAGTCCGGGGCAAACGGCTATTAGGATCCGGCGCCGGCCTGCCGCTTCCCCCCGGGCCGGAGAAGTTCGCCATCACATAATCCAACACAACTCTGGCTTCCTCATCGGTCAACGGTTTCGCAAGGGTCGAGCCTTGCGCATAGGCTCGCATGTTTTGGACAATCGTTTGCCACCGATCCCGGTTAGCCCGGACTCTTGCGATGCGTTGGGCGTCATGGCACGAAACACATTTCGCTTCGGCGATCTGCTTGCCTTCTCCTTCCGGCAGAGTCAGAAGAGGCGCTCCTCCCTCTCCCCCCTCGCCAACCTGCTCACCCGGCAGCCTGCCGGGCCATGCTCCAGGGAGCTGCGGCGCGCGCGGCGCCGTCAGCGACAGGTCCACCGTTACAGGCTTTCCGGTCGCGACGTCCACCGGCGCGGAAGGCTCGCTCTGATAGTCGCCTCCAATGCCTTGCACGACATATTTTCCGGAAGGGAGACTGTTCACTGAGTAACGGCCTTGCGCCTGGCTGATCACCATGAAGGTGAGACGCCGCTCGGCATTTTTCATTTTCACAAAGGCTCCGGAGACCGGCGCTCCGGATGCATCTTTGATCACTCCCTGAAGCACGCCGGATCGATCTTGCGCGTGAATCAACAGCGGACAGACAAGCGCGACCGCCACGAGCACCATAGACAAATTTAAATGAATTTGTTTGAACATCGTCGTTCCTCCCGCCCCTTTGGGGGCATCCAGTTTGAAAACGCTCTCCAGCACAAAACCTAAACCGTTCTCATCTCACCCATATTTCGTGATCTGCATGGAAGCTATCCCAAACATTTCCACCGCGTCAAGTGAGTAACTCAGGGCGTTGCATTTGTCTCGTCAAGTAAGGTAAGCATCCCGTTTGAGGATGACTTATGGAAAACAAATACCAGGATAAATTGGGCTACCCTGCCGAGCGCACCAAGGGGAAAGTGAAACCCACGATGGCCAAGTGGATACAGGAATTCATCAGGCACTCGCCGTTTTGCGTTCTGGCGACGAGCAATGCCCATGGCGATTGTGACGCTTCACCGAAAGGCGGCAAGCCCGGCTTCGTTAAAATCTTAAATGACAAACGGCTGTTCATCCCTGATGTGGCGGGAAATAAACTCTTCCACGGCTATGGGAACATAGAAAGCAATCCGAAAGCGGGGCTGATATTTTTCATTCCCGGCCACAACTCGACAGTCAGAGTCAATGGTGGAGTCAGGGTGATTGACGGAGTCGAACTGCGGGATGTCCGTCTGGAAGTGCACAATCCCGACGAAAAGGCCAAACTCGTTCAAGGATTATTGCTGGACGTCGATGAGGCTTATAGCCACTGCCCTCGGGCTTTAAAATTCTCAAATTTATGGGATGTCGAAGAAATTACCAGAAACGTCGCGAATCCACCGATCGGTGTTAAGGAGCCAGGAATATAGACGTGATGTGTCAGAAGTGTTTGAACAATTTCTGCATCGTTCGCGCCAAAAAATCTCCCCTTCCCCTCTTTGGAAAGAGGGGTTAAAGTCAGCACCGGAGAAAATTCCCCCTTTGAAAAAGTGGGATCAAGGGGGATTTAGGTGTGGACTTTAGTCGCTGCCTGAACTCCACTCTAATTCTTTTCATCTGCCGGCGCCTCTTTCGGCTTTGCCCAGTAATCGGCGGATGATTTCGATTCCACCAAAGCCTCGGCTGTTTCAAATCCCGGAGCCATTCCTCCCGAAGTTCCCGCCAGCACTTGATGATGCTCGATGTTCAGCAGGCGCAGCCAACTCTGCTGGCCCATCGTCAATGCGATAAAACAGCCGAGCTCGACGAGCTCCGGCTCGGAAAAATGTTCATAGAGGCGCTCCCAGAACGCGTCATCGGTCGCGAGATGCCAGGTGATCGCTTCAGCATAGGCGAGCGCTGCTTTTTGCCGTTCGTCGTAGCGAGCCGATTTCTCGAAATTAAGCAGGTCATCGTATTGCGCTTCCTCGAGCCCCGCCTTGGCCGCTTCGAGCGAACGTTGATTGCCGCAGTACTCGCAGTTGATCGATCGTGAAACATAGATGCGGCAGAGCTCTTTGATGCTATGGTCGCAGACGCCGTTTTTGAAGATGTCGCGCCACGAATTCGCGAAGGACCAGAAGCAAGCCGGCACGTGGGCACGAATCGCAGAACTCTCCGGGCGCGGCGTCCCCTCGCGTCGGCAACGATCGAGCTCTTCGAGCATGGCGGGATCGGTAATGGTCGCCGGATCAACGTAACTGATGCGCTGCTTGGGCATGGCGATCTCCTTTCTTACTCAGACTTATAGGCCAAACGTGAAAAAGAAGAAAGGGACGAGAGTTTGCTTCACGGCTGATCTCTTTCGCATGACTCATCGATTCTGTTCAATGCCCGGGGCCGGAGCGATTCGGTAAGCGCGCGCCGAGGTGTCGGGCCAGAATTCGGTCAGGTTTGTCCTCGCGCTCAACCCAGCGGTTGAGCCGGTGAAAATTTTGTAATCACGAGGACTGAGATGCGACTCCGTCTCATCTCAGCGCGTCTTGAAATGCTCAAGGTCGTGCTATATTTGCCTAACGAGTACTCGTACGGCGAGCTCACTATTCGCAAGAAAGCCGGTCAGCTTGCTATTGAAGGAGATGGGCGGACGAGCCGGCTTGCGACCGGTGCTTGGAGCCATTCAGCTCACCAGCCTTGGCATCGGGGCTATCATCGGCGCCGGAATTTTCGTTGTGATCGGCCTAGTGGCCAAAGACAAGGCCGGCGCTGCGACCATGCTATCATTTGTCATCGCTGGTTGCGCATGCGCTTTTGCCGCGCTCTGCTACGCGGAATTCGCCGCCATGGTGCCGGTCGCCGGCTCGGCCTACACCTACGCTTACGCCACTCTCGGCGAGCTGTTGGCCTGGATCATCGGCTGGGATCTGCTTTTAGAATACGGCGTGGGCGCAGCGAGCGTCGCGCACGGTTGGTCCCACTATTTTACGGAGTTTCTCCGACTATTAGGCATCGGATTCCCTCGCAGTTTCGCTGATGCGCCGTTCGACTTCAACCCGGCGACCGGCCAATTCGTCTCCACCGGCGCGATCATCGACCTTCCGGTACTTTTGATCGCCGGTTTGATCACGACCGTCTTGGTCATCGGCATCCGCGAAAGCGCGACTTTCAACGCATCGATGGTCGCCGTCAAGCTGGCGGTGGTCTTCCTGATCATCATCATCGGGGTCTCTTACATCGATCCGAAAAACTGGCATCCCTTCGCTCCCTACGGCTATTCCGGCGTCAGCTTCTTCGGCCACACGATTTTGGGACAACATGGAGCAGGTGGAGAGCCGCTCGGGGTATTGGCCGGCGCCGCCATCGTGTTTTTCGCCTACATCGGTTTCGATTCGGTCTCGACCCATGCCGAGGAGGCACGCAATCCAAGTCGTGACGTGCCCATCGGTATCATCGGCTCTCTCAGCCTATGCACGGTTCTATACATCGCGGTCGCGACGGTGCTCACGGGTATGGTTCCCTACGACAAGATCAATATCGACGCCCCGCTTTCGGCGGCGTTTAACGAGGTAGGCCTTCCGTGGGCCCATTTTTTAATCTCGGTCGGCGCGCTGACGGGAATCACCTCTGTCTTGATGGTGCTCATGCTGAGTCAACCGCGCATCATGTTGGCCATGGCGCGCGACGGTCTGCTGCCGGCCGGTTTTTTCGCTTCGGTTCACCCACGCTTTCGGACTCCCTGGAAGGCGACGATCCTCACGGGAACTGTCGTGGGACTTATGGGAGCGCTCATGCCGCTTAGAATTCTCGCCGAATTGACCAACATCGGCACGTTACTGGCGTTTGTTATTGTCTGCGCGGCCGTACTCATCATGCGCCGGCGCCATCCCGAGGTCGCGCGCCCGTTTCGCTGTCCGCTTGTTCCCTTCGTGCCGATCCTCGGCATCGCTCTCTG
>WNGR01008422.1_pt1 | contig 10898 bp, 15 predicted proteins | sample 5407581 | NCBI WGS metagenome assembly WNGR01 (sample SAMN13153383, study PRJNA577476) | soil metagenome | isolation source: 80 cm soil or saprolite under Garry oak tree replicate 2 | place: USA:California | collected 2016-06-15 | reverse complement strand
GACTGATCCATTCCATATGATGTCATTACGACGTCACTATGACGCATGCTTACTCATGTACGATAAGATGTGACTCATTCCTAGGATCCCGGTAATGGGATCGCGTCATGTGTTTGTCTCGGACAAACACCGCTTTGCAGTATATAAACCGTAGTCTACTTAGCTTGTACAGTAGACTCGATATCTCTCAAATCACAGCATCTACTCGAATCTCTAGGACAGTCGCCCTTTGCCCTCCCTAAGGGCGCGAGAGAGGGCCTTATAGTTTTGCTCCTCGCCGGCAGACAACATACGTTCTGCGTCCCTGATAGAGACCCCCGCTATATCTGGTTGAGCTTCGCTCCCACGATCTTATTCATCACCATACTGAAGTCCTGATACGACTTCGCACACGATAAACTGACACCGCGCACGTCGCACGATAACGTCGGCTGTGGCGTTACATGTATACATGGATGATATAGGTATTGCAATGCGCACAGATATGAAGGGACACACAGCAGCAGTACGTAACGTACTTCAAGTGGCGCTAGACCACAACCTCTACTTTAAACCTGAAAAATGTACATTCCATGCGCCTTCCATGGATTACCTGGGGGTAATCCTTGAAAAGGGGGTGACACGCATGGACCTGGTAAAAATCGCAGGCATAAAAAATGTGGCCAACACCAACAAACCCTCACTCAGCTACGATCAGCCCTTGGATTTTTCAACTTTTATTGCCCCTTTATTAAAGGATTCACACACATCGCATGACCACTAAACAAACTCACAAAGAAAACACAAGAATGGTCATGGGGACAAGAAGAACAACAGGCATTCGACAAACTCAAGAAGCTAGTCACCAAAGAACCCATCCTCGCACATCCAGACTTCACCCAACAATTTGAAGTAGAAGTGAACACATCAGGATACGCTGTAGGAGCCACACTAGTGCAACGAAAGGAAGATGGAAAGAAGCACCCTATTGGATACTTCTCGGCTACCCTCAATGAAGCCCAAAGGAACTACAACATTTACGACCTTGAACTACTAGCAATAGTACTAGCCTTCAGAAATTGGCACCCTCTACTGGCAGGATCCCCACACAAGGTAATCATGTACTCCGATCACCTTAACCTACAATATTGGAGATCCCCACAAAAGATATCCCAAAGAGTAGCAAGGGAAGTACTAGAACTATCTGAGTATGACTTTGAAATATGCCACATTGCAGGAAGGATGAATGGGAGAGCTGACACACTCTCTAGGAGACCAGACTATGACCAAGGAGAAAACAATAATTGCAACGTAGTGGTGCTCCCAGACAGACTATTCATTAGGGCAAATACTGTAACACAGGCCCCTCAACTTATACAACTGCTCACCAACGAAGACACTCACCCCAAAGATCCCGTTTACCAACAAAACAAAGCAGTTCTCGAACCATGGGTAGATGTGCACAGACTCAAGAAGATAGAAGGAACCTGGTACAAGGATGGGCAAAGAGCAGTCACAGGAGGACTACATGACAAACATACCATTATTGAAGCTCACCACAAATCCCCAGTATACGGACACCCAGGAATTAAAAGAACCACACAACTAGTTGCTCGACATTACTGGTGGCCACAACTCAATAAGGATGTCATGAACTATGTCAAAGGATGTGCAGAGTGTCAAAGACATAAAGTCAACACCAGACCAACAAAAGCACCCTTACAACCCATATTTCTGATACCGGAAGCTATGCCCTTTGCCACTATCACCCTCGACTTCATTACTAAACTGCCCATATCGCAAGGATATGATTCAATCCTTACGATAACAGATCATGACTGCTCAAAAGTGGTTATCCTTATCCCATGCTGCAAAGAGATAATGGCAGAAGGAGTAGCCAGGCTCCTAATCAAATATCTATTTGTCTGATTTGGACTACTGTTACGTTGCCACTGAACGTTAGCCTTGACGTAGGCTCTCGACGTAGGGCGCAACACGACTTAGCGAAGATAGACACGGACTTCCCAAGTCACGTGCTACAATAGGTCACAAGGCCTGAGTGCACTTGGACATGAGGTCTTTGTAGGTCAGTGATTCACGAATAGAGAAAGGGATAGAGCCCTTATGTCTCGCAAGAGAAGAGAAGATGGGTGGCAATTCAAGAAGACCAAGCTGGGGTGCTTGGTCTTTGACGACTACATCTTAAGTACTACAAGAAGAGGGCTTTAAAGCGCCTCATGAATCCTGAACCCTACTATCACTATCCTGGGATCGAGTCATGCTATCATACATGTGATACTTCGGCTGACTGATGATAAGTCCATGACTAATTACCGCTTACCCCAGTAGTCATCACCTGTAGGTAAGTGTCTTTGGCACGATCGTAACAACTACCCACTAAAATGATAAGTGACAGGGACACTCGATTTGCTTTGAAACTTATGTGCAAAATGTGCGACATCATGGGAGTGAAACAGAACATATCTACGGCTTATCACCCAAGAATGGACAGACAATCAGAACGATCAAATCAATGGGTAGAACAATACCTCTGGTTCTACGTCAACGAGAGACAAGATAACTGGTGTGCTTATCTACCAATGGCGGAGTTCACACACAACTTGTGGCCTCACGAAATCACAAGGAAGTCACCCTTCAAATTGCTCATGGGATACAATCCGCGTGCTAATTGGATTGATAGGCCATCACCCATACCATAGGTGGCCTTGAGGCTTCAACAATTCAAAGAAGCCAGGGCGCAGGCCTAGGAACTGATGATCAAAGCTCAGAACCTGTGGATCAAACATAAAGATATGCCCAAATACCAGATAGGAGACCTCGTATGGCTGGAAGGATCCCACTTAAGGACCAATCAACCCACGGCGAAGCTAGCCCCTAGAAGACACGGACCTTTTAAAGTTATTCAGGTGATGTCCACAGTCAATTACTGCCTCAAACTTCCCATGCAGTGGAGCATCCATCCAGTCTTCCACATTGATCTTCTCACACCTTATTGTGAAACGGTGACACATGGTCCAAACTATGAACACCTACCACTGGATTCAACTTGAAAAGCTCTCTCTCTCTCTCTCTCTCTCTCTCTCTCTTTCTACCTCATCCAAAGCCTTGGCTGTCAGATAGAACGTACCTCAAAGGAGAAGACTCTATGACAAGTATCCTGCGTTCTGGGTTAGCAAAACCCATGGGAATCAGCAAAGGGACCATCGCACGTACTATTGAAAGTCGCTGCATCACAGCATCCATATATCACTTAAGAGTGATTACCATATTGCTAAGTTCTATACATAGGTGAAGAACCACCTAAGTCAGGTGAATGTAGGGTGACTACATAACAGTATGTGAACGTGGGACTGCATAGGGCAAGGCACACCCCCTTTGCACCCACACCCCCATCTATGTAACGCCACGACTGGTGTTATCATGTGACATGCATTCTAGTCTTCTTCGTAGAGTGAGATCGTATCAGGACCTCAGTATGGTGATGCACAAGTACCAAGTCGAGCCTCGCTCAAGACTGGCGTGAGAGGGAAGTGACGTTGCAAGACAAGTCGAAGGTCCGCATTCTTGTGAGCAAGCGAGGCAAAATACGAAGGCCCACATCAAGTGAGAGACAAATGTCGAAGGTCCTCAATAGGGCTGCTCAAGGCCCTCTTCCTGGGTTCTGGAGACTATGTCGTGATTGTGGAAGAAGTCAAGTCTACTGTACAAGCTAGGTAAACTAGGACTTATATACTAGTACAGTATGTTTGTGTTGAACAAACATATAACGCGATCTGAGTCAGGGGGACTTGTGATGATGTAGGTAGTGAGTAAGCATGAGTCAGTGTGCGTCATAGTGACGTCAGTAATGATGTCATATGGAATGATCAGTAAGCTATAAGTCATGAGTATGAGTTGAAAATGAGTCATGGGGTCGGCACGTGTAAGATAAGGGATGGATGATGTAGTAAGGGAAATGAAGCGTGTCTGATTTGTAACATTACCCCCCTCTTTAGACTGAAGTCGGCTCGACTTCAGCTTTTGCTGTCGCCGTAAAGACTTGGGTCTGCCACTTTGTTCTCTTCGCCGTATGCAAGTTGGTCATGTTACGTTACCACTAAATGTGAGCCTGGACATAGGCTGCAATGTGCATGATATGACTTAGCGGTGATAGACATGGACTGCAAGTCACGTGCTATGAAGGGTCACAAGGTCCAACGACACTTGGACACGAGATAATAGTTGCTTCTTGAGTACAAGTAGAGAAAGGGGAAGAGCCCTTAGATCTCATGAAGTAGAAAAGGAATGCAAGTGGTGATTCAAGAAGACCAAGCTGGGGACTTGGTCTTTGATGACTACATCTTAAGTACTACATGATGAGGGCTTTAAAGCGCCTCTTGGATCCCAAACCCTAGTATCACTATCCTAGTAGTGAGTCATGCGTATCATACATGTGATTCTTTGGCTGACTGATGGTGAGTCCATGACTAATTACTGCTTACTCCAGTAGTCATAACCTATGAGTAAGTGTCTTGGCATGAATGTAACATCACCCCCTTTTCAGGTGCGATGCCCATGTCGCCCGTGTTCTCCTACTGATCGCAATGCATCATCAATCAGTCCATCATCCTGATCTTGAATCCTCAGCAGCGCGTCTGCCATCTCCAATCATTGAATCATCTTGCAGTGCATACCAGCGAGTTCTCCCCATCGATCTTCAGCCTCCGCAATAGCTGTCTCTAGCCACTCCAGCTCCTGTGCCATTACACAGAATCGGTGAAATTCCACCTCAAGTGAGGGGTTGTTGAGGCGACGGATCATCTGGTCTGTCTGGTCTTGTCCTTCCGCCCCTATTTTGAGTGCTTCGAGTTGCTGGGCTTTGTACACGGGCTTCCCATCATAGTGAAAGATGGGCGCGGCGTACAAGGGCTTGGTGAACACCTTGTCGCTATCGTCGTGTAGCCCGATGACGATGGGATTCAGGTGGAGTATGACTTGTACGTACTCTGCTTGCTTAATGTCGCTGTCTGGACCCTTGATGGGAAATGAGATGAAGTGGTCGCCAAGGTTCAGTTTGAACCCCAATGGGATCTTGTTGCATTTGACCTGGTAGCTTCCTTTGTACAAAGGAAAGCCGGTGGTGGTGGCCATGTAAGGGGTCTTGTCTGGGTCGTCAGAGTCTTTGAGCATGCATATAAATAGGTGCTCAGCTGGGTAAAGATCCTCCTCGCTCATGTAGCTTGCGGTGCAGCTCCATGGTCTGTGCATCGTTGGTGTACTAGCTGGCACAGTGCTTCCTGCACTGCCAACTTCGCGGTTCACTTGGCGGCAGCTTTTGCAAATTGTTCGTCCCTCCACGTTGAGCAAACCTTCCTTACTGCCACTTGTGATATACTTTGGTTCTTTGAAGGGGACCAGTAGCGGGATCTCTCCCGGACAACCATCTTTAGGTCCCCAAATGTCGGTATTGGCATCTTGCATGTCTGCTTGGTGGGTAGGGGTTGCTCCCATGCCATCAGGGTCTGACAATCTTCGCACCATGGGTGATAGTGCATGCGGGGGCACTGGCTTCGTGTCAAGGTCTGGAAAGACAAGTAGGACTGATGCCAATTCTTGTTCGGTGAGGGGAGTGGCGAGGAGATTCTCATCAGTGATGTGTGGTTGGATGTACTTTTTGGCGCATAGCTCTCGTGCTTCAGGGAGGGTGATGAGCCCCGACTCGAGCTCCACTCCGAAGATACGTTCCGGTGAGCCGAGGTAGTACTTGTTAACATTGGACATGAAGGAGATGAGCTTTGTGAGTAGTGCAGTAGGGCGAAGAGAAGAGGGGATAAGAGACTTGCTTGCGTTACCCCGCCTTATATGTGTTCTTATCACGGGGTTTCGATTTTCGAACTCCCTTATCGCTTCAGGGGCATGGACATCTTGTTTGTCCACCCACTCGTTATCTGAGTCTGGGTACCCCTTCCATTTGATAAGGTATTGCTTCTTGTGCCTTCTGCCAAACTGCCAAGAGTCTAGAATCTTCTCGACCTTGTATTCTTCCTCGTTATCGACCAGGTCTGGAGCCAGTCTCGAGTAGTTTGATCTGTGGAGGTCGGTTTCTCAGTATGGTGTGAGAAGATCAATATGAAACACATCATGAATGCTCCACTGTGTGGGAAGTTTTAATTGATAGTTGACAGGGGACATCACCTGAGTTGTTACGTGTCAGCACCAAGACACTTACTCATCGGTAGTGACTACGAGGGTAAGCGGTAATTAGTCATGGACTCATGCATCAGTCAGCCCGAGTATCACATGTATGATAGTATGACTTGATCCTAGGATAACGATACTTGGTTTCAGGTTTGGGAGGCGCTTTAAAGCCCTCTTATTGTAGTACTTAAGATGTAGTTGTCGAAGACCAAGACTCCAGCTTGGTCTTCTTGAATCACCACCGTCTTCTCTTCTACTCACAGGATCAAGGGATTCTCTCTCTCTCTCTCTTTCTATCCTTTGCTCGTATCCAGTCAGCAACCATTATCTCGTGTCCAAGTGTCATCGAACCTTGTGACCAGTATATCACGTGACTACCAAGAGTCCGTGTATATCCTTTGCTAAGTCGTCGCGCGCATCGTCATTCAGCCTATGTCAAGGCTAACGTTCTGTGGTAACGTAACATGAGTGATTGAGAAAGGACCATGTCTCTTGGGCGCAAATTTGGCGGTCGGTTGATTTGTCCGGAGATGATGTCCTTCCAGCCATACGAGGTCCCCTTCGCGATATTTGGGCGTATCTTTATGCTTGACCCATGACTGTTGTGCCTTGATCATCAGTTCCTGGGCGTGTTGTCTTGCCTTTTTGAACTGGTCTAGCCTTAACGCCACTTGTGGTATTGGCAATGGCTTATCCATCCAGTCAGCGCGTGGATTGAACCCATATAGTACAAAGAAAGGGGACTCTCTGGTGGTCTCATTTGGCCAGTTATTGTGCGTGAATTCTGCCAGAGGCAGATAGGCATGCCAATTGTCTTGTCGCTCGTTGACCCAGAATCGCAGATACTGTTCCAGCCACTGATTGGTGCGTTCCGATTGCCCATCTGTTCATGGATGATAGGCTGTAGAGACATTTTGCGTCGTTCCTGTCGCCTTGCATAGTCCTCTGACGAATTTTGAGGTGAACCTTGGGTCTCTATTGCTGATAAACTTCAGTGGGAGTCCGAACCATGGGAAGATGTGTTGGACGATCAGTCCTGCTGTTTCTTCTGCCATCATGCTTTCTTTACAGGGAATGAATACAGTGGCCTTGGTGCAGTTGTGGTCTGTCACAGTAAGTATTGAGTCATATCCCTGTGAGATGGGCAGTTTAGTGATGAAATCCAGCACGACGGTTTCGAATGGCATAGCTTCAGGTGTAGGGAATATGGGTGATAGTGGTGCTTTTGTCGGTCATGTATTGATTTTGTTCCGCTGACATTCAGCGCATCCTTGGACATAGTTCATCACGTCCTGTCGCATGTTCGGCCACCAATACCTGCGACTTGTTAGCTGGTATGTTTTGTTGATTCCTGGGTGCCTGTATATGGGCGCGTCATGGTGGGCTTGTATGAATGTTCGTTTGTGCTCTATTTTGCCTGTCACCACACGTCGTCCATCTTTGTACCATGCTCCCTTGACCCTTTTCAGTTGGTGTGTGTTTACCCATGGCTTCAGCATTTCTTCGTCTTGCATGTATATTGGATCGGTGGCCTCTATCTCCTCTTGTGCTATGATCCTGCACATAGGGGGGGTGCGTGTTACCTTTCCCACCCTTACGAAGACATGATCGGGTAAGACAACTATGTCTTTATTGTCGTTTTCCCCTTGATCGTATCCCAGTCGTCTTGATAACGCGTCTGCTTGTCCATTCAGTCGTCCAGGGAGGTGTCGTATTTTGAAGTCGTATTCTGACAACTCCAGCACTTCTCTTGCTACCCTTTGTGATATTCTTTGTGGTAGTCTCTAATATTGTAGGTTGAGGTGGTCGGAATATATAATGATTTTGTGGGGCGATCCTGCCAGCAAAGGTCTCCAATTTTTGAGCGCCATTACAATGGCTAGGAGTTCGAGGTCATAGATGTCGTAGTTCTGTTGTGCCTCATTGAGCGTGGCTGAGTAGTATCCTATGGGGTGCTTTTTACCATCCTCTTTTCGCTGTAAGAGTACGGCTCCTACCGCATATCCCGAGGCATCCACTTCCAGTTTGAATTGGTCATTGAGCTTGGCATGTGCCAGCATGGGCTCTGTCGTGACGCATTTCTTCAGTGCGTCGAAGGCCTCTTGTTCTTCTACTCCCCATCGCCATTCTTGGTCCTTTCATGTGAGTTTGTGCAGTGGTCTTGCAATGAACACGAAGTCTTTGATGAAAGGGCAGTAAAAATTGAAAAATCCAAGCACCTTTCGCACTTCTGTTGCATTTTTGGGTGTCGGCCATGCATCTACACCCGCGATTTTTGCAGGGTCCATTCGTGTCACCCCCTTTTCAAGGATTACCCCCAGGTAATCCATGGAAGGCACATGGAAGAGGCATTTCTCTGGTTTAAAATAGAGGTCGTGGAGTTGCACGATTTTGAGAATGTCATGGACTGCGCATTGGTGGTCCATGAGGTTGGTGTGAGTGGCAATTCCGATGTCGTCCATGTAGATTCAGATCGTTGTTCCGAGAGGTTCATGTTTGAGAATAACATCGCGGTAGATGTAGTTCATCATGGTCTGGAATGTCACATGTCACTGGTGAATTGGTAAGTCCAAAGTACATGACTGTAGGCTCAAAAAGGCTGTATCTGATCTTGAATGCCGCTTTCTTCTTGTCCCCTTCGCAAATGCGTATGTTGTTGTACCCCCATTGGACGTCGAGCTTTGTGTATATGTGCGCATTGCTGAGATCATGAATGAGATCCACAATAAGAGGAAGAGGATATTGGTTTCGGATCGTAATGGCATTAATTTTTCGATAGTCCTGTACCAGTCGCATCTTGCCGTCCTTTTTGCGAACGAAGAAAAATGATGATGTGTATGGTGATTTGGACTCACAAATATAGCCCTTCTCGAGTTCATTGTGGAGGAATTTTTGTACTGCCTCATCCTCGATTCGATTCATTGGATATACCTTGCAGTCTATTGCTTCTGGGGCATCCTTTTTGAATTCGATTGCGTGATCCCAAGCTCTTTTTGGTGGGTATTGCTTTGATTCTTCTTCACTGAATACCTTGGCAAATTGTTGATATACTTCAGGGACTTCCACCTTTTTTGTGTATTGTTGTGCTTGGATTGTGAGTTTGGTGGAAGTTATAGCTCGGAGATGAGAGTCATCGTTTGGTCCCTTGATTCGTGCGATTATCGGGTCCTTTCCTGGAATAAAAGGGTTTACTGACCAGAGGATAACGGGTAGTTCCTTTTCATCAATGACGCCATTTTTCCATATGAATTTTGGTTCGAAGGTGGCCATCCACGGGTACCCTAGTACAATATCTTCATTTCCTATGTTCGTGACAAGGAATTGTATTGTTTTTTGGACTCCTCCGGTTTGTATGTCGAGGGTGATGTAATGCATGATGGCTCCCACTTGATTTGCCGTGTTGTCGATATTCCATATTTTCCGTGGTCTTTGTAATGGCCTCTTTCCTAATTTCATCCGCCATATGAAGTTTTCACTCATGAAGCAGTCGGTTGCTCCAGAGTCTACAAGTGCTTTTGTGTCGGCCATTGTGTTGCTGGTTCTGATAGAGACGGGGATATACATGGATCGGAATCACGTAGTCACTATTACAGAATTGAACTTATGGACTGCCCTCACCCAGGCCAATGGGTTCAGGCGTTTTGAAAACCCTCTCTCCTGACGAGGTCTCTCATTACCAACTCTTGTACATCTTCTCCTGCAGTGGCTACTCCTCAGAGCCACATGTTGGCTTGTTGCTGTGGAGTTTGAGTATTGGATTGTGCCGCCACTATTTGTTCTTCATCACAGACGCTTCTGTCGTCGACTACCGCGTCGCGTCCTTGGCTGGGACATGGGGTCCAATTTCGTTGATTGCTGGATTTATTCCACATATGCTGGGGGCAGTTGCGACTTAGATGTCCCTTTTGGTGACAGGTGTAGCACTCAACTTCCCGTAGGTCTCATTGTCTCCCACTTCCTCTTCCTCTTTGAAGGAATCCTCCTCATGGGGCATATACATTGCTTGTCATTGTGGCCAGGTTTACTTCTTCGCTTCCGGCGATACGTCTGCATGTCCGCCTGGCTGACGTGTCCATTGCATTTGGATCTGTTAGCATCCTTGGAGGCATCCATCCTCTTGGGCGTGATGTAGTTATCCCTCCTTGGTGTGCTTTGAGTTAAGGCTGAGCATGAGTGCACTCATGGGTGACCCGGATCCATACCCATGGGTATTCTTTTGTTTACTACTTCAACCTGGATCCTTGAAGGATCTGTCATATGGGTTACCCATACCCATGGATCCATTACCCATAGGTGCATGGGTACCCATGGGTTATTCCTATAGATGGATCCTTATAGGTACCTATAGGTATACTTATGGGTACCTATGTAGAGGTTACATCATAGATGTACATCTTCTCATTATCTAAGACAGTGATAACCTCTCTCACACCCTACTCCTTGCCCTTCCCTGACTGCTTACTCTTATTCTTAAACAATGTCATATCTCTTTTGAGGCACAACATTATGCTGACATCCACACCAGGAACCAAGTACTATTGCAGCATGGGTTGACTCATCAGACAATAAGTGTCTTATCTTAGAGACAGTAAGTCCCCCTTATGAGAAAGCACACTTAACATCAGTTGAAGTAGCTATTAGATAGTTGTTATGCCCTAGCAGGGGCATATACTAAGTTTGAGGTTTTGGTGTAGCCCAAAGGGTAGTGTCACACAATGGTA
>WNGR01008419.1_pt1 | contig 10900 bp, 16 predicted proteins | sample 5407581 | NCBI WGS metagenome assembly WNGR01 (sample SAMN13153383, study PRJNA577476) | soil metagenome | isolation source: 80 cm soil or saprolite under Garry oak tree replicate 2 | place: USA:California | collected 2016-06-15 | reverse complement strand
TACAGTCGACCAGGACTAAGACGGGACAGAGTTGTAACGGAGCAAGTATGAGTTTTTTTCTGGCGATGGATGCCGGTGGCACGAAGACGGACTATGTCCTTGCCGATGAGACGCGCGAATAGTACGGGTACGCACCGGGACGATCAAGCGGATGCGTACAGACTCGGATACTGCGGCCCGCAACCTTGATTCCGCTTTGGCTCAGATTACCTTGCAGAGCGGCGTATCGATGCAGTCCATTACGAGGACATGCGTCGGGACCGCTGGCGAGAACATCCCACTTGTCGCGGACTGGTTGCGCCATGCGATGACTTCCCGTGTGAGCGGCGAACTTCTACTGCTCGGCGATGTGGAGATCGCGCTCGACGCCGCCTTTCCGGGGCAGGCCGGCGTGCTGGTGCTGGCAGGCACGGGATCGAACGTCGCGGGCCGTATGGTGACGGTACGTTGACGACAGCCGGCGGGTGGGGACCGGCTCTATCGGATCAGGGGTCCGGGCATAAGATCGGTCTTGAAAGTCTCAAGGCAGTCTTTCTCGCCCATGGATGAAGGACGCTCCACGCGATTGCTGCCAGATATGATGGATTTTTGGCAATTGACCACACTCAACCTGCTTGTTGAACGTGCGAACAGTGTTTCGCCGCCTGATTATTCAGAATTGACGGAGCTGGTGCTGCGGGCTGCGGAATCGGGAGATGAGGTTGCGACCGAGGTCCTGCATCGAGAGGGCGAGTCCCTTGCCTACCTTGTAAAGCTTGTCATGCGGCGCCTGCATAAGTCCGCCGACAATCATGAATGGGTGGTGGCTCCAATCGCCTTTGCAGGAAGCATCATGGAGAAGGTCTCACCTGTCCGTAAAGCCTTGATCTCTGCCGTACAGCGGGGAGTTTAGTACGGTTCGGGTCCTCGCAGGAGTCGTCGACCCTCTCGTAGGTGCTGTCAACGCGACTAAGCCGACCGCAGGACAGCAGTTGTTTGTATCCGGTAATCACTGAGTCCAATGTCATCGTCCTTGTTGGCCACCGTTCGCCGAGTATCTCCATATATGGCCTTAGGAACACAATTCCGGCAAAGCCGAATGCGCCCACGCAGAGAAACACGCCGCGCCATCCAATCACCGGATCAAGCATTACCCCGAACGTCGAACCGAATGCCATTCCTCCCGCCATCGCTCCAAACAGCCAACCCAAAGGTCGGCCACGTTGTTCGTAGGGAAAGAGGTCGACCATTAGCGCCAAAGCCAGCGGCACTACACCGCTTGCGCCAAGTCCTGTAAGGAAGCGCCAGAAGATCATCTGGTTGTCGCCCATCGCGGTGGCTGTGAGGCCGGTCAACCCAGCGAAGGCGACGAGCGAGGCAAGCATGATACGTTTGCGCCCAATCCAGTCGGACAATAGACCGAAGAACAGCGTTGAGACTCCGTAAGGAATCAGGTATGCAGGAACTAGCAGGCCGATCTTTTCTACTGACACACCAAATGTGGCAGCGAGCCGTGGAATCATCGGTCCAACCATGTATGCCTGGAAGAAGATAAGGAAGGTAATCCCGGCGAGCACGCGAAGAAGGCGTTCGCGTTTCTGTTTCGATCACTGAAGAGTTGGTAGGTGACATATGCTGGAACTCGATCCGGACCATGATGTTGATCAAGGTTCATGACAAAAATAGGAATGTGATCTATCTCGGAATGGAATAACGACCGCACGAGTCGGCGGCAACGCAGGCAGACCCCGGGCCTCGCGGGCCAGGGTCTGCAGAATCGATTACCGCAGGGCTTCGCGCAAGACTTGCTCATCGACGCCGCGGCTGGCACAGCATCCAGCCAATTTGCCGTCGATCACTACAGCCGGGACACTCCGGAAATCATGTTGGGAAGCACGCCTCGCGATGTCCTCTCGATGCATGTCATGGACGTGAACCTCATGCTCTGGGCCCGCCAACTTCTTCAACGTTTCGATGGTATCGTTGCAAGTCTTGCAACCAGCGCTGAAAATTTCACTTTTCTGCTTCATGAATTTCTTCTCCTTGTGCGTTCCTTTGAATGGAGTCCGCTCCTGCCGGAACGCAGGCAGAACAGAAGGGGACTGTGGCCGCACGGTGCGGCCAGGAATTCCAAATCGAAGCAGCGATGAGGAGCGCAATGCCTGCATAGGTCGTGTACTCAGACTCCAGGCGGAACTTGCCCGCAAGAATCAGAATCGCCGCTATCAAGCCCATGTAGAACGGGCCGAGCCCGTGGCGGCGAGAGGAACGAAATCCGAGTGCGATCGCAGTGATTGCGAGAAACCCTATGGTCAATGGCAGTAGATACCTGGTTGAAATCAGGAAACCAAGACCCAGGGAGGAAATAAGGCCGGCATAAGCTGGCCAGCAGGCGGGACACATCACCTTCGGCAACAGAGATACGCCAATGCCTGGTATCGCAGCGATGGTTTCTTTCCACCTTGAAAGTGTCATTGCAGCCCTTCCTGATCCAGGCTTGCGAGAATTGGACACTTGGATGAGGGAGCGCAATGTTCACAGCGCTCGGCCAGACCGCGCAAACTCACTCTCATGGCATCAAGCGCTGCAATCTTCCGATCGATGTCCGTGATTTTGGCTTCAGCACGAGCGCGAAATCTGGCGCGGTTCTTCCGAGGCTCAATCCGCAACGCCAGGAGTTCCCGAACTTCCTCAAGCGAGAAGCCGAGTTCCTGTGCACGTTTGATGAACCGCAGCTGCCGCGCGGCATCGGGAGAAAACTGACGATATCCAGCTTCCGTCCGCGGCGGCTTGGGCAACAACCCTCGACGTTCGTAGTAGCGAATCGTTTCGAGTTTACGCCGCCCAGTTGTGCCAGGCGGCTGATGGTCAGTTTTTCCATGAGCCCTTCTCGCTTTCCAGATTGCAGTGTAGACCCCGTACTTAACTACGGAGTCAAGCTATATCGACGCTAAGAGTGGGCAGATTGTTGCGGAGTCTCAAGCGCTGGGTCTGAGGCGCATATATGGGCTCGCCGGTTTCCGGTTGGAAGCAGAAGATATAGTGACAAACACGAGTGGCGGTCACATGAGACCACGTTTATCGAGAAGCTCCAATCTCAAATGCAGTTCAGTAGCGTTCGGGGATCAAAGCCTACAACGCGCGCTATACAGCAGACTGCGGCGTCGATCGCGGAATCGCAGTCCCCCACCAGCAATACGTCCACGCCTTCGGGAATGGAACGAGGTGCGCCATCTCCATCTGCTCGATTTGGAAGCCGCCCTCTGCCAGGAGAGATGGAATGTCACGCGTCAGGTGACAGCCTTCAAATGCCCAGCGGCCTAGCGGCTCCAAACGCTCTTGCCAGCGTCGGACCTTAGGATCGGGTGAAATCCCATGTTCGAAGAAGATAAATTTACCGGCGGGCTTCAAGACTCGCCCAATGCCGCGAATAGCCTCAGCAACGCCGGGAATCGTGCATAACGTGAACGTACTAATCACCGTATCGACTGTGTCATCTTCCAAAGGAATGCGCTCACCCGGAAGATCCAGGAATTCGATATCGAGCTTGGTCTGGCGCCGTTGAGTTTCTGCTAGTCGAATCATTCCTGGATTGGGTTCGAGCGCATACACCTTGCTTACTCTTGTGGGATTGTAGAGGGCGAAATTCACGCCAGGACCTACACCGATTTCGAGAACTGTCCCTTCGGCCAAAGGTACAACCCGCTCGCGAATATCGCGGAGGGGCTTTGGATCGCCCAACCCTTTCACGATATGGGGCTAGATGTGGTCTCTGTAGAAAGGCATGGCTGTCACACTTTCACACCGCCCGGCGCGGCGATCAAACCCGCTCGAAAAGACAGAATAGAAACTGCTGCTTCCCACCGGCAGGTGTTGAGTGCCATTCAATTTCGCTATCCGCCAGACAGAACTGAGAACCGAATTCATCTTCGAGAGCCGCTGCATCGTAGTGTGCGGTATCTAACCCGCTGCACCGCGGTTCTGGCACAGTTCAAGGAGCGACGCATCCATCTGGCCCTTGTGATTGATGAACATGGGAGCATTCAAGGGATGTTCACACTGAACGATGTGCTGGAAGCGATCGTTGGAGAATTACCCTCAATCAGCGAAGTTCCCGAGCAGCCTGTCGTGCACAGGGAGGACGGGTCCTGGCTCGTGGATGGACGTCTCCCAATCGACGAATTCAATGAGGTGCTGGGCATCAAGGAATCTCTCATGCAGAACGGAGGCAGCTATAGGACGGTGGCCGGTTTCGTCATTGAACACGTCAAGAAAATCCCCGTTGTGGGAGACCACTTCATCTGGCATGGTCTCCGATCTGAAGTTGTTGATATGGATGGTAATCGTGTTGATAAGGTGTTGGTCAAAGACCAACGCGGTGTCTAGGGGTTGAAGATACGGGCTTCTCGCTGACTCGGTTCGCCGAGTTCTCAGTCCCCGTGACTCCAATGTTTACAGTAGAGTTAGAACTGAAAGGCGGCCTGTCAGGATGACATCTGTGACGGCACGTGCTGCACTTATTCGCTTTTGCAGAAATAGGCTCCTTCTCGCGCCTTTTCTGGCGATTTCCCTCTTTTACCTGCTCTCCACTGTGCTGGCCGCGCAAGAGCCGGTCCCGGGAGGAGAGTTTCACGTCGATTCCGATCATGACGGCATGAGCGACACCTTGGAGCAGGCGCTGCTCGTGCAGTTCGTCCCCAAGTTCATGATTGATCAACACGACTGCTCGAACGTTCCAGCCGAGTTTCAGGCGGATAAGAAGACGCCGGAGTTGAAGGCAGAGAACGGAACAATCTATGGCCAGGTGTTCCCAGCAAAGACCTTGAGGGATAAGGCACCGGCTGCAGAGGTCCATTACTACCATCTTTGGAGAAGAGACTGCGGAGGCCACGGTCATCCGCTCGACACCGAGCATGTGCAGTTCTCATTCATGCATCAGACACTCATCTCGCATCGGCCACTTGGAAGGCAGACTATTGGTATGCCGCCGCCCATGAGAACACGGTGTGCGATGTGAGCCAGATTGCCCGCGCCTCGACTCTCCACGCTCAGGACCACGGGGCTATGGTCTGGATCTCTCCCGGCAAGCATGCCTCCTATCTGAATGAGACTCTATGCCAGCGGGGTTGTGGCGCGGACCGCTGCGCGAAGATGGTTGCACTTCCTCCCGGCAAGATCATCAATTTGGGGGAGCTCGATCATCCAAAGAACGGATCTCTGTTCATAGCGTCCAGCGCGTGGCCGCTCGCTGGGAGGATGTCCAACACAAACTTTCCCCCTGAGCCGGTGGCCCGGCTAAACCAACTACCAGACTCCGACATCGGTTGGTTCAACGCCGGCAGGCGCCCCGCTCAAGGGATCATCGCCATTAGCAGCTCAACGGGACAGGCGATTGCTGGAAGCGGATACAACACGACGTCCGCTCTCGCAACGGCAAGCGATTCGACTGGGGTTGGGATCTCGACTGCGGCCGACTCAACCGGCAACGCCCTTCAAAAGGGCCACCGGCATACAAGACACGCACTCGGGGCCTCGGCTCGGCACATCGGAGATGCACTTCACATAACTAAGTAGCCAGACAATCCCGACTGACCCTCTTCTCGCTGCGAAGGGGTGATCTCTTCAATGTAGCCAAGATTGTCGAGGGCCTGGAGGAATTTGAGAGAACGCTACGAGACACGGGGATATGTCAACTCTGTTGAAACACCCATAACATCGAGTGATGAGTCACGCCGCACCGTCGATTTGGTCGTTGATGTGGATGAGGGAAAACCGTACGACTCATGACCCTGCTTGTCAGCAGCGCGGCGCTGCCTTGTGACACTCACCTTAGCCTCAACTACCGCCAGAACCCACCAATGCTGCAGCATCCGCCGCGCCAGCGGCTTCGTTCAAACGCGGTCTACATTACCTATCGCCGATCAATAAGGGCGCCGACCGAAATTTAAATTCCATTTCCGTAGTTCCCGAAAACGGGCTATACCGAAGTAATCCGTGTGGCCGTGTAACCGGCATTTCGGACAAGTCCTGCCAATTAATTCGCTACGGCTTTCGCAGCGCATATAGCCAATGCGCTCATCGAGCGCTGATACCTCCAATATAGAGCTCATGCTCTTAAGATCAGCCATGTGGCTCCGTTGCCTGCAAAATTGGCATCCAATAGTTTAGCCCAGGCTTTCTCGATGGGGTTGAGGTCGGGCGAGTAAGGCGGCAGGTACAGCACGTCGGCACCACGCTCTTGAAGCCGTTCTCGCACCCCGGCTACCTTGTGCGAGCTGAGATTATCCATGACCACAACGTCGCCCGGACGCAACTGCGGGCAGAGCACCTCGTCGAGGTCGGCGAGGAAGACGTCGGTATCGGTGGCCGCCTCGACGGTCATGGATGCGACCATGCCGCCGAGGCCCATGGCCCCAAGAATGGTCAGGATCTTCCAGTGACCGCCGGGGCGTGGCTTCGTGGATGCGCTGGCCTTTTCGCGCACGGCCATAGAGTCGCGTCATGCTGGTCGTAACGCCGCTTTCGTCAAGAAAGATCAGCTTTTCGGGCGGAATCGTGCGGACCCGGTCGAGGAATTCGACCCGCCGCTGGAGGTTGATCGCGGTATCGCGTTCGATGGCGTGGAGCGATTTTTTTTCATCGGCAGCCCCAGCCGTGTGAGCGTCAGCCAGACCAGCGATCGGCTCAACCGAACGCCAGCCTGGTCGGCGATCCAGTGCCCGAGTTCGTCGAGCGTCACGTCCGGCCGCCGTGCGACCTCGTCCCGGATGCGACCTGCAACTTCCGCAGTCACCCGTCGCTCGGGTCCATGCCGCCGTTGACGCACTCGCTCCAGCCGCCCGCTCCGTAGTTGCTGCTTGCGAATCTTCCGCACATACTCGAAGCTCACCGCGTAGCGCTCGGCCAGCAGTCGCAGCGACACCCCACCCCGTGCATACGCCTCTAGAATCCGGCAGCGCAAATCGTCGGAAAACGCTCGCCCCATCGTCTCGTGTCGCAGAAAACTCGCCAATACCACTCTGCCCTACGACACTACTCCTTGGGTACAACTACCTTGGAACTGCCCATAGTTCGCTTGCTAGGCGGCCTGAAAAGGCCGGCGTCGGCGGTTCGATCCCGTCTCTGGCCACCATTTATAATCAATAACTTACGAGATCCAGACAAAAGCCTTCGAGTACCGGAGGCTTTTCTTGTTTGTTCTAAACAGTTTATTTCAATTATTTATAGATTTGACAGGGGATGGCCGCAAAAAGGCTGGCGTCGCTGGTTAGCAAGCGGTAAGTTGCTTATTCCAGATGGTTAAGGATGATCGTCAATCTGCCCTGAGGGACGGGAACAACAAGGGAACACCGCCAGGGGAAGAGTGCGTTTGAATAGAGTGTGGCCCGATCGAGAGAAGGGGTTTGAACGTTTGAACGACGCCGCTCGGCCGCTCGCGCGGCGGATGCCGCAGAATGGCGTTCGGCAGGACGACTTGTTTCGCAGACCATATGAGCTGTTGGTCAGCATCTCAGGCATCGCACAGGTCAGTGCGATCCAATTGCTAGCAGAACTCTCCACTTTGGAGCCTGCCACTTGCAGGTCTCTCCAACCTCGAGAAATAGCGAGCGACGAACAACTTATTGGGCAAGCTCGATGGTCACTCTCACCGAATCCGGCACGTAGAACGCTTCGATACTGGAATCAATTTTGCCAATCGGAATAATGCCCGGGGAGGGTATTTCTTCGCCGCCTTGTCGATAGAAGATGGCCACATCATGGCCGGGAGACCAATAAGCGATGTCGCCCAGCTCATAGTGGCGTCTTCTTGGACCAGTTTCCGAAAGAGCCCGTGGCAGATTTCCATACTTCTCTCTCCCAAACAGGTCCCCCATCGACAGATTCAGAGGCAGCAGGGCAACGAAGTCTCGCGTGGTCGCGTTATTAGCCAATGTGGCAGTGAGTGTCTTGTCTGCAATCCTTATGTTGATTTTCATGTCTTGACTCCGTCCCGCTGAAAGAAGTTCCGCACTTGAATTCGAACCACTGGCAGGGTTACTGGCGTTTATGGTCCGTGCTGTGGCATTCAAGCTTACAGCCAAAATGAGCGTAATCAGCGGCAGCTTCTTCGCCGTGAATCGTTGAAGAGTTGATCGGTACATAGCGCCCTCTCATCGCTCTGCAAGGTTGGTAGTCATCTGCACTAAGAGAGATGGAATTGCCTGACAATCTCAGCGACTCGCCGTCCAAGGTGTGCTGCAGTGTTCAAGTCGCTGTCGATCGGAGCCGCTTCTGGCCCCTCATCGACGTTTGACTGCGCTATCGCGCCCAGCCAGCTTCCGATCCGGTTCAAGTCGTTTGCGCTACCTTTGCTCCCGCTGTTACCGGGCTTCAAATCCAAGCCTACCCAGATCATTCCATGTTGAGCGGCGAATAGGGCCATTGAGACCAGCGTGTTGAGTTTGTCGCCGTTCTGCGCGCCTGAGTTGGTGAATCCCGCAGCGATCTTGTTCCGCCACTTAAACTCGTTCCATGCCGCTTTGGTCGAATCCTCGAAGAACTGTTTGAGCTTGGCGCTGATCAGGCCGTTGTAGGTCGGTGAGCCGAAAATGATTCCATCGCTTAGCTCGAGTGTGTCCCAAGGGATCGGACCATCCGCGACTGCGATCAACTTCGAGTCGGCGCCTGGAACCGAGCGGACGCCTTCACTCACTGCGTTGGCTTGCTTAACGGTGTGACCGTAGCCACTGTCGTAGACGATAGAAATCAACATTCATGCCTCATTCTGAACAGGTGTGCGAGCTTTAGGTTACGGGAAGATACTGCGAAGACGGTTTCCTGATCCTCCCGATTTATTGCCTATTACTCTAGGTCGCTACGATTCTTTGTGGAAGGACCAGTAGCATCAACGCTCTGGTGATAGCTGCACACCCGGAAAATTGGTTCGACGTTTATGTCTTGCTATCCCAGTCAGGTTGGGCCATGTCTTGGCATTAGTGTGTGCGCCTTCTCAGCCCACACTTTCGGCGACAGACTTCGTGTTTCTTATGGTCCTAACATCACGAATCGGCGGTTGCCCAAACATGCGGCTGTACTCGCGGTTGAATTGACTTGCGCTCTCGTATCCAACCTCGAAGGCCGCAGTCGCGGCATCGAGTCCGTCAACAAGCATTCGCTGACGCGCTACCTGTAAGCGAAGTCGTTTTTGGTATTGCAGAGGACTCATGTCGGTCAGTAGGTGGAAGTGGTGATGCAGAGTGGAGACACCCATTCGTGCGACCTCCGCTAGTCTCTCGACGCGCAGAGGTTTTGCATAATGGGTTCTAAGCCATGCAATCGCCTTAGCGACCCTCTGACTTTGATCTCCCGTAGTCACAATGGCGCGGAGGCGTTGTCCATGCGGACCGCGAAGTAACCGGTACAAAATCTCACGTTGCATCAGGTTCCCCAGGAACGGGATATCATCGGGCGCGTCAACAAGCTTCAGAAGACGGGAACACGCTTCAAGCAACTCAAGCGGCGTCGTCCCAAACGCAAGACCACCGCCAGGACTCAAACCCTCACCGACCTGCAGCAGCTCCTCTTGACTGAAGATCTCCCGGACCACGGACATATCCAATTTGAGCGTCATCGAAAGATATGGAGTGTCCTCGGTCGCCTCAACGATTTCGCTTATGACTGGCATATCAATCGAGGCGAGAAGCAGCGTCGTTCCATCACAGAGATGACTCGTCCCGCCGAAGCTAATGCTTTTTTTGCCCTGAGCAAAGATTGTCAGGCTCGGTTCGTATGTGCCGGGATAGCAATTAGTCGCTATATCGCGGCGATGAACATTGAGTCCCGGAACGCCAGTTGCGTGGTCTCCTTCTGTTTCAGTAAGGGCTCTTATCTGCCGAGCCAATTCAGCACGCATTTCCGCCAGACGCGTTGATTCGGAAGCCTCATCTTCTCTGCGTTTTGGCATGTCGTTCACTCCTTCGTTGTAAAGACAGCCTATTCCCGAACCCTGAGCTCAAGCGACAAGAAAATCAAGCATCCAGAGAAATAGGCAATGAACAGGCAGGATCGGGATACCACTCTAAGCGGGGATAGACGTAGCCTCGAAAGTGGGCCGTTACGGAGGTGTATTGCAAGGAAGCCTTGCAGTTCGGACCGCTAGATTTTGATTGGCTGGAACACAGCAGAGACGAGGAGTGCTGAAGATGATCGTAGAAGCTGAACGCGAGACGATAACGACAGCGCAGACTGATCTTTCAGCGTGGCAGACCTGGAGTGCTGTCGGATCGATGGCGCTGTGCGTGGCACTTTTAATCGCCTCAGAATTTATGCCGGTCAGCCTGTTGACTCCGATTGCTCACGATCTGCATGCGACGGAAGGAATGGCGGGACAGGCAATCTCGATCTCAGGCCTCTTTGCTGTGGGAACAAGTCTTTTCATCGCAACCATTGCGGGTCGCCTCGACCGCCGCTATGTGCTGATCGGAATGACCGGGTTGATGCTGTGCTCGCTGATCCTGATCGCCGAAGCACCGAATTTCGCCGTGTTGATGGTGGCGCGCGCAATTCTGGGTGTCGTGATTGGTGGGTTTTGGTCGCTTGCGACGGCGACGGTCATGCGCCTGGTTCCTGCCCCTTCTGTTCCGAAGGCATTAGGGGTCGTCTACACCGGCAATGCGGTTGCCACTGCATTTGCTGCGCCCATCGGGAGTTATTTCGGGGGAATTATCGGCTGGCGAGGCGTCTTTTGGGCTCTCGCTCCCCTCACCGTGGTGGCGATGATCTGGCAATGGATCAGCTTGCCAGCGATGCCACCACAAGCGTCAAACCCTGTAAGCAAGCTGGTTGGCCTTCTGAAACGCCGTAACGTCGCATTCGCCACGATTGGAGTGATGTCAACTTTTTCCGGCGCGTTTGCCACCTTCACTTACTTGCGACCGTTTCT
>WNGR01010157.1_pt1 | contig 10904 bp, 8 predicted proteins | sample 5407581 | NCBI WGS metagenome assembly WNGR01 (sample SAMN13153383, study PRJNA577476) | soil metagenome | isolation source: 80 cm soil or saprolite under Garry oak tree replicate 2 | place: USA:California | collected 2016-06-15 | reverse complement strand
TCTTCCGCTTGCAGCGCCCGCCCGTCTTCGGGTGGTCAGCCGTCGAGACACGGGTTGCGCTGACCTATGCCGCCGTCTGGGTGATCGCCCTGGCCGCTTGGCAGGCGGGCCGCCCTGAGCTCATCCGCTCACCACGGCTCGTTCTGGCTCACGTTTGGGAGGGGCTGGAGTTATGAAACCCCTCACGGTTTCTAACTCCTAGACTTTATCTGGCAGAAACAACGCCGCTCCTGAAGGTCTCTCCGAGAGCCACTCGAAAAGAATTGCGTCAGAAAATGATGCGTTTTCCTTTTATCTGGTCAGCCAGGGTGTAAATTTGCTCACTTCATGGGAAGAAATTTGCACATTGTGTGGGAGATGAGATATACTTGAGAGGAAAATCGTGCGACTGGTTCCTTTCGCCTGGGAGAGCGCTTATCATGGTGGAACCGCCTGTCCCACTGACGGCCCTTTCAGAGGACCTACGAGCACAAGCACACACCCACTTGACCATTATTCGACCAGCCCTGGAAGACGGGATCACCCAGGCGCAGGTCGCGTGTACCCACAACATCTCCAAGAGCACCATCGCCCGATAGGTCAAACGCTATTGAACTGCTTGTCGATCCGCAGAGTGATCCCGAAGATCAGGCGTTGCGGCATGAGCAGATCAGCCTGGCTTTTCTGGTCGCGTTACAGCACTTAACACCTGCCCAGCGGGCCGTTCTGCTCTTGCGCGAGGTGCTGGAGTGGAAGGCTTCTGAAGTGGCCGAGTGGCTTGACCTCTCCGTTCCCGCCGTGAACTCCGCTTTGCAGCGAGCCCGACAGACGTTGCATCAGCGCTCTAAAGAAAACGGAAGCGAGACTCCGGTTGCGCAGCCTCGCCCCCAATTACAAAACCTGCTTGATCGCTACATGACCCTGTGGCAGCAGGCGGATGTTCCTGGCCTGGTGGCGCTGCTGCGAGAGAATGCGTGGTTGACCATGCCGCCGCTTCCCGCCTGGGTTCAGGGACGAACGGATATTGCTACTCTGCTCCGGCTCCGGGTCTTCACTCCCGGCAAACAATGGCGGCTGCTAGCCGTCTTCCCTGTGGGTCCTGGGGGTGGAAGGCGAACAGATCGGCAGCATGGTTGTGTTCCTGGATGTGACCAGTTTCACCGCTTTTGGCCTCCCGTCCACCATTGAAGGGGAAGCGGGAGGCCAAGAAGCATGAAGATCGGTTGTATGGAGGATTTTACGGGCTCAGAGCTTCTTCGTGCATAGCGGCTGTTTTCCTCTCCTCTGGCTCAATTTCTTTGACCTGCCTGCCGGGCAGCACCAGGCCGGCGATCGCTCCCAGGAGCGAGAGCGCAGCGGCGACGCTCAGCGCGCTCGCGAAGCCGCTGCTGAAAGCCTGGGCGGAGCCGAGGCTGCCGGTCGCGGCAAACACCGCCGCCAGGATCGCCACGCCGAACGCACCGCCAAGCTGACGGAACATGCTGAAAGCGCCGGAAGCCTTGCCGATGTCGCCTGCTCTCACCGCGTTGATTACGGCATTCTGCATGGCGGGTGTGGCCAGCGAGACGCCACAGCCGGCGATGATCAGCGGTGCAATGAGCTCCGCGTAGGGCAGGCCGGGCGCGGCGACCAGCCCGATCCAGGCTATCCCGATCGCTTGCAGGAACAGCCCGCCGGCCACCAGGACCCGTTCACCGATCCGATTGACGAGAACACCGGCCAGCGGGGCAACCACGAACAGGGTCGCGGTCAAGGGCAGCAGGCGTAGCCCGGCGCCCAGCGGTCCATTGCCCTGCGCGACTTGAAAAAACTGGGCCAGAAAGAAGACGACACCGACCAACGACGTGGTCTGCAAGAAGATCGCCGCGTTGCCTGCAGAGAAGGCGCGAGAGCGGAAGAAGTGCATTGGCACCATTGGCGCGCGAGCACGCAGTTCCCAGGCAACGAAGACGATGGCGAGCAGCCCACCGGCCACAAGCGAGGCTTTGACCTCAAAGCTGCCCCAGCCGGCGCTGTTCCCGCGCACCAGCCCCCACACCAGCCCGAGGGAGGCGCCCGAAACGCTCAGCAGGCCGCCGAGATCGAGCGAAGTGCGTGGCCCGAAGCTTTGCTGTACGCGACTGAGCACGAGCGCGACAATCAGCAGGCCGATAGGCACGTTGAGCCAGAAGATCCACTGCCAGGCCAGGCCCTGAGCGATAGACCCTCCCACGACCGGACCGGCGATCAGGGCCAGCCCCATGATGCTGCCAAAGATTCCCAGCGCCCGCGCCCGCTGCTCCGGTGGGAAGGCCGCGCTCAGCAGCGTCAACGCCAGCGGGAGCACCAGCGCTGCGCCGCATCCCTGGATGGTGCGCGCGGCGATCAGCCAGCCAATGTTGTGAGCGAGCGCGCAGGCAGCCGATGCTCCGACAAACAGCAGGAGGCCAGCGACGAACATGCGCCGCCGCCCGAAGCGGTCACCCAGGGCAGCAGCCGGAATGAGCAGCACCGCGAAGCTTAGGGTATAGGCATTCAGGGTCCATTCTAACGCCTCGATAGAAACACCCAGGTCCCGATGAATCGTGGTAAGCGCGGTCACGACGACCAGGGCATCGAGCGAGACCATAAATGATGCCAGCGAGGCCAGCACCAGAATCCAGGTTTGTCTGGCTTTTTCGTGAGAGTTTTGCATGATAAAATGGTGTCCTTTCATTGGTTTGCGAGAGGTGTCAATCACCTTGAAGAGAAAGAGTCTGCGATGGCCTTCAGAATTCCCTCATGAGAGAGGACCTGCGCAAAGGCGACCACTTCTCCCATCCAGGATGGGGTTGCAGGCTTCGATTCCGGCGTAATCTGGATTCTTACCGAAGAACGCGTCATACTGCGAGGGTGTCCTCCTTGTTTCAGAAGCGATTGTCCGGTCTGTGGTATCCTAGACAGAGGAAAGTGAGACATCGAACATTCAGCTTTCCAGGGGGGAATGCTCATGCTTCCTGCGCAGACGCAAAAGCTGGCTCAACTCCCTGTATATCCTTTTGGATTGTCAGGACGAGGCGCAGCTTCAGTCGCTCTCTGAAACGAGCCGGGAGAGCAGTTCATCCCGGCTCGACATCTCCCGGTATCGCCTGATTTAGTTTGCGCTGACGACTCGCCCTAACCAATCTCTAATTGCAGCACCAATTTCTACAGCATGGTCTTCCTGGAAGAAGTGCCCGCCTACGCCCATATACTGCTGCTCAATGTTGTGAATGTGCGTTCGGCTCCATTGCACACTGGCTTCAGGGTTAATCATACCCGGCGTGACGTACAGGTGAAGCATCGGGACATCGGTCGTTGTCAGCCACTCAGAATAGCTGCCGATCAGCTTAAACGCGGCGCCGTTGCCGATCTGACGTGGACCATTGTCCAGAATCGGGCGGCGGCTCTCCGGCGTCGGAAACGGCACGCGGTAGGCATTCATCTCTGCCTCGGTCAGCGAACGGGTGATCTGCGCTGGCAGAACCTGCTCAATGAAGGCATTCTGATTGAGGATCATCTCTTCATCGACGCCGGGCTGAAGGATCGTTTGGATAGTCGCCATGAACTCTGCTAGTGTCCCAGTCGGCACAAAATCCGGCGAGAAAAGGGGCGGGATAGCCGCCTCCATGAAAACGATCCCCTTGATATTGTCCTCATGCGCGGCGGCATACGCAAAGCCCACACCCGACCCCAAATCCTGGATCACGAGTGTGATGTCATGCAGATCGAGCGCATCAACGAAGCCTTCCAGATAGGTCACCTGGGTCGCCAAATCATAGGGAACATCCGGTCGTTCGGACCGTCCGAAACCCACGAAATCGAGGGCGATCACACGCCCGGTGGGTTCAACAACGGGCATCACGTTGCGCCAAATGTATGACCATGTGGGGATTCCATGAAGGAATAGGATGGGATCGGCACATGGGTTGCCCCCTTCGATATAGTGGATTCTGATCCCATCGACTTCGACCCAACGAGACACATACGGTAACTTAGGGAATGCCAACCCTTCGTAGATCACTGGGGTGGCCACAGATGGCGTGGCATCTTGATTATTGGTCATGGTGGATACTCCTCTCAAAAGAGACAAGACGAAGAAAAGGCAGGAGACTCACAGCCTCTGCATGGGCTTCATCTACTTGATTGTGTAAGGTTGCAAAGGTAGGAAGACGAACTTCCATGAACCGGTTGATTTGGAGGAAGAGAACTCCTTTCTCTAGCCGGACGATGAGAATCCGCTTGAATTCGTTCAACATTTTCTCGACCACTTTGGCGATCTCCGAGTCATGGGGAACGACTTCGACACTGCAGTGGCAGATCATGCTCCCGCGCTGCTTCTCGGCTTCGGGCAGATCGACGATCACCATCAGGAACGCACGCCAATTGCTGAGCCGAGGCGGAGCCTCGTTCCAGAAAGCCGTCGCGTGTTGCAAGGCCATGTGCCCATACCGCTCGAGCGTTTGGATGGAGAGCGATCGCTTATCCCCAAAGGTATGATACATGCTCCCGCGCAGCACCGAAGTCACTTCGACCAGGTCAGCAATGCTGGTGCCTGTATAGCCATAGGTCCAGAAGGTGCGCTTGGCTCGCTCTCAGACCTCATCAGAGTTGCATGGAGCTGGTCGTGGCATGATTCTCTTTTCCAGTTGAACGGATCGATTAGATCTGTGCCTGACCCCCATCGACGAACAGTTCAATTCCAATGACATAACTGCTCTCATCTGAGGCAAGGAACACGACGGCTTTGGCGATTTCGTCAGGATCAGCCATTCGTCCCAACGGGACGGTAGCCGCAACTGCGGCAGAGAGCTGTTGCCACTCTTCTTCAGTTCGCGCCAGACCCTTGACTCCAGGCGTGCGAGTTGGACCAGGGCTGATGGCATTGACGCGGATATTGCGACCCTGGAGATCGAGCGTCCAGGTACGTGCAAAGGAGCGAATGGCTGCTTTGCTTGCGGCATAGACACTTGTGGCAGCCTGTACTTTGCGCGTGGTCGTCGAAGCCGTCAAAATGATTGAGCTGCCTTCCCCCAAGAACGGGAGTGCCTTTTGCACCGTGAAGAGCAGCCCTTTGACGTTGACTGCGAATAGTTTGTCAAAGGTGGCTTCGGAAATCTCCCCCAGGAGAGCGGGTTCAATAAGCCCGGCGTTGGCAAAGACCACATCAATGTGGTCATGCTGCTGCTGCACGGTGGCATACAGGCGATCAAGATCCGCGAGGTTCGAGACATCCCCCTGAACTGCAGTCACGTTCCTGCCGATCTGCCGTACTGCGGTATCCAGTTCACTTTGACGGCGACCGGTGATGTAAACATAGGCACCCTCTGCGACGAAGCGCTGGGCCGTGGCGAGGCCAATACCGCTGCTACCACCTGTAATGACGGCGACTTTTCCTTCCAGCTTTTTCATGATACTTCTCCAATTCTATATGTTTCTCTCGGTTCAAGAATCCGTTTCGTGGTTGTTTGGCTGTAAATTTTGGAATTCCGTGGGCGGAATCTGTACAATGAGATGAGCGCTTTTTGCTTTCGTTCCCTGCTCTCGCATTTCTCTTGAAGCGCTCACCAAGCCAAAGCAAGCTTTTCTGTAAACTTTGGAATTAAACTGTTGAAATTTCGCTAATTATCCTGGTGAAAGCGTTTTTCCTTTTTCGGCTTCAGGAGCCATTTTCTCGGCAAATGGAAGGAGAAGAACATTCTCTTCTCACCAGGATAATTCGAAAGATTCCCACAGCTGAATTCCAAAGTTTACAGCATATGGCGTTTCACGGTATTGACCTCCAGGACCAGCGCCGCTGCAATCTCCGCGTTGGAGCATCCTTGCGCCACAAGATGCAGCACCTCTCGTTCGCGATCAGTCAAGGGGAATGACCGCTCCCCGCACGTCGTGAACCCACAGTCAAAGCGTACTTAGCATCTCGGGTTCACGTGAGGAATCCATCTGCTTTCCCTCCTTGTATTCTGATCGCAGCATGCGGAAATCGCCCAGCACTGGTTCAGGACCGCTCGATTGTCCCGATCTTCTACCTCTCGAGCTATAATGCTATTGCGCCGTTCTTGACTAGGAATCTGAGGAACTCCAGATGGCGCACGATGACAGCGCGATCGCTCCCTCCATTCTGGTACCACTGTCGCAGCCACAGGATGGAAGCGATTTCCTCGGCGGTAAAATCCCACTTGGTGAGGAGCATCGTTTCCGTCAAGGGGTTTGCTGCCTGCGTTGCCAGTTCACGTTGTGCTTCACTCTGCATGTACGGATTCATTGGGAATGTCCTTTCTATGCCACCTCAGCCAGCAAGCCTAGCATGCGTGCCTGTGCCACTGCCTGGGTGCGATTGCCTGCCTGTAGTTTCGACATAATATTGCCCATATGGTGTAAACTGTTGAAATTTCGCTAATTATCCTGGTGAAAGCGTTTTTCCTTTTTCGGCTTCAGGAGCCATTTTCTCGGCAAATGGAAGGAGAAGAACATTCTCTTCTCACCAGGATAATTCAAAAGATTCCCACAGCTGAATTCCAAAGTTTACAGCTACAGCTCGTTGCACAACCCGTGGGAACAGCCACTCTCCACGCTTCTTCCAAGCAGCCGACCAAGGGCCAGATTACCGCGAGCCCTTGTGAGGCGGCCCCAGGTAGGGAAACTCGGCGAGCAGATCATCGTGCGGGCCTATCCCATCCCCCGTCACTTTCCCATTCGTGATGACAGTCAGGAAGGCATCGGGGGCGTCGTCGCTGGGTGTGCGACCATTGTCCGGGTAGGACGCCGGGCGCGTGGGGTCATAGTACAGCAGGTCCGGCAGCAGTGTCCCTGCCACCCGCCTGGCTTCCACCGGCGTAAACCCCCCCCAATGCTCGAGCGAATGCGCGAAGGCGCCGACGAAACGGGCATCGTCCGCCGGCTCCGCGGCGCGATACGCTGCGTTCGACTCGCCGGTCAGGAAGGGAGTTTGGGAGGCGCGCGCACCGCGCTCCGCCTGCACCCAGCTCCCGTCCACCCAACTCAGTATGCGGGCCCACAGGCCCAGCAATTGCGGCCCCAGAGCCGCGTTGGGCACTTCCAGCGCGATGCTGCAAACGTCTTTATCGGCGAAGAAATCCTCGCCAACGAACTGAAAGTTGTTAAAGGCACCCGCGTCGAAGAAAAAGGGATCGCTGCGCCAGCCCGCAAAGAAGCGATAGTCGCCGGCCTGCGTCACCTGTGCCTCCCGCCCCATCGAGACTGGCGCTCCCTGGAGGATAACCTCCCCGCCCTCGCCCGTCCCGGCGGCCTGCGCGCCCTCCAGGCGGCGCAGCGTCGCCGTCTGCGCCCTGCCTCCACTAGACGCGAAGCGCACCTGGTAGGCGATATCGGCGATGGCATCGCCGTCCGTGTCGATCTTGATCTCGTAGAGCCCCTCAGGCGCGAAAGGCTCGGCGGTCGTAGGTCCAGCCTGGATCACGTCGAAGGACGGGTGTACGTCCATCATGAGGATCGACTTGCTGGGATCCCCCGGCTTGGGGAAAGCAAACAAATCGGTGTAGTCGAGGCGGGCGTCCCCATAGGGAAACCCGAATTGGGGCCCCGGCGAGATGGTAGAATAATGGTGCGACATGGTTCATCTTCTCCTTTCGGTTCTAGGTTGGGCCGAGCACAGCGCTCGACCCTCTCGTTTGGGCCGGACCCCGTCAGACGACACCTCACAGCTTGCAGGATCCCTGGCCAGGGATGCCGGCCAGGGCTCGCTGCCGCGTGCCTGATGGGGCCCGGTTGCTTGTCAGGCCAGGAACTGCAGCAGGGCGTTGTTGACCTGCTCGGCGTGGGTCCAGGCGATGGCGTGCGGGCCACCGGCGATGACCACGGTCTGCACGTCGCTGATCAGGCCGGCCAGCCGTGCGCCCGTCTTGGCGTAGGGCAGGACCTGGTCGTCATCGCCATGGATGACCAGCATCGGCACCTCGATCTTGGGCAGGTCGGCGCGGAAGTCGGTCTGCCACGTCGGGATACAGGCCACCGCCGCGGTGGCCGAGGCGGTCACGGCGAGGTTCCAGCTGGCCTGGTAGGCCTGGTCGCTGACCAGCGTGCCGCGCAACTTCTCGATGTTGTAGAAGGTGTCCAGGAACCCCTTCATCCACGCCGGAGTGTCCTGCCTGGCGGCCTGCATGAACCCGTCGAACAAGCTCGTCGGTACGCCCTCCGGGTTGTCGGGCGTCTGCAGCAGGAACGGCGGGATCGGCGAGACCAGCACCCCCCTGGCGACCCGCGCCGAGCCGAACCGGCCCGCCGAGCCGAACCGGCCCAGGTAGCGGGTCACCTCGCCGGTTCCCATCGAGTGACCGACCAGGGTGACGTCGCGCAGGCCCAGGGTGTGCAGGAGCGTGTGGAGGTCGTTGGCGAAGGTGTCGTAGTCATAGCCGGTGGTCGGCTGGCTGGACTTGCCAAACCCGCGCCGGTCGTAGGTGATCACGCGGTGGCCATGCTCCAGCAGCGCCGGGATCTGCCGATCCCAGGCACGGCCACTGAGTGGGTAGCCATGGATCAGGACGACAGGCCGTCCCGAGCCGTGGTCTTCGTAGTACAGGTCGATCGAGCCAGAGTTCTCCTGGCCGACTTTGATGTAAGGCATCGTTTCCTCCTTTGTTGTAGTGCATTTCAGCTGTGCGAGCAGATTTCTTCTAAGACTTTTCGCCCAAAATGTGCTATGCTACAAGGATGAAGTTACACAGGAGAGTCTGGAGCCTCACAACGTTCCCCAGACCCTCCAATCAACGTGGACCCGCCTCGGGCGCATCCAACATCTCTCAGTATAGCGGGAGTGCCTGGGGAAGTCAGCCACCACAGGGTAGCAGGTTACCTTCCGTTACCTTCCATTCCTGGAATGGCGCCTCCGGGTCAGGTGGAAGGCAAGGAGCACGGCTATGAAGCGGCACTCCTATCGTGAGCAAGACTATGCCTTCGGGCAGACGATGCTGAGCCTGCGCACGCGCATGGGGCTGACACAAGCGGGCCTGGCCGACCTCCTGAAGATCTCCCGACACGCCGTCGGCGAGTGGGAGGCCGGCCTCAACTATCCCAAAGCCCACCATCTGCAACACTTTGCTACGGTGTGTGTGCGAGCCTCCGTCTTCGCACCGGGACGGGAGGAAGCGGAGATCCGTGCCTTGTGGAAAACGGCGCATCAACGGGTGTTCCTCGATGAGGCCTGGCTCGCGGCCGTGCTGACCCGGCCGCCTGCCCAACCGGCCCCGGTCGAAGAGGCCGGTACGGCTACCGTGGTGACGGCTCCTTCTGCGCCCGTTCAGCTTTCCCCAGCCCCCGAGACGCCGCTTGCCCCGGCTTACGCAGAGCCAGCAGCCTCCCCGCGCGTGGATTGGGTCGGAGCCCTCGACGTGAGCCGCTTCACGGGTCGAGAGGCAGAACTGGCTGAACTGATCCACTGGATTGAGCACGAGCAGTGCCGGCTCGTGGCCATCCTCGGGATGGGCGGCATCGGCAAGAGCGCGCTGGTCTCGCTGCTTGGCAAGCAACTTGCCCCCCAGTTCGACGCGGTGCTCTGGCGCTCCCTCAGGGATTCCCCGTCCTGTGAGGAACTGGTCGCCGACTGCCTGACCTTCTTCTCGGAAACCCCACCCGCCGGGTTCCCTCCTTTGCTGGAGCACCGCATCAACCAGTTGATCGGACGCCTACAAGAGCGGCGCTGCCTGCTCGTGCTGGACAATCTGGAGACGCTGCTGCAAGAGGGAGACCCTGAAGGCAACTACCGTCCCGGCTACCAGGGCTACGGGCGCCTGATCGAGCGGCTTGGTGAATCTGCCCACCGGAGCTGTGTCGTGCTGACCAGCCGCGAGAAACCCCGCGAGATCGAGGCCCTGGAAGGGCCGCGCTCCCCAGTGCGTTCCCTGCGCCTGTCGGGTCTCTCCCAGGAGGCAGCCCGCTCCTTGCTGGCGGACAAAGACCTGCGCGGGGAATCCTCCGCGTGGCTGCAGCTGATCGCCACCTACGCGGGCAATCCGCTCGCGCTCAAGATCGTGGGCCAGGCCATCGTCGATCTCTTTGCCGGCGACATCGTCCCGTTCCTGCACTCGGGGGAGCTGATCTTCAATGGCATCCGTGTGGTCCTGCGCCAGCAGGTGGCACGCCTGACGCTGCTGGAGCAGATGCTCCTCACCTGGCTGGCGGTGGTGCGTGAGTGGACCTCGCTCGATTCCTTGCTCGCCCTGCTGGTCAAAAGGCCGACGCGCGCGCGGGTGCTGGAGGCGTTGGAAGCACTCTGGCGCCGGTCCCTGATCGAGCGGGGAGCGGGAGGCAGTTTTACGCTGCAAGCGGTGGTGATGGAGTACGTCACCGATGCCCTGCTCGATCACCTGAGTGGGGAGATCGTGACGCAGGCGATGGACCACCTGCACCGCTATGCACTCGAGCAGGCACAGGCCAAAGACTACGTGCGAGAGACCCAGGTGCGCTTGCTGGTGCGTCCGCTCCTGGAGCGGCTGCGAGCCGAGTTCGCGTCGGACACGCGTGTCGAGGAGCAGTGCCTCTCGCTGCTCACGCACATGCGCACGGAAGATGGCAGCAGTCAGGGCTATGGTCCGGCCAATGTGATCGCTCTGCTCAAAGCGCTGCGGAGCGACCTGCGCGGCCTGGACCTCTCACGGCTTGCCATTCGTGGGGCGTACCTGCAAGGGGTCGACATGCAAGACGCGACCCTAGCCGGGGCCGTGATGCGGGAGTGCGTCTTGAGCGAGACCTTCGATGCCATCACCGCCGTGGCCATCAGCCGTGGTGGGCAGTATTGGGCGGCCGTCAGCAGGCGGGGGGAAGTGCGGGTGTGGCGCGAGGAAGGCAAGCTCCTGCACCTGATCTGGCAAGCCCATACCGACACGACATTTGCCTTTGCCTTGAGCCCGGATGAACACACGCTCGCCAGTGGGAGCATGGATGGCAGCGTC
>WNGR01008416.1_pt1 | contig 10904 bp, 4 predicted proteins | sample 5407581 | NCBI WGS metagenome assembly WNGR01 (sample SAMN13153383, study PRJNA577476) | soil metagenome | isolation source: 80 cm soil or saprolite under Garry oak tree replicate 2 | place: USA:California | collected 2016-06-15 | reverse complement strand
GCTCGACGCTGAGCAGCGCCTCGAAGTTGCGCCGCTCGTCGTACCGTCCGTCATCGGCGCTGTAGCGGGCCGGGTCGGTGATCTCGGTGAACATGCGGTCCAGCGCGGCGATCCACCATCTCAGGGCGGCGTCTATGTCGCTGGCACAAACCTGGGGTCCAGGGCCGGCGGCAGCCCTGCCGCCGGGAAGGAAGAGCTGGAGGAGCTCGGACGCCTCGCCACGCCTGCCGACGACCGCGCCACCGAGCGTGTAGATGACGACGCCACCTGCTCGCGGTGCGCTGATGGCCCACACCCAGGGCGACAGGGACAGGAAGAGCGGGGACAGGTAGGCGCCCAGGCCGATGGCGGTGTCGCTGAATAGCCATCGGCCTGAGTTGAAGATGAGCTCATCGCGCCGCTGAGTTGGCCGCCGCAAGATCAGCGAAGGGTCGTCGTGGACCTGGAGCAGGACGCGGGTTGCGGCGTACCGGAAGCTGAGAGCGGGATCGACTTCTGCCACGTAGGCTGCCGATTCGGGTAGCAGGGGAAGCAGGCCGTCGCGGAGTACCTGCTGCACGATGGCGGCCAGGTGCTCGGCCGGCGTCGTGGTCGTGGCCAGCGAGCCGCTATATGCGAGGGCGGCTAGTTCGCCGGGCCGCTCGTCGGCCAGCCGGTCGAGTTCGGCCTGGATTCTCTCCGGTGGCAGGGAACTGCCGACAGCAGGCACCGTTAGCAGGCGCCGTAGCCGCCAGTACGCTCCCGGCTTGTCCGCATTAGCTGCGGTGGCCAGCCGATGGACCTGAACCAGGTGCGCTGGCTTGCGGCGGACACGCTCGTCGAGCCGAACGCGCCACTCGCCAGCAGTCCGGTCGGTCGGCTCCAAGCGCCACTTGCACTGCTGGCCGAACGCCGTAGGGTCTCCGTCGGCCATCCACTGCGGCAATCGCAGGATCGCCGACCGCCGGGCTAGCTCCGCCTCGTCAGGGAGTCCCCTGGTTGCTGTCACTGTGAACCTCTGCCTGCCGTCGCCCGGATCAGTCGTGTTCCGACTGCTGGGCCGCGAGGGCGGATAGCTCTTGCAGAATCTCCTGGAATGCGGGCTTGGCTGTGACGCTCGCGCTCAGGTCACTGATCTTGATGCCAAGCCGTGCGATGAGATGCACCCGAATCACCCATATCAGTGCTTCTCCGATCCAATGCCGTTCCAGCGTCCCTGGGCCTGTGGCAGAGGGATGGGAGACGTTCGCCCTGGCGGCTGCGGCCTGGTTGGGCAGATCGGGCAGTGCTGTCAGCAGCTGGGCACCCATCTCGCCGGTCGAGAGTATGAGTTGCTCCATCAGCGTGCGCAGCGGTTTGTCGTTGCGGCCCTGGAGGACGCTTGCGGCCCAGCGGACGGTGTCCGCATCCAGCTGCGCCGTCTCCAATACTGCCGTCACCGCCTCGACGCGCCGCCGATGCTGCGACGGCGTCTTCTCCCTCCGCCCAGCGTCTTGGGCACACGCAAGCGCTTCAGCGCTCTGGAACGTCGAGGCGTAACGGTGCTGGCTGTAGATGAACGGCGCGTAGTGCGGGCCGCAGAGCAAAGTGATAGGAGCGGGAAGCCGGGCGGACAGGCTGAACCACTCGCTGATGAGATCGGCGAACGGCAATGGTGATCTGGAGTAGGTGAGCAACGTCGGCGCCGCGTAGCTCTCCAGATGCGCGGCTGACGGCGACCGCCCGCCCGGTGGTTGCACGGCGTTGAACGACAGGCGCAGCAGCGGCATGCGGGCATCCTGATCGGGCGGCCTGAGCAGAATCGTGTCGAGCCGGACTGGTCTGCCCAGGCAGATAACGAGCAGGTCCTGTAGCGGCCGGACCCACTCATTCAGGATCTCGATGAGCGATGTCGGCTCGCCCTCGACTTCGAACGCACACCATTGCTCAAAGTGGACTGAAGCCTCGTCCCGGCGGCCCTCGACTCCCGTGATCAGCCGGATCACCCTGCCATCGGCCAGCGTGTTCTCGCCAAGGGTCGAGCGGTGCGGGTCGATGGTGAAGGTCGCCGCCGCTGGTTCGGCGTGAACTATGCCAGGTGGCTGCGCCCATGGCATCAGGTAGTCGAGCACTACCCACACTTGGCTGAAGCGATCTTCGGCAATGAGCCCGCCGGTGAGGGCGAAGCTCGCCGACCAGGTTTCTTGCATCTGCTCGACCGGCATGCTGTACCCGCTGGCATGCAGCAGGGTGACTTCCCTGCCGTCGTGAAACAGGCCATGCACGACCGCCTCGGTCGCCACCTGGGGTGAGCCGCCGACGATGCCTGGAGCCAGCGCCGCCGACGCTCGCAGCGGGTCCATGAGCTGGAGCCCGATGCCGTCGTCATCGAAGGCAAGTTCGCCATGGACCACGCGGTGAGGGTGTTCGGGTAGCCAGAATCGGCCGCCTGACGCAAAGAACTCCACTATTTCATCTCGCTTTCGCGCGGCCACAGGCGTGGCAGTGCCTACGACTCCGGTTCCTCGGTGTGGAGTACGTATTCGGCGGCGAGGGATGCCAGGTGCAGGGGTACCGGGAGCTTGAGCGCGTCGCGGTGGTCGGGGCTGATCCGTAGCTGGTGTGCCAGCGCCGCGAACGCCTCGGGGTTGTCGCCCGTTCCGCAGGCCAGCACGGCGATCTCCAGCAGCGACGGGTTCCATGCGTGCTGACCGGTGTCGATCCTCGGGCGCTCGGCGGATCGCGGAACCAGCTTTGACGCGCTCACTGCTGCGTGGCTAGCGGTGACGGGCTTGGCGGTCGTGCTGCCGAAGACCCGGTTGCCGGGACCCGCGTCGGCCGCCAGCCACAGCCCTTCGGCCAGGCCGGGCCTGCCAGTGTTCTCATTCGGCGCGAACCACTGCGGGGTCTCGAAGGAGTCGCTGTCGCGCACGCGGATGTGCCTGAGCCCGGGGCCGTAGAGGGCCACCCGGCCCATGGAGCCTCCGAAGCCAACCTGGTCAGGGATCACGGCCGAGTTGGTCAAACTCGGCCACCAGGACCGCAGGTTCTGCGCGTGGGTCAGCAGCAGGGTCGGCCGTATGCGTGTCGTGTACAGCACCTGCCGTATGAACCGCTCGGTGAGGGACTGGGCGGCTTCGCGGTTCCATGTCTCCTCGATCGTGCCGTTCTGCCCGATCGCCTGCAGCAGCTCGCCGTAGGGCACCCACTGGGTGAGCCGAGGGATGATACCGAGCGCGCTGGGGGACTCGGGGCGCATGAGCACGGCGACGGGCAGGAAGTGCGCGTGCCCGGTGGGGCCGGACTTGTTCTTGCGCACGATCCAGATGGCCAGGTACTGCAGGTCGGCTGGGATCCGGTCGCCGAGGCTGTGCGCTGGCAGGCTGGCGAGCCCGACTTGCCGCAGTCCGTCCTGCCAGGCGGCCAGCGCCCGATGCGGAATGGTCTCATCGGGGTCGTCATCATCGCCCGGTGGATGGATGAACTGGCTGACCAGGTGCGTGTCGGCGAATCCCAGCCGCATAGCGATCTTCGGGTCCGCCAGCGGCCCGGCGAATCTCGCCGGCCGGTCGATCTCGGCCAAGACCAGGCTGCTGCCCGGCGGGAGCCCGCCCATGTGCCGGGACACCGCCAAGCGGCGCTCAGTGACTGCGGCGTCCCGCTGGTCCCGCGTGGCAGGCACCTCCCCGTCGAGCAGCAGGCCGGATCCGAGGGCGCCGAGTTCATGCAGGCGCAGCTGGACGTCAAGCTCGCCGGTCCTCCAGGCCCGGGTGCCCGGGTGACCAGGAAGGTCCGCCCCGGCGAGCCCCAGGTCCGCGATGGCCGCTTCGGCGATCGCCTCGCGGATCGCGGTGGTCTGGCAGAAGACGTCCACGATGAAGTCGCGTTCTCCGAGGACTCGTGCGAGTTGCGCCCGCCGCGCGCTCGCTGTGGCGTCCTCGTCACCTGCCGCGGCTTCATCGGCGCTGGCGTGCGCCGCCGGCCTGCGGGCGGGCGCGTTGGACGGCTTGGCAGGCATGGCGCTGCGGACGAGGTCAGGCACCGGAACCAACGCCGGTTCCATCGCCTGCGCGGCCCACTCCAGCAGCGGGGAACGGTCGCGAGGCATCAGGCCGGGCCCGACGCCGTGAGCCCTCGTCATCGCGGTGCTGTACACCACGGCCGCGGTGATCCCCGCTGGGCTTTCGAGCCATGGCGCCGGGTCGTTCACCAGGTCCTGCGGGTCGGGGAACTCGGTCGCGAAGGTGAGGCGCCGGAGCATTTCCTCCGGCCCGCCCATTGCCCAGCAGGCCTTCTCGCGAGGCCGCCACACCAGGCTGCCTCGGCCGAAGCGGAACTCATTGGGTACCGGGGCGCCTTCGATCCAGGGCGCGCGGGCGGCCAGGTAGACCGACACGCTGTCTCCCCGGGGAATGTAGACGCTCCGGTCGCTCTCCCACCGACGGACCCCTGCCTGCAGGTGGATCAGGGGCCGCGCGTCGAACGGCACGGTTTGCAGCGAGATCCGCAGGTAGAACGAGAAATGCCAGACGCGCGTGCCGTTCCTCCGCGCGAAGGTGCGCGGTGGCCAGGACACCAGCTCGGCTGCTCCGCGCTGGCTCGGAGGCGCCTGCACGAACCGGAGCTGGACCCCTTCGAACATGTAGGGCTCCTGGCCGGCGATCCGCCGGGCAAGGAATTCGGGCAGCAGGGCGTACAGCCGCTCGGCTGGCTCGGCGGTCCCGCCTGCCGTCACAGACTGCTCCAGCAGGTCCACTGTCGCCTGCGCCCACTGCAGGTCCCCGGCACCGAGCTGGATCAAGGCGTCGCGGACCGGCCCGGCGGCATCGTCTCCTCTGGGAAGGTCGGCCGCCCAGGCGGCCACCAGCGCTCGCGTTACCGCCGGCGGGAAGGGCCGGGCACAGTACAGGATCGGGTCGGCGTCGTCGGGCGAGGCCTCCCGGCTCAGCGCGATCAGCTCCGGCGCGACGGCGTGGAGCAGCTGGCGGAAGCGCCGGGTCGGAACCGACCTGATCTTGTCCGGGTTCCTCCGCCCGTGCCGGTACAGGTCCAGCAGGATCGCGCGCCACTGGGCCGGGAAGGCGAGGGCGGAGAACTCCGCGGCCAGCGGCGTGTCGCTGCTGGGCACGAACGCGCACGGGCGGATGCGGGAGTAGGTCATCGGCGGCAGGTCCTCTCATCAGCCGGACAGGTCATAGCATCCTGTCCACGGCCCGGTAGAACGGTTCGTAGAGCATCCCGACGATCTCCCGGTCCGCGGCGGCGACGCCGGATCCGGGATCGAAGTAGGGGCGCAGCACCTCGTGCATGCTGTGCAGCAGGCTCGTGGACGGGGTGTCGGCGCCGGTCAGGCTGGCATCCCGCGGCGCGAACGCGGCGTCGACGAACGCGACGCGGGCGGGGACGCCGCCGCGGACGAGCCGGCCGATCACCTGCCACATGACGACCAGCTGGTCCCACGTGAAGGACTCCTGCTCGCGGCGCGGCAGGCTTGACCAGGCGATCCTGCGGGTCAGCAGGTGCCGCCACAGACCCCGGGCCTTCTGGCGGAACGCCGACCCGGCCACGTCGAGCGACCCGTGCTCGGACACCAGGCGGGCGAACGTGCCGTCCCTCGCGGCACGGACGGCCCAGTCGTTGATGGCCTGCACCGCCAGCGTGATGTCGTCCGGCCGGTGGTGCGGCCGGGCCAGGAAGTACACGGACCCTATCGCGGCCTGCCCGGCCTGGTTCAGGATGTTGTGGCCGCGTTCCACCGCCAGCAGCGGCGCGACGAGCACGTCCGCGCCGGTGCCGGCGAACCCGGCGATGTCGCCGCGGCGCAGCGTCCGGCCCCTGGCGTTCATTCCGGTGCCGGCGAGCTGCCAGGTGTGGTCGAGGTCGGCGTCGTCGGGGACGAGGCGGCACACCCGGCCAGCCCACTCCGGGATGGATTCGAGGATCCTGACGGCGAGCTTGGCCTCTTCGTACGAGCCGGTGAGGAGCAGGATGCGCCGGCGGTCCGGGTCCGCGATGGCGTCCAGCTCGCTGGCCAGCGGGCTGGGGTCACCGGGTATCGCCGGTGTGGCGAGCTGGGTGAGCATCTGCTCCAGCACCACCGGGCGGCGTGACGGCGGGGCGCCGGACAGCCGCAGCATGTTCCCGTCAGGCCCGGTCAGGAACTCCTTCCTGAACTCGCTCTTGGCGATCGCCTCGGTCTCCTGCGCCGGCGGCAGCAGCACGGCGTTCACGGGCACGTGCACGTGGTAGCGGGAGGACGCGCCGGCCCAGCTCGTGCCGGACATGAGGATGACATGCGGTCCGGGGCGCCCGTCGGCTGCGGTCAGCTCGTGCATGCGCAGCATCAGCTCCCGCCCGACGCCGGTGCAGCGGAAGAACCGCAGTTCGCCAGTGCGGCCGTCGAGGCCGCGTGCCCGGGCTTGCCCGTCGGCGCCGCCGTCAGCGAGGAACTGGAAGCCCAGCACGTTTCCCATCGGCGACTCAGGGACCAGCGGCAGGTAGTCCAGCGGCGGGCGGCGGGAAAGCAGGCTGGCACGCGACTCCAGGTTCAGCGCCGCCTCTACCGCCGGCCACAGGGCCATGGCCAGGTCGAGGCGGACCTGCAGCGCGGCGAGCAGCAGCGTGAACTCCAAGCGCAACGCATGCTCGGCGGCTCGCGCCTCGTCCGCGTGGTCCAGGCCGGACAGCCGCAGCATCGCTGCCTGAAGCCGTTGCCGCAGCTGCGGACCCATGGTGCTCAGCGACTCGTGGCACAGCCGGACCAGGCCATCGACCTCTGAGTTGTCCGGCGTCCCGTCGCCGAGAGGGTCGTCGCGGAAGGCATCGAGGATGTCGTTGACCTCCTGGCGGCGGGCAGCGTGCGGGTCCGGGTCGCCGTCATTGCCCGGGGGCGGGTACCAGTCGTGGAGCAGCTGCTGGTGAAGGGTCCACGCGCTGAAGTAGTCGGCGATGACCCACCGCTGGATCTCGGGGTGCTGAACCAGCAGGGCGTACAGGCGGTTCGCCGCGGTCGCGACGGTGTCCATCGCGCCCACCCAGGTCTCGGTCGTCTGCTCGCCGAGCTGCAGGCGGCCTTCCCTGGCCAGTTCCTCGATCTTGTCCCGCTGCAGGTTGTCGAGCAGGGACTCCGGTGACCGGCCGATCAGCGTTGCCGCAGGGGCGAACATCGCGTCGAGTTGCATCTGCACCAGGTCGGCCTCGTCCACGATGATGAGGTCGCTGCGGCGGCAGGCCAGTTCCAGATACCGGATCCGCTCGGCGTTCTGGTGCGCGGGCACCTCGCTGTGCACCAGGCTGGCCGGGGTCGCCACCCAGATCTCGGCGCCGACCTGCTCACGGTAGCCGTGCTGCCGCGGACAGACCTGCCACGCCGGGCACCCTTGGCGCCGCGGTCGGCGTGGCGTTTCGTCGTCAGCTCCCTCCTCGTCATCACCCGCTGGGTACAAGCTGGTGCACGGGGCTTCCAGGTACCGCAAGGGCGTTCCCGCTTCCAGGCCGCGCAGCCCGTCGACCACGCACGTGGTGCTGAGGAAGTCGAACGACGGGTCGTCGTGCGCGAGCAGGCTGCCGGTCCCGCGGGCGGCCAGCCGGCGGTGCATCCGCTCGATATGCCGCTCCCGAGTCGAGGCCCCAAGGAGCGGCGCCGCGCGCAGCCCGAGCTGGCGGAACCCGACAGTCAACCGCAGCACCTCGGCGACGTCGCCGACCACGAGCGTGCACCGCAGGCCGTGCCGGGCTGCCCAAACGGCCAGGACGTCGCGCAGCGTGCTCTTGCCGGCGCCGACCATCCCGGCCAGGTGCAGCAGCCCGTCCACGCGCAGCGCGCCCTCGGCCGTCCCGGCTCCGCCGGACCCCGGGTAGCGGATGGTGACCCGGCCGAGCCTGCGCTCCCAGCGTGCCTGGCTCTCAAGCCCGGCCGCGATGAGGGTGCTGTCCATCCAACGGGCCGTGTCCAGCAGTTCGTCCCGGGTGACGGTCAGTGGCTCCCCGCCGCCGGCCAGCGGGGCGTGCAGGTCATGACCTGCGGGCGGTGCCAGGACGAGTTCCGCGGGGATGTCCACCGGCAGCCGGCGCCGTTGCCGGCTGAGAAGCCAGTGCGGGCCGGCGTCGGCGAGCGGCAGCCGGCGCAGCTCGAACGCCGGCGGCTCTTCCAGGGCCGCGGCGTAGGCATCCCACCGGCCCGCGCAGCGCGTCACCGCGCGCCTGACCGCCGGGCGGGCCGGATCGGCCACGTCGTAGCCGCGGTCTGCTTCCGGCAGCCGCTGGTAGCGGTCGAGTTCCTGGCGCCACACGTGACGGCGGCGCAGGCGGCCCAGGTAGACCCGCCCACGGGCGAGCATGATCTCGTAGTCCGCGGGCAGCCTCCGGCCTGCGGAGCCGGCGAACGGGTAGCCGCCCGGGAACGTCCACCCGCCGGCCGCCGGGCACCCGGGAGCCACCCGCTCCATCATGAACAGCGCCAGCTCGACCTCGAACATCACCGGCGGGAAGCTGCTTAGCTCCTTCTCTAGCTGCCGCCGCCAGCTTGCACGGTCACGCACGGCGTGCCTCCTCGGTGATCCGCCTGGCCCGCCGGACGAGCTCGCGGTCGGTGCACAAGGTCACAGCCTGGGCCGCGTCCGGCGGGCAGTGGTGGCCGAAGACCTCCCGGTAGTCCGGCCGGTCGCGGAACCGGTAGTGCGGGATCACCAGGAATGCCGCGTCGTGCGGTGGCGCGGCGGGCAGCGGCGCGGCGTCCATGCCCAGCAGCGCGGGGCTGGCCCTGTCCTTGACGTCGATCGCCCAGACCCTGCCCTCCGGAAGGTGCACGCGCAGGTCGTAGGCGTCGAATCCGGGCCACATCTCCACCGTCAGCCCGAGCGCGGCGAGTCTGCGCTCCAGATCGACCTCGGCCCGCCCGGGGCCGGTGACGAAGATCCGCAGCGGCCGGGCCAGCTGCAGCACTTCCTGCTCGGCCCGGTGCCGGGTGCCCGGCCTGGCGGGGCCCTCGCGGCGGCACCGGTCCTGCTCGCACCACCAGCCGTCGGCCCCGGCCGGCACCAGCAGGCACCGGCATCGCGAGCACGCCGCGAACGACCCGTCGATCGCGGACGCGGCGGGCGCGGGACGGTACTGCTCGCGGATGAGGTCCAGGACCGGCTGCAAGTCCGGTTCGCCGTGCAGCAGGGCCAGCTCGCCCCGGGTGAGCACGGGACGCTCGATGAGCAGGCGGCGGAACGCCGTGTAGGACTCCGGCGCGGACGCGCCACGGCACAGGCTGATTGCGCCGAGCATTACCTGTCGCTCGTACAGCTCGGTGCCGGTGTCAGGTACCCGCAGCGCCCACTCGTAGCACAGCTGGGTCGGGGTGCGGGTGTGCGGGTCCAGCAGCCGGTCGCCAGGCGCCGCCTGGTCCGGGGGCAGCCGCAGCGGCCAGTCGCGAACCGGGCGCTGCGCGCACCAGGTAATCAGGTCCGGGAGGCTGTGGGGCGGCGGCTCGCCGCGCAGCAGGCAGGCCAGGGCGACCTGGTCCAGGGCGCGCTGCGCGTCGGCCGGGTAGGGGAGGCTGAACGCCCCGGGAGAAGCTATCTCGCCTAGCTGCACGATGCCCCCGGCGATCGTGCGCAGCAGCCTGACGTCTTCGCCGTTCACGCCGCGCTTCTCTCGTTGGCCTGCAGCCGGGCGGTGCACCACAGGGCCACCTCGCAGTCCGCGCACCACGGGCCGGGACGAGGGTCGAGCAGCAGGTCGCCGTGCCACGCCTCGGCGAGGTCGCGCACGACCTCGCGGGCACGACCGACCGCAACCGGATCGCGCGGGTCCACAAGGTGGATGTCAGGGCCGTCGGGGCGCAGGATCTCCAGCTCGACCCTGCTGCCGTCCCGCTCGCCCCCGAGCACCTCGGCCGCGAGCAGGACCGTGGCCAGCGCGGCCTGCGGGTACTTCCCGAGCACGTCGGTTTCCCGGACCCGGGTTCGGCCCCCGGTCTTAGTTTCCCGCCAGACCCAGGCGCCTCGGTCCTGATACAGCAGGTCGGGTTTCGCCAGCACGATCACGTCGGCCAGCGGGTCGTAAACCGCCAGCGTCGGTTCAGGCCTGACCTGCCCGACGAGCGTAGCCGGTGCCAGCGGGCACACCGGAAGGTGCCAGGCAAGCTGGCGCGCGCCGAGCCGGGCTTGCTCCGCGTCCAGCTCCCACTCCTCCTGCCACTGGTCCGGATCCGCGCGAAGGTCATGCTCGGTGCACGGCTGTGGAGGGTGCCGGCGGTGCAGCTCCTCGATCCTGGCGTGTACCGCCTTGCCGCGCCGGGACGCCTGGTCGTACTCCCCGGTCCGGGGCAGGTGCAGGCGGCGCAGGTGATCCTTGGCCGGGCATATCGCGTAGTCGCGGCCGTTGGTGACCGACCAGGTGCGCAGCGGTTGCCCCGCACCGAGGATGCCGAGTAGGCCGGGAACCCGGGGCAGCGTCCGGCATGGGGCGATCAGCTTGCAGTCCGCGCACCCCTCGCCGGGACGTTCCGCAGTGCCAGACACGGCTTCCCGCAGCCTAGGGCTGCCAAGGTCGCGGAACGCCGCCTCCGCCTCGGCCGGGGCGCCATCGAAGAGCACCTGCAGTGAGCCGTCGGCGCATCCGTACTCCACGATTCGCACCCTCGCGACCCGGTCCGAGCATGCGCGCTCCCGGAACGGGTCGCTCCAGCGCTGCGGCCGCTCCGCTGGCACTCCGAAGGCAGCCACGTAGCCGGCTACCGCCACTTCGGCCGGGTCACGCTCGCGCGTTCCGGCGCTGCTGAGTCGGGGCAGCCGGAGTTCTCGGATCGAGCCGTCGGGGCTGCGGTACCTTCGCCCCCACGCCGTGATCTCATAGACGGCGGGTTCGCCCCCGGGCACCGCTCCCGACCAGCGGTAGACCCACTCGTGAGCGGTCGGCTCCAGCGCTGCGCCGTCGGCGATGCGGGCCATTCGTGG
>WNGR01008414.1_pt1 | contig 10906 bp, 12 predicted proteins | sample 5407581 | NCBI WGS metagenome assembly WNGR01 (sample SAMN13153383, study PRJNA577476) | soil metagenome | isolation source: 80 cm soil or saprolite under Garry oak tree replicate 2 | place: USA:California | collected 2016-06-15 | reverse complement strand
GCGAAGCACTGCCCGCAGGTCGCGAGATGTGCCTCGAGGCTCGCGCGCTCGGTCGAGTCGAGCTCGCCGTCGATGTACTCTGAAAGCCGGTTTGTCCACTGATCGTTCATCGGTCCAAGTGCCTCCGCAGCGCCATCCGCGCGTGATGCAGCTGCGATTTCGATGTGCCCGGCACGACGCCGAGCATGCGCGCAATCTCTTCGTGACGATACCCTTCCACGTCATGTAAGACGAACACCTGTCGGGCGCCCTCCGGAAGGCTCGCCAACGCCTCCTCGAAATCCATCGACAACTCCGGCGTCACCGGCTTGCTCTTCACACCTTCCAGCGGCGCGTCATCATTAATGAAACGGCCGCGCTCGATTCCGACGCTTTTGCGACGGGCCAGGACGACGTTGACCGCCAACCGGTGCAGCCACGTCCCGAACGCCGACTCGCCGCGAAACGTCGACAGCTTCTGCCACGCCCGAATGAAGACGTCCTGCGTCACATCGTCCGCTTCATCGGCGTCGAGCATGCGGCGCACCAGCGTATGGACCCGGGCAACGTGGGTCCGGTACAAGCGCTCGAATGCAGTGGCGTCCCCGCTTGCCGCGAGTGCCGAGTCGGCAGCTATGGAGTCAGCAGTCAGAGTGTCCTCGAGCACCTGTCTGGGCATGCAGGGGGTTGGATATGCAAGCAGGGCAAAAGGTTGTAGTTAGATTTGGGCCTCGACATGACCCCTTCCATAGTAGCCGTTCTGGCCATCGGCGGCCTGCTGGGTCTGCGCCATGCCTTTGAGCCAGACCATCTTGCGGCCGTCTCCACCCTGGCGACAAGACCGGGCGGGAGGCGCCTGTGGAGCGCCGCTCGGCTGGGGCTCATCTGGGGGCTCGGTCATACGGTCACCGTCGGCGCCGTGGCCCTGCTGGTCCTCGTGCTGGGGGTGCAGCTGCCTGCCAGGCTCTGGCCCACCGCGGAGTTGGTTGTGGCGGCGCTGCTCATCCTGCTTGGGATGATGGTGATCTGGCGGTACGCACGCGGGCGCTGGCACATGCACGCTCACGCCCACAGCGCAGGTGCTCCGCATCTGCATTTGCACAGTCACGCTGCCGATCCGAGTCACGGGCACGCCCACGCGAGCGTCGATGCACGCCGCTCGCTCGGTTTCGGCATTGCACACGGACTCGCGGGGAGTGGCGCCATTGCCGCGTTGCTCGTCGCGGCGGTCCCCGATACGATGTCGCGGCTCGTTTACTTCGCGGCGTTCAGCGCGGGGACGATCGCCGGGATGCTTGGCGTCTCGCTGACACTCTCGGTGCTCGTGCGATTTGCCGCAGACCGGGGTGCGCGCTGGGCGACGATTCTGCACGTGGGAGCGGCGGTCGGGAGCGTGGTGGCGGGCGTAGTATTGGCGCAGCAGGTGATCGCCGCGCCGTAGCCTTTATGACGTTTGGTGCGGCTCGTGCGGGAAAGGGGGTGTAGAAACGACGGACCAACATCTCCTCTGGGGCCCCCGATGAACCGTCTTCCGACTTTGTTCGCCACCCTCGTATTGCTTCCCGTCTCCGCCTTAGCTCAGGACTCCACAGTCAGACGCGATGCAACCCCCTTCCACAAAGGTCAGTGGGCCGCGCAGTTCCAGGCGGGCACGGCCTTCGGCTCGCTGGGGTTCCTCAAGTTCCGATCGCCAACCCAGGCACTGGTGCTCGATCTCCGGATCGGTGGCTCGCATTCCGAAGCGCTGAGTAGCGATAGCAGCGGCGTCAATCGATTCGCTGGCCTGCAGTCGAACGCATCCGTGCAATTGCGTTTCGGCTGGCGCCGATACAGTGGAGACGGAACCGCGGCGAAGGTCGTGTCGCACTACTCGCTCGGTGCCCTGGCCGGCTTTGACCACAATGTTTCCGGAGCACGGACCGGATCGTCTCAGTCAAATGCGTGGACTGCGGGGGCGTTTGCCGATGTGGGCGGAACGTATTTGCTCACGTCCAAATTCGGGATCGGCGCATTGGCGACCGCAAGCCTTTTCTACCGGAGCGGTGTGTCCAAAACGTCGCTGGGGACCAAGTACCGCGACTGGGCGATCGGAGGCTCGGCGTTGAGCGCGTCGTTGGTCGCGACGGTCTACTTCTAGGTCCGGAGTATGACTTTTGGCGCGCCCCGTCTTGCAGCCAGGTGCGCCACGCCAATAGCCTTCCGCATCCCCCACCTGGAAGGCCACCGTGCCGCGATTTACTCGAGTCGTTCTCGCGTTGTCACTCATTCCCGCATGCCTGGCTGCACAGGAATCCCCCTTTCACGGCGGTCAGTGGGCAATGCAGTTCGGCGGCAATTCCAATCTGTTCAGTCTTGGGGTGCTGCGCTTTACGAGCGCACGCTCGGCGTGGCTACTCGATCTTTCAAACTCGGCGCTCGTGCTCGACGCGACGAATACGGACAAGCTCAGCGCCACGACGACCAGTGCGGATCAGCAGGCCATCAGTCTCAGTGCCCGCCTGGGGAAACGCAGCTACCAGACAGGGCACCCGAAGGTTGTCTCCTTTCGGACGCTGGCCTTGGAGGGTGGTTGGAGCGATCAGATGATCGACATCACCGCCGGCAATATTCGTCAAACCACGTGGAATGCCGGACTCAATTTCGAGCTGGGCGCGGCCTATATGCTCACGTCGAATGTCAGCGTCGGGGGGACTGCGGGCCTTTCGGCCGGCTATCTCTCGTTTAAGGACAACGATCCGGCGAGTCGGGTAACAGGGCATGGCTATTATGACCGCATTCGGGTCATGGTTGCCCTGGGTCTGTACTTCTAGGCTCGATACCTGCGGCCGCGCCATTCGATCAGTCGCCGGCCGCGCCAGGCCGATCGAATCATGATGAAGGCGACGACGGCTGAACCGAGCGGATAGAGCAGCGCATACCAGACGGGCGCTCGTTCACTGGCGTACACCGTGACCCAGGTGAGCAGCGATATCACCGTAGCGATGGCGGCCCAGTGCCAGCCAGTCGCGAGCCACAGAATCGGTGGCGCGAGCCAGCACAGCGCCGGCAACCACATCAGGTACGGAAGTGCGGCGCGAACGAGTTTGATCGGCGGCGCCATCAGCGGCGCGCCCGACGCGAGGTTCTTGGTCCATCCCGCGAGGATCTCGCTGAGCGACGCGTACATGCGCGTGGTCATGAACTCGCGCGCCTGCGCGATGAAGATGTCCTTGCCGGCCCGCACATAGAGTTGCGCCAGCATGACGTCGTCCGCGACACTGTGCTTGACCGCGGTGTGGGTGCCCACCGCTTCGTACGCCGCTCGCGTGGTCAAAATGAATTGCCCGTTCGCGATCGCGTTCCAATAGATGCGTGTGCGGTTCACCGACCCGAGGTAGCCAAATCGGCTCTCGAGGGCGAGAAAGATGTGCGGCTGTATCAGCCGTTCCCAGAACGTGCGCATCTCCTGGCGCGGCAGCACGGTGAACAGATCGACGCGCTCGTCCAGCAGGCCGCGCACCGCGCGCGCCAGCAGCTCGGGCTCGTGCCTGGTGTCGGCGTCCGCGAACAGCAACAACTCACCCCGGGCGACCTTGTAGCCCTGCACGATCGCCCACTGTTTCCCGAACCATCCCGCCAGCGGCTCGGCCCCGCGCACCAGCCGGAGGCGTGCGCCGGCCATGGGCTCGACGATGGCGGCCGTGCCGTCGGTCGAGCGGTCATCGACCACGATCAATTCAATGGGCGAATACGTGGTGGCGAGTACGGAGCGCACGCAGCGCTCGATGTTGCGGGCCTCGTTGCGGGCGGGAATGATGATGGACAAGAGCGGTCCCGACGTGAGCGGCTGATAGTCGCGCAGCCGGGGTCCGTGAATGAGGGATCGAGACACGACCAGCAGCAGCACCAGGATCCAGGGCGCAGCGAGCAGCCAACTCATTTTCGATTCTCGATCGATGCGACGACGACGGCGCTCGCGAGGTGGCCGGTGACGTTCGTCATCGTGCGGAACATGTCGGAGATCCGATCGAGGCCGAACAGGATGCTGAGGCCGGCGACCGGCAAGCCGGTCGCCTGGAAAGCGGGGAACAGGCTGATCACGCCGCCCGAGGGCACGGCCGCGACGGTGAGCGACGCGAGAAACACGGCGACGGCCGCCTGAAACATCTGCCCGAAGCCGAACGGAATGCCGTACAAACGGGCCACGAACAGCACGGCGATTGCCTGGAACAGCGCGCTCCCGGCGCGGTTGATGCTGGCGCCCAGCGGCAGCACGAAGCTCGAGACGGGCCGGGGGATCTGCAGGTCCTTGTCGGCTGCGTCGATCATGTTCGGCAGGGCGGCCATCGAGGTTGTCGCCGAGAAGGCCACCATCATGGAGGGAAACGCGGCGCGCAGGAACCGCCGGGGAGCGAGATGCGCGATCAGCGCGACGCTCGGCAGGTAGACGACGGCAATGAACAGGGCGGCGCCGGTGATGACGGCGGCGATAAACCAGAGCATCGCCCGGACCACCTCCCAGCCGTATTGCGCCGCCGTCGGAGCCACGAGCGCGAAGATGCCGATCGGCGCGATCACGAGGACCCATTGGACGATCCGGATGAGCGCATCGGTCGCGGCGTCGGCCAGGCCGATGAGTGGCGCGCGCTTGTCGAGCGGGAGCGTCGCGGCCGCGATGCCGAAGATGGTGACGAACACGATGACGGGCAGCAGGTTGCCCTCTGCGGCCGCCTTGAAGGGGTTGGCGGGCACCAATTGCACGATGAACTGCACGCCGGTTGGCACGCTCTGGGCGGCGCTCTGAATCGTGGCGGGATCGACGGCTGCCGCCCGCAAGATCGCCTGCCGTTCCGGGGTGACGGCGGCACGCGGCAGCATGAGGCTGCCGACGGCAAATCCGAGCGCGATCGCGACTAGCGACGTCGCCCAGAAAAATCCCAGCGTCCGGACTACGAGCCGGCCGAGCGTGCGCAACTCGCCCAGTTTGGCGAGGCCGGCGAAGAGCGCGGTGGCCACCAGGGGAATGGCGACCATGGAAAGGAGGTTTTTGAAGAGGGTGCCAACAGGCGCAATGCCGACCAACACCGCGGCGAGCGCGGGGTGGTGGAGTTCTGCCAACGCCGCGGCGAGCAGGCCGAGCAAGAGGCCGGCAATCAGGCTCAATCCCATCCACACGTGGCTTCTCATCGGATGTCGGCTATTATATCGCCATGCCAGACAACACACACGCGCAGACCAAGAGCCCGAAATGGGCCCTCATTCTGGGGGCATCCAGTGGATTTGGTGAAGGCGCGGCGCGTGCGCTCGCTCAGGCGGGCTACGACATCGCCGGCGTCCACCTCGACCGCAAGGCCGGCCTCGAGCACGTGGCCGAGATTCGCCGCGACATCGAGAAACTCGGCCGCCAGACGCAATACTTCAACATCAACGCGGCCGACGAAGCGAAGCGCACCGAGGTCCTCGCCGAGCTGGCCAAACAGAAACTCAACGTCGCCGTGCTGCTGCATTCGCTCGCGTTCGGGACATTGAAGCCGTACATCGGCGACGACGTCCTGAACAAGGCCAATATCGACATGACGCTGGACGTGATGGCCCACTCGCTCGTCTACTGGGCCCAGGGCGTCGTGAAGCAGGGGCTGATGGGGAACGGCGGCCGGATCTTCTCGATGACGTCGTCCGGGTCGACGCGGGTGTTCGCGACTTACGGCGCGGTGTCGGCGGCCAAAGCCGCTCTCGAGTCGCACACGCGCCAGCTCGCCCTCGAGCTCGCGCCGTTTGGAATCGCCGTGAACGCCCTGCGCGGCGGCGTCACCGACACCCCGGCGCTCCGCAAGATCCCCGGCAACGAGAAGCTCATCGAGATCGCGACGCAGCGGAATCCGCATCACCGGCTGACCACGCCGTACGACCTCGGCGGCGCCATCGTGGCGCTGTCCCATCCCGGCGCCGACTGGATCACGGGCAACGTGATCAACGTGGACGGCGGCGAGGACGTCTCGGCTTAAAACGGGGAAGGGGGACGGGGGACGAGGGAAGGGTGTTCACGCTCCAAGCAGCGCGTCTCAGGCTGCGCGATTACCGGCCCACCGAGGTCCCATTCGAGAGCGGGATGATTGCCGCGGCGGTCGCCGTCGTATTGCACGACGGCGCCGAAGGGTTGGAAGTGCTGTTCATCCACCGCGCGGTCCGCGCCGGCGACACCTGGTCGGGGCAGATCGCGTTTCCCGGCGGGCGGCGCGAGCGCGGCGACGCCAGTCTCCTCGCCACCGCGATTCGCGAAACCCACGAAGAAATCGGCGTCGACCTGTCACCGGCGGAGCGGCTGGGCGTCCTCGACGATCTGTATCCCCGGACTCCCGTCCTGCCGCCGGTCGTGGTGCGGCCATTTGTATTCGCGTTGACAGCGAGGCCCACCATCGTCGTCAATTCAGAGGTCGAAGACGCCTTCTGGGTATCCTTTCTGTCTCTCCAAGCCCCGGGAGTCCAGGGCGAGGTCGTGGTTGAACATCCTGGCATGCCCAAACGCCCATTGCGTGCGTACAGACTAGGAAAACACACTATTTGGGGGATGAGCGAGCGCATTCTCACGCCGTTAATTAGCCTGGTTTCTTAGCCCTACAAAATCCACATCTTTGCTTGACAATATTTGATAATTAGGCTAGCCTAATACCCTGTCTCGTTGACAGTGGCAACTACGGAGAGCCTATGAGTGCCGCGATTCGTTCGCCGCAACCGCCGCTCACGCGTTCGGTCGAAGACTACCTCAAGTCGGTTTTCCATCTCACCAGCCAGGGCGGTTTCGCGACCACCAGCGACATCGCCGCCATGCTCGAAGTCGCGCCTCCCTCCGTCAGCGGCATGATGAAACGTCTCTCCGAAACGGGACTCATCGAGCATGTGCCATATCGCGGCGTGCAGCTGACGCCGCAGGGGCGGCGCGCCGCGCTGCAGATGATCCGCCGTCACCGCATTCTCGAATCGTATCTCACGAGCAAGCTCGGGTTTGACTGGGGCGACGTCCACGTCGAAGCCGAGCGCTTGGAGCACGCCGTCTCGGAGAAGCTGATCGAGCGTATGGCCGACGCCCTGGGCGAGCCGCGCTACGATCCGCACGGCGCGCCGATCCCGACCGCCGCGGGGGAAATCGAGGAAGCGGAGCTCGTCACCCTCGCCGAGGCAGACGTGGGCGGCAGCGTGATCCTGCAGGAAGTGGACGATGAGCATCCCGAGCGGCTCCATTATCTCGCCGAGCAGGGGCTGACGCCGGGCGTGCGGTTGAGGGTGATCGAGCGGCAGCCATTCAACGGCCCGACGATCGTACGCCGGGACGACGGCACGACCCGCGTCGTGGGTCAGGAGTTGGGGCTGTTGCTCTTCTGCAGACCGACCGATGGCGAATAGCGCGATCGACGCCGGCTGGCGCCAGCCTCGGGTTGCGCCGAGCCTCGCCGAGGTCTACCGCACGGTTCCGATCAAGCCGGGCGCGTGGTGGAAGAAGGCGCTGGCGTTCGCGGGACCGGGGTATCTCGTCGCCGTCGGCTACATGGATCCCGGCAACTGGGCCACCGATCTCGCGGGCGGCGCGCGCTTCGGCTATACGCTGCTGACCGTCATCTTGCTCTCGAACCTGATGGCGATTCTGCTACAGGGTCTCGCGGCGAAGCTCGGCATTGTGAGCGGCCGCGATCTGGCGCAGGCGTGCCGCGATCACTACTCCCGCCCGATGTCGTTCTTCCTGTGGGTGATCTGCGAGATCGCGATCGCCGCGTGCGATCTCGCGGAGGTCATCGGCTCGGCGATCGCATTGAACCTGCTGTTCGGCATCCCGCTGGCGTGGGGCATCGTGATCACGTCGCTCGATGTGCTGATCGTGCTCTACATGCAGCACAAAGGATTCCGGCTGCTCGAGGCGCTGGTCGTGGTCCTGATCGCCACGATCGCCGGCTGCTTCCTGTTCGAGATCCTGATCTCGAAGCCCGAAGCCGGCGCGGTGCTCGCCGGCTTCCTGCCCAGGGCGACCATCCTGCGGGACCCGGACAAACTGTACATCGCGATCGGCATCCTCGGCGCGACCGTCATGCCCCACAACCTCTATCTGCATTCGTCGGTCGTGCAGACCCGCAGCTACGAGGAGACGGCGGCCGGCAAACGCGAGGCGGTGAAGTTCGCATTCATCGATTCGACCGTTGCGCTGTCGTTCGCGCTCTTCATCAACGCCGCCATCCTCATCGTTGCCGCGGCGACCTTCCACCGCGTGGGTGAAACGGGCGTCGCGGAAATCCAGGATGCCTATCGCTTGCTGACGCCGCTGCTCGGCGTGACGGGCGCCAGCGCCGTATTCGCGTTCGCGCTGCTCGCGTCGGGTCAGAATTCGACCCTGACGGGGACGCTGGCGGGCCAGATCGTGATGGAAGGATTCCTGAACATCCGGATCCGGCCCTGGCTGCGGCGCCTCATCACCCGCTTGATCGCGATTGTGCCCGCCGCGGTGACGGCTATTTTCTGGGGAGAGCACGGCACCGCCCAGCTCCTGATCCTCAGCCAGGTGATCCTCAGCCTGCAGCTCTCGTTTGCCGTCTTCCCGCTCGTGATGTTCACGTCGGACCGTTTGAAGATGGGGGAGTTCGTGAATCCCAGGTGGCTGAAGCTCCTCGCGTACGCGGTTGCGGTGTTCATTGCGACGCTCAACGCCTGGCTCCTGGTGCAGACGTTCAAAGGGTGGGTCAGCTGATGTACAAGCGCATCCTCGTACCGCTCGAGAACGGACCCGCCGACGGCGCAATCCTCTCACACGTCACCGGTCTCGCGAAGCTGCTCGGCGCCGAAGTGGTGCTGGTCCACGTCGCCGACGGATGGGCGGCGCGGAACATGGAGCAGCTCAACCTGCGCGAGTCACAAGAAATGAAGGAAGACCGGGCCTATCTGGAGCGGATGTCGCAGGAGCTGCGGCAGGCGGGCATCGCAGTGGACGCGGTACTGGCGGCCGGCGACCCTGCGAAGGAAATAGCGGCGACGGCGGAGCGGGAAGCGGTCGATCTCATCGCGATGGCGACACACGGGCACTCATTGCTGAGCGATGTGGTTCACGGCACCACCGCGACAGCATTACGACACGTCAGCCGGATTCCGATCCTGATGGTCCGCGTGCCTGCTCCAACGCCCTGAGAATCGCGCTGAGACGGCGGTCTCTGGCCTCCCGCAGGAACTCGACTTTTCCTTTATACGCCTTCTCAATGGACTGTATCAACGTGCGCTGCTGGTCGGGATCGAGCTGCGCCCAGTGGGCGAGCTGCTGCCACCAGCTCTCGAAGCTCGCCAGCAGGTGCTGCGTGAACCCGCGAATCCCGCCTTCCCCGGCGGCTAGGTGGTAGGTCAGGTGCGGGCCGGCCGCCGCCCAGCCGATCGCTGGGCCGAGCGATACGGCGCGGTCGAGGTCGTCAACGCTGATCACGCCTTGCACGACCAGGTCGATGCATTCCCGCCATACGGCAGCCGACACGCGACCCACGACGTAACCGGGGATCGACTTCTTGAGGACGATGGGGAAGCGGCCCAGGGAGCGCAAATACTCCACCGCGCGCTGCATGCTGGCGGGGGACGTACGGCCCTCCGGCACCACTTCGACGAGTGGAATCAGCTCCGGCGGGTTCAGCGGGTGGGTCACGAGGCAACGGTCGAGCCGGCGCATTCGGCCGAAGATCTCGGTCGGCGAGAGGCCGCTCGACGACGAGCTGATCAGGGCGTCATCACCGGCTTGCTGTTCGATGGCGACGAGGAGCTTCTGCTTCGCCGCCACGTCCTCGTGAATTGCTTCGATGATCCAGTCGGCATCCTGGATCGCTTCCGTCATGAAGCGGGCCCGCACCAGCTCCGCCAGGCCGCGCTCGACGATGCCTTCGGGCGCGCGACCGAGTGCGACGAGCGCCCGCGTGCGCCGCTCGACTTCGCCCGACGCGCGTTGCATGGTCTCGGGATTCAGGTCGAAGATGGCCACCGGCCAGCCGGCCGACGCGCACAAGGCGGCCCAGCCGACCCCGATGTCACCGGCGCCGATGACGGCGACTTTGCGGGGAATCGTCACGCCATGGCCTCCTCGACGGGCGCTCCCGCGGGCAGCACGCGCTCGAACAGCATGCGCCGCACCGGTGGCGGATGCACCTCCATCGCGACGCGCACAAACGAGCCCTTGGGGTCGAGCTTGGTCCGGCCGCGGCTCTGCCCGTCACTCAGATCGACAGTGAGGCGGAGGTCGCTGAGCGTCAGCACGTCGGGCTGAATCAGGTAGGCGATCGCGAGGACGTCGTTGATGACGGCGCCGTCGAGTCCTTCCTGCTTCTTGTGGAACTCGACGTAGAAGCGCAGCGCGTCGTACAGCCACGGCGAGTGCGGCGCGAGCCGCTCGACTTCATTCCCCTTGATCACGAGCTTGCGGGTCACGTCGAGCCCGATCATCTCGGTCGGGATCTCGGCGGCGAGCACGGTGGCGAGCGCCTCGGGGTCGCACCAGGCGTTGAATTCGGAGAAGCGGGTCGTGTTTCCCGGGGCCTCGATGTTACCGATCATCGCGACATGGCGGCTGACCTTTTCGCGGACCAGGGCGGGATTCGCACGCAGCACCAGCGCCAGGCTCGTGACGGGACCGAGCGTGACGAGCGTGACGGGCTGGGGTTGGGCTTCCAGCAGCCGTTCGAGCGGGCGCACGTAGTCGAGAATCACGCCGGCGGGCGGCACGTCGGCGTAGCCGAGGCCCGTGGGCCCGTGCGTATCGTCCGCGACCTGGATCTGCCGCTTGAGCGGCCGGCGCGCGCCGATGCCGAGTGGCACGCGCACAGGGTGCTTCACCTTCCGCAGGATCTCGACGGCGTTGCGGTAGGCGTTCTCGACGACCGCGTTGCCGTAGGAGATCGAGATGCCACGGACGTCGAGCTCCGGGGAGTTCAGCGCCAGG
>WNGR01008413.1_pt1 | contig 10906 bp, 4 predicted proteins | sample 5407581 | NCBI WGS metagenome assembly WNGR01 (sample SAMN13153383, study PRJNA577476) | soil metagenome | isolation source: 80 cm soil or saprolite under Garry oak tree replicate 2 | place: USA:California | collected 2016-06-15 | reverse complement strand
AGCCCAGGTCAGCCCGGTAGACCGCCTCGGCCTCGCCGACCAGGCCCTGCTCGAGCAGCAGGGCGCCGTAGGCGTGCCTGGCTGGCTGCATCCAGGCCCACGGCTCGTCGTAGGCGAGCCCGTCGTCGAGCTCGATCGCGCGGCGCAGCAGCGCGAACGCCTCGTCGTAGTTCTCCCTGCGGTATTCAAGCTCGCCGTCCAGCATGGACTCGGCTACCCGCAGGATGTCGATGCACGTGTTGTTGAAGACGGTGCGCGACTCCGGCACCCGCTGCACAGCGCCGGCGAACAGCCTTCGCTGCTCGGCTGCCTCGCCGAGCTGCCTCGTCGCCGCATAGGCGACGCCCTTCGCGTACCGCATCATCGCCGTGGTCGCGCAGTACAGATCCTGATCGGCGGGCAGCGGCGCGTCGATGATGTCCTGCCAGCGCCCGAACCTGATCAGCGCGTGCATCTTCATCGGCACGAACCCCTCAAGCCAGTCCGCCATCGGCGGGACCTCCACCCGGAGCAGCTCTTCCGGGATCGCCGCGGCGAGCAGGTCCGCCGTCGCCAGGGCGGTCTGCACCTGGCCGAGGAACATCGCGCCGTAGATCTTGAAGTGGTAGTTGTGCGCCCGGTACAGGGTGTAGAGGTTCATCGCGCCCTCGCGCGCGACGAACCGCTCGTCGGCGGCGATGGCGGCGGTGTTGGAGGACACCACCTGCCGGTAGTCCCCGCAGAGCACGTCGAGATGCGTGGGCATGTGCCGGAGATGACCCGCGTCCGGGACCAGGTCGCGCAGCAGGTCGCCGGCCCACAGCGCATCCTCGGGCCGGGCAGACATCTCCATCAGGTGGATGTACATGTGCAGGGCGCCGGGGTGCCGCCGGCCGTCCGGGCGGGCCAGCGCCCGCTCCAGCGCCGCCTTGGCCTCGAGGGTGGCCGCCCCGTCCGCGGGTTCGCCCGTCGCCTGGTCCCACAGCGCCCAGGGGGTGAGGTTCATCAGCGCGTCGGCGAACAGCGCGGCAACGTCGAGATCGTCCGGAAACTCGCGGTACACCTCGCGCATCGCATCCGCGTACGCGAGGTTCCAGGCGGAGCAGTCGGGAGCCGGCGTGGCGGACGGGTACCGCGCGGCCACGGCGCGAATCAGCGCGCGATCGACCGCCGGGGCACCGGCGGCGCGGCTGGCGGCCGCTGCCGACGCGGCGAACGCACGGGAGACGGAAGCCGACAGGTCAACCGGGTCGAATGCCTCCCACGGCTTGTTGTAGTTCGGGCCCAGCGCGTAGGCCAGCCCCCAGTGCCCGAGCGCGAGGTCCGGGTCGTCCGCAATAGCCCGCTCGAAGCACCTCGCCGATTCTTCGTGATTGAACGCGTAACTCCACAGCAGCCCGCGGGTAAACCAGGCCTGCGCCAGCGCTGATCGAGTCGTCACCGCCCGCGCGTAATCACCCAGGTCGAAGTAGTCAGGCACGGTTGATCCCCTCCCGGCCCGCGGCAGGCCGGACCGAGACCGTGGCCCTGATCGCCGCACTGGTCGCCGTCGCCGGCGCCGGCGGCGTGATTATCGCCCTGCTGCGGCGCTGCGCCAAGCAGGAAGAATCCTGCCGCCTGCGGCGCCCGAATCACCCGCGTCGCCGTAATTTGATCGTTTTGTGTCCTAGTTGTGATACGCGCTGCTAGCGTGACTCAGGCAGTCCACGCACCTGACCCGATCTATATGGAGTGATCCGGCTCTTACCTCCCGGCAAAGCGCCGAGGCACGATTAAAAACCCCCAAAGGGGATTACCAGGGCGAGTCAGCCAGGATCCCGACATGAAAGAGGCGAAGTAATGCGCTTGTCTTTCAAGCCGCTACGCCGATGGCTGGCCACGGTCGCCGCCGGGGCGCTTGCCGGACCGGGACTCGCTGTTTTCGCAACCCTCCCCGCTCCCGCGCATGCTTCCATCCCCGCACACCCGACCTGGAAATCATCCGCTCCCTTCGGAACGTGGCAGAACGGCATATTCGACGTCTACAACAATGAGTGGAACACCTCCGAGGCCGGGCCCCAGACCATCTGGGCGTACTCCTACCATCACTGGGGCGTCGAATCCAAGCAGGCAGCCACGACCAGCGTCAAGACCTACCCGTCCGTCCAGAAGAATTACAACGACGCGAAATACACCTCGCTGCGCAGTCTCCGCAGCGGATTCACCCAGTCCATGCCCACCGCGGCGGCCTACGACGGGGAGGCGGCCTACGACCTCTGGCTGAACAATTACCAGATCGAGGTCATGATGTGGGTGGACAACCACAAGCAGGCCCCGGCCGGCCATATCGTCGCCAGGGTTCACTTCTACGGGCAGAAGTTCGTGCTCTGGCAGAGCGGCCATGACATGTTCAGCTTCGTGCTGTCCGGGGTGCACGAGAAAAGCGGCACGGCCCATCTCTTCAGCGGCCTGCGCTGGCTAGTGAACCACGGGTACCTGAGCAGCTCCGTCACGCTGACACAGGTGGACTTCGGCTGGGAAATTGCCTCCACCGGAGGACGGCCCATGGACTTCACCGTGACCCGCTACTGGCTGTCCACAGGCTGGCGGAACTGACCCAGCGGCGTGCCGGGCACGAGCGCCCAGATCCGGCTTCTTGCCACGCTCGGCCGACGCGACCGAGCGCACTCCTGGGTCGGGCCGATTCAGGCCGCGCGGGGGGCGGGGATGCCGCCGGGCGGCGCGGCCCGCAGCAGCCAGACAGGGTTAGACACGCCGATGATGGTCCCGGAGGAGTTGACCACCTGAGTCCTGATGAAGCTGCTCTTGCTGGTGTTGACCTGCTGCGCGACCGCTCCGCTGGTCAGGCTGGAGGCCGGATACGAGCCGATGACCTGCGTGTTCGCCGTCGGGCTCGCGGTGCCTGCGTAGTCGACTACGCCTTGCAGGATCCGCAGCGACCCGCCGGACGGGATCCGGGTCGCGCTGGCAACAAGCCGCCGGGACGTCACGCTGGACACGCTGACCGAGCCCATCGGGCACGAGCCGTCGACCAGCAGATCCAGGCTGCCGCGGTACCGGGACAGCGACGCACACCAGGCCCGCCCCGCGGCCAGCGCGGCGAGCAGGTCCGCTTCCGCCGTGCTCTTGGCCCAGGCCGAGGTGAACCAGTTGTTGTGGATCCCGAACCAGTTCTGCCCGAAGTGGTCGTCGCTGGTGCCGTTGCCGGTGAGGAAGACGGAGTTGCGGGACATGACGTCCCACAGGGCCAGATGGTGGGCCAGGTCGACGCCCTGGCGCTTGTTGTAGCCGACCTCGAGCAGGTCGGCGCCCAGGGCGGCCTTGGTCGTCGCGGTGGGCAGCAGCTTCTTGGCAACCTGCGCGAGTAGCGCATCTTGCTGGGTGACCGGGAGCAGTGCCGGGTCGCCGTAGCCGTACGGATGGTTGTAGCTGACCAGCCCGCCGGCCGCGTGAATCTGCGGGACCGCGACGTTGCGCAGGTACGTCGTATAGGTGCTGGACGTGGTGCTGCCGTAGTCGGGGATGACCACTGCCCCGCCGAACCAGTTGAGATGGGGCAGCAGCCAGGACACCTCAAGTCCCTGCCGCTGGGCCACCGCCGGGTACCGCGGGGCCAGCACGGCACGCATGTCCATCTGCTGCAGCAGGAATGCCTCGCCGCTGATCTGCCGCTTGAACCTGAGGTAATCGAAGTACCCGCTGACCGAGTCGCCGTAGCTCACGGCGTTCAGGGTCAGCTCCCAGAGCGCGAAATCGCGGTAGTCCAGGTCGGGCCACAGGGCGGCGATGTCGGCGGACGGGCTGACGGTCACCGTGCCCCACGGGTTACCGCCGCCGGCCGGCTGCACCGGGATCGTGATCACCCCCTGGGTGCCGTTGGCGACACGCCCGGCCGGGCTCCCCGGATGAACGAGCCGGTAGGACAGGGTGTAGTCGCCGGCCGCCCGGCCGCCGGCCGCCTGGTGGTAGGAGGTGGCGATCAGCAACTCCAGGTAGCCTCGCTGCCAGCCGCTCGTCAGTAACACGTCAATGGTCAGCGTCTGGCCTGTGAGGTTGTCACGGTAGTTCCAGCCGCCCGGGTGACTGTCCGCGTAGAAGCCGTACTTCGCGGTCGCCGTCGTGCTGCTCTTCACCGCCAGGTGCATGCTCCCGCCTGCGACCGGGTCGCCGGGGGATGCGGGGGTGGCGACTATGCCGCCCGATCCGCTCGCGACCGGGCCGCCCGTTCTCTTTGTCCAGGTCCACGGGCCGCCCTCGCCTGCTGCGGGCTTCTCCGCGGTCAGGCTGGTGAAGTGCACCGTCTTGCGGTAGCCGATCCCGTCCATCCGGTGGTCGTGGTCGGTCCACCACAGCACGTCGACCGAGTTCTTCGCCGCCTGGAAGAGCTGGCTGTCCATCGAGCCGCTCTGCTCGCTGAACGACGAATGGATGTGCATCGCCATCGAGTACGCGGAGGTGCCGTCCGCGGTGACCGCACGGGCCGACGAGCGTAACGGCAGCCGCGGAATCTTCTTGAGCAGGGCTGCCGCGCCGGCCGCGGCGGCCGTCGCGTGCAGGAAGCCTCGCCGGGTTAGCTCGGACTCGGCAGTTTGCGCCGGATCCGCCGCCGCTTGATCGTCGCACATCGCCGCAGTACCCCAATTCGGTGCCGGCTCGCCTGACCCCGGGAAACCAGCCCCGCACCCACCCGGGATTTATCCTGAACATAGTAGGCAAAGCCGCTTTTAACAAGGTTTCCGGCTGGCCATGTCCCGGCGCCTGGCGGTGTCGCTGCCAGCAGCGAAGCCCAATGTTACGGCCACAATAAATACTAGTTATCCAGGGTAACTATGGCATCTCGGTCACTTACCTAGCAAGCTCAGGCACCCCCTGCCCCCGCCAATAAGACGGCTTTCAATGGCGGCAGCCGTTTCAGCTCAGCACGCCGGGCAAGGACTGGAGCGCTGCATGGTGAGGATCTCCACGCCCGAGCTCGCCCGGCTCACACCGCTGAGGCTCGCTTGGTTCAAGCTGTCAGGATGAGGTCTGCGATGGTCAGCGGCGGCACGGTCTGGACCGATCAGCTGGAACCCGGGGAGCTGTCGGTACTCGATCCGGGCATGCCGGAGACGTTCGCGCGGCGGCCGGACGTCTTGGTGGTAGGGGGCGGGATACTCGGAGTGGCGACTGCCGTTGCGTGCCGGGACGCGGGAGCCGGCACGGTGTTGCTGATCGAGGCCCGCAGCCTAGGGTCCGGGGCCACGGGCGGGGCAGCGGGTCTGCTGGTGCCCGAGGCGCACCAGGGCAGCGACCCGGGGGCGCTGGTGGAGCTAGGCAGGACCAGCCTCGCCCGGTGGCGGGATCTGGAAGCTACTTTGGCTGGGGGCGTGGGATTCCTCGACCTCGACTGGGTAGGCCTTGCCCCTCACCCGGATGGTTTCCTGGCCGACCCGCCCCCGGCGGCGGAATGGCTCGATGCCGCGGAGATAGAGCAGCTCCTGCCAGGCCTGAGTCCGGCCGCCTCGGGGGTACGCATCCGGCACCAGGGCCGGGTCAATCCCTTGCGCGCCCTGAGCCGGCTCGCAGCTCAGATCCCGCAGATCGCGACCGGATGCACCGCCACGGCAATCAGTGCCCGCGGAGATCGGTTGCTCGCCGTCTCCAGCTCGGCCGGAGTCATTACTCCCGGGGCGGTCGTGTTCGCCACGGGCATGCCGCCGAAGCTGGACCGCCTGGACCTCCAGCTGCCAGCAGATTCCGTGAAGGGCCACCTAGTGGTCACCGAGCCGGTCCCTATAACTCTGCCCGCAATGGTGGCGCCCCTGGCCGCGCAGCTCGAAGATCGCCGCTTGCTGGCTGGCGGAACACTCGACACCGACGACGCCACGACGAAGGTGCGCGCCGAGGTCACCGACCGCATCCGGACCGAGCTGGTCGGCGCCCTTCCGCTCCTGGCTCGCGTCCGCCTCACCCACCGATGGTGCTGCTGGCGACCCCGCCATCCAGACGGGCTCCCCGTCATCGACCGCATTCCCGGCCTCAGCAATGCCTGGGTCACCAGCGGGCACTATCGCACCGGCATCCTCATGGGCCCGGCGACCGGCTCAGCGCTCGCCCGATGGATTACCAGCGGTCAGCGACCCGCGCAGGTCGAGCCCTGGACCATCCAAAGACGTTTCTCGTCCTGACGGGTAGCGGAGCCCGGCGGCTTCGGGCGCACGCGCTCAATCCCAGAGCTGTCAGACCTGCCCCCTATCGTGCTGAATTGCCAAGCGGATGGTGGCGGAGGCTGATGTGACGGTCGCGGTTCGGGTGAGGGCAGCGGTGACGGGGCATCGTCGCCGCGGTGTGCGGGAGCATGAGCTGGCGCTGGCTTTGCCGCCGGGTCCGGTGAGTGCACGGCAGATCATCGCGGCGGCGGTGGCCGCTGAGGTGGCGGCGCACCAGGCCCGGGCGGAGGAGGCCGGCCTGGTGCGGGTGCTCACGGAGCAGTCACTGCTCGATGACCTGGACCGGGGCGCGGTGCGGATGGGTGATGTCGCGCCGGCGGCACCCGTCGATCTGACGGCGGCCGTCGAGGCGGCATTGCTTGCGTTCGGCGACGGATTCTTCAAGGTCTTCGTCGGCGACCGGGAGGTCGAGGGTTCGGAGCCGGCGGACCTCACGGACGGGGCGGCTGTGCTGTTCCTGCGCCTCGTTCCGCTCGCGGGCGGCTGACGGTCGTGCTGAGCGCCGAGGAGGCATCGGCCCGGCTTGCCTCGCTGCGGGACCCGCAGTGGCGGGCCAAGGCCGCGAGCCGTGTTCGCAAGCTGCGGCGCAAGCTCCGTGATCCGGCGCAGGCGTTCCTGGCCCCCGGGCCGGCCGGTCACGAGTACGCGGCCCTGGAGCGGCACCGGGAGCGCCACCTGGCGGCGGCCCGGCAGCTCGACGAGCTGGCGGACGGCCAGCGCGCGTCGGTCATGGAGGCGCTCCACCCCGGTCTCGGCCTGGCGCTCGCGCGGTGGTGGGTGGCCGCGCAGAGCCGGCCCTACCAGCTGCGGTGGGACCGCAAGGCATTCCGGACCGCGCACGCACCCGGGCTGACTGTGCAGGCCCGGGGCTTTGACCTGGCACGTCTGGTCGACTCGCTCGGGCCGCTGGACGGCGATCCGGTGTGGCTGGCGGGCTGGGGCGGGCACCTGGCGATGACGGACACCGTGTCCTCGCCGGGCTGGCGGTCCATAGGCGCCGTCCTCGCCGCCGCGATCGACCTTGGCGGGCGCTGCGGCGAGGAAACGTTCGCCACGCTCCTGGCCGTCGCGACTGGCGAGCACCCGGTCGGGCTGATGGGCCGCCACGTGATCGTGGCTCTGCTCGGCTCCGCCTGGCCCGAGGGCTGGGATTTCACCGAGCGCCTGCTGCTCGCCGCGCAGCGGCAGGAGGGGCTGCGGCAGGCGATCCTGGAGGCCGCCGACGAGGGCCACCCAGATGCCTTTGACCGCATCGTTGCCATTGTCCTTGACCACAAGCTGCTCAGGTTCGCGGCCACGGTCCGCGCGGCCGGCGTGTGGCTCGGCTTCGGCGCCTCCGTGGCCGACATTCCCCAGGCCGAGGCCAGGGTGCGTACACTCGCGGACTTCCGCGCCAGGCCCGCCGAGCGCGCCAAGGCGCTGGCGGGCGATGACCCATGGAACGCTTACATCGCGCTGTGCGCCCAGGGCATGCGCGATGTGCTGACGACTATCCCAGAGGCACAGGCGCTCACCCGCCACCCCTCGCCTGACATGCGGGCGGCCGCCCTCCGGTACGCCGCCGCGACGACTCTGATGCCGGGTCAGCGCCTGCTGACCCGGGCCCTCGATGATGAGGATGTGCGGGTCGCATCCCTCGCCGCGGCGCTGCTCGGGCGGGACGGCCTGGAGTTCCCCGAGGCCTTCGACGCGCTGACCAGGCTCATCCCGCGGCTGCCTGCCAAGGCGGCCACCATGGATGGCCTGGGCGTCGAGACCGCTGCGGTCAGCATCTCCCAGGCCGATGCCGCTGGCCTGCTGGTGCGCGCGAGGGGGCGGCGGCCCGTCAGCGTGCTGCTGCCGTGGCTGCCGGGCATGAATGCGAGCGGGCGGCTAACCGTCACGGCGCAGATCGCAAAGGAGCAGGCGCTCACTGCCGAACTCCGGGAAGTCCTGGTGCGCCTGCTCGGTGACCGCAGCTCGTATGTGCGGAAGACGGCGATCGAGACGCTCGGCAAGACGCGCCTCGCGCCGTCGGAGGCGCCGGCTATCGAGGCGCTGCTCACGCGCAGCGCGACGGACCTGCGGCGCGGGGCGCTCACCCTGCTCGCTTCCCTGCCGCCAGCCGCCGCCCGCGCGTCGGCCGGCCGGCTGGCTGCCAGTGCCGACAAACGGCAGCATGACGCGGGCGCGGAACTGCTGCGCACGCTCGGTGCCTCCGCCGTGCCTGGCGCTGCCATCCTCCCGGCCACTGGCCTGCCGGATACCAGCAGCACCGGAAGGTCCCGGTCACGCGGTGCCCGGGCAGCCGCGGCGACTGGCAGCGCGCCGATCGAGGACCTGCGGACCACCCTGGTCGATGCCCGGGCCCGCACGGCCCCGCGGACCCCGCGGCGGCCGGATCGCCGCCGCAGCTTCGGCGGTGACGCTGCCCGGCAGATCATCGAGGCGCTCGACGATATCGCCCACGAGCACCGGAACACCCCGGTGCGCGAATCGTCGTGGCAGGGCAGCCGCGAGATCCTCTTCGGCGACCTCCGCTGGTTCCCCTCCCCGTTCGCCCGCGCCCGGCCTGCGCCGGGCGAGGAGAACGACGGCCACGGCATGCTGCTCGGCGAGGTGTTCCGCGAGTGGTGGGAAGCACGGCCGGCAGCGCTGCGCCGGGAGGACGGGCTCGACGCCCTGCGCGCCTACGTCATGGCCGACCTGGCCCAAACCGCATCGCGAGGTGCACGCGGCGACTGGTGGCGCGGCAACCTGCAGGAGCTCATCGGCAGCCAGCTGCCGGCGCTGCGCCAGCCTGCCGCCGTGGAGCACGTCACGAGCTGGCTGGCGGCCGAGCACGCGTCCGGGGCGGTCATCGACGAATGCCTCGACGCGCTGGAAGCAAGCCTCGCGAAGGTGCCTGGTTCCGTGCTCACCGCGGACCTGGCCAGGCCCAAGGTCACGGTCAGGGCCGCCGGGTTGGGGTACGACATCGCAAACCCGTTTTCCGTTCGCGACTGGCGCCAGCGCCTGATCGGACATCCGTGGCACTGCCTGCTCGGCTGCGTGCTCTGGACCCGGCCCGGGCTGCTGACCGGCGAGCAGATCAGCCGCTGGTACCGGCTGATGCGATGGGTGGAGCAACCGCACCCCGGCGCGATACCGGTTCCGGTAAACGAGCGCCTGCTCATCGCCGCCCACGACGCCGGAGCCGCTTCGCAGGACGACGTCATCGCCTCGTTCCTGCACCCGCGATGCACCGTGTTCCGCGACCTCACCCGGCGCTGGCGCAGCCAGGCGGAAGCCCGTCAACCCGCCCTCAGCGCGATCGCGGACAAGGTCAGGGACCGCCTGGTCGCGGTCGAGCTCCAGCGCGGTGACCTGCCGACACCGACCTCAAAGGCAGCGCTGAACATCGCCAGCACCTCCGGTGCGATGCTCGTAACCGAGCTGCTCCGAGCGCTCGGGAATACGCCGCTCGCGCGCGGCTGGACGCGCGGATCCGACAGCCGCGACGCCGCGTTCAGCCATCTCATCCGGGTCTGCTTTCCCGCGCCCGCCGACACGGCAGACTCGCTGGCTGCCGCGGCCCGTCAGGCCGGTGTCCCCGGTGCCCGGCTCGTTGACCTCGCCGTATACGCCCCGCAGTGGGCGCCGCTCGTCGAGCAGGCGCTGCGCTGGCCGGGGCTCACCGACGGCGTGCTCTGGCTGCACGCCCACACCAAGGACGAGCACTGGAGCGTCGATGCGGAGCTGCGAGAATCCTGGGCGGCGATGACCGCCGAGCGGACGCCGCTGGCCGCGGCAGACCTGATCGCCGGCGCCGTCGACGTGGCCTGGTTCCGCGCCAGCCATGCCGCGCTCGGCGCCGAACGCTGGGCCGTCCTTAACAAGGCCGCCAAGCACGCCTCCGGCGGCAACGGGCACCGCCGCGCGCAGATGTTCGCCGAGGCGATGCTCGGCGAGGTCGACGAGGCCACGCTGACGCAGCGGATCACGGCGAAGCGGAACCAGGACGCGGTCCGCGCCCTCGGCCTGCTGCCGCTGCCCGGCGCCAAGGGTGACCGGCACGAGGCCACCCAGCGCCGCTACGCCGTGCTGCACGAGTTCGAGCGGGGCAGCCGGGCGTTCGGCAGTCAGCGCCAGGCCAGTGAGCGCACCGCGGTGCGGATCGGTATCGAGAACCTCGCCCGCCTAGCGGGGTACACCGATCCTCGCCGCTTCATCTGGGCGGTCGAGGCACGGGAGGCCGGAGACCTGGCGGACGGCCCCGTGACCGTGACCCGGGGAGATGTGGCACTTACCTTGTCCGTCAGGGATGACGGCACGCCGGACCTGACCATCCGCAGAGGCCAGCGCGTGCTTGGCAGCGTGCCCGCCGCGCTCCGCAAGGACGCGGACGTGGCCGGACTGCGCACGCGCAAGACCGCGCTGACCCGGCAGGCCGCCCGCGTGCGCGCGGCCCTCGAGTCCGCCATGATCGCGCAGGACACCTTCACTCCCGGTGACTTCGCCGAGCTGAGACGCCATCCCGTTGTGGCGCCCATGCTTGACCAGCTCGTGTGGGTCGACGAGGAGGGCCGCACCCTCTGGCGGGCCGGCGGGCGTGCCGCAACAGCCGAGGGGGAGACCGCCGCCGACAGCCCGCTGCGGATCGCCCACCCGGTCGACCTCGTCGCCGCCGGCACCTGGATGGCCTGGCAGGAGCGGCTGTTCACCGAAGAACGCCGCCAACCCTTCAAGCAGGTGTTCCG
>WNGR01008412.1_pt1 | contig 10906 bp, 14 predicted proteins | sample 5407581 | NCBI WGS metagenome assembly WNGR01 (sample SAMN13153383, study PRJNA577476) | soil metagenome | isolation source: 80 cm soil or saprolite under Garry oak tree replicate 2 | place: USA:California | collected 2016-06-15 | reverse complement strand
GCAGTCGGTGCACGCGTTGGGCGGTTATCGGGTGCAGGGGCGCGACGAGGCGGCGGCCCGGGTCTTGCGCTGCCAGGCTGAGGAACTCGCCGGAGCGGGGGCGGAACTCTTGGTGTTGGAAATGGTGCCGGCCGCCCTCGCCCGAGATTTGACGAAATCATTCTCGATTCCCGTCATCGGCATCGGCGCCGGCGTCGGCTGCAGCGGCCAGGTCCTGGTGCTGCATGACATGCTGGGACTGACGGGGGGCGAGCCGCTGCGGTTCGTGCGCAACTTTATGGATGGCAGCGCCAGTATCGAGCTCGCCGTGCGCCAGTATGTAGCCGACGTAAAGAGCGGACGATTTCCCGACGACGCGCTCCACGGCTTCTGAACGAATGGCGGTCATGCAGATAATCAAGACGGCCGCTGAATTGCGCGCGGCTCTCGAGCCCGGGCACAGGCGGGTGCTGGTGCCGACCATGGGCAACTTGCACGCCGGTCACTTGTCGCTGGTACGCATAGCGCGAGAGCGCGGCGACCTCGTGGTCGCCAGCATATTCGTCAATCGCCTGCAGTTCGCGCCGCACGAGGACTTCGCCACGTATCCGCGCACCTTCGAGCGCGATTGCGAGCTTCTCGCCGCCGCCGGCTGCGACATCGTGTTCGCGCCGGCCGAGAACGAAGTCTACCCGGAGCCTCAAGGCTACAAGGTGCATCCGCCGCCGGAGCTTGCTGATATTCTCGAGGGACAAGTGCGGCCGGGGTTCTTTACCGGTGTGTGCACGGTGGTGCTGAAGCTCTTCAACATGGTCGAGCCCGCCTTGGCCGTGTTCGGAAAGAAGGATTATCAGCAGCTCCTGGTGATCCGAAGCATGGTGCGGCAGCTGGCGCTGCCGATCGAAGTGGTCTCCGCCGAAACCGTACGTGATCCGAGCGGGCTTGCATTGTCATCCCGCAACGGCTACTTGAACGACTTGCAGCGCGCCCAGGCGGCGCAACTGCACGCCTCATTGAGCAAGCTGGTCACTGAAGCCAAGTCCGGACGCACCGACTGGCGCGCCCTCGAGCGCGAGGCGCAAGATTCTCTGACCGCAAGAGGTTGGCAGCCGGACTATGTAGCGGTTCGGCGGCAGCGTGACCTCCGCGAAGCATCGACGGGCGAACCGCTGGTCGTGCTGGCCGCCGCCCGCTTGAGCGGCACGCGGCTCATCGATAATCTGGAGTTCTGAAGTCACCGCAGTTGAGGGTCAGGTCCCCGAGCCGTTCGGTACGTTATCTTCAAGCTGGATCCGACGGGACTCCACAGTGTCCCGCTCATTACACGTTGACGATGCTGACGGTCTCGGATTCAGGATCGAATACGATGCGGGCTTCGCCCCGTTTCAACCGGCTGATGACGTGCGCTACCTTGTCCTCCAGCGAAAATTCCTTTTCGCCGTAGTCCGTACCCTCACGCAGTACGTAAGATTCGACCACGGCGTGCAACAGATCCGCCGCGAGCTCGGTGTACGGAACAACCACTGGCTCGGGAAGTTCGCCTTCCACTTATGCCGTCCGCCGGCGCGCGAGCCAGGTATCGAGATGCCCTGCGAAGGCATTGCGATTCGCCTGTGTGAGCGGGGGCGGGCCACCGCCGACGTTTCCGCTGGAACGCATCGTGTCCATAAAATCGCGCATGGCGAGAACTCCCCGAATGGTATCCGGCGAATAGCGCTCACCGCGCGGATTGAGAGCCTCGCCGCCCTTGGCGATCACTTCGGCGGCGAGAGGAATATCAGCGGTAATGACGAGGTCGCCGGCTGCCGCGCGCTTGACGATCTCCCCATCGGCCACGTCGAAGCCGGAGGATACCTGAACGGCGCGCAGGCTCGGGATGCGAGGAATCTGCAACGGCTGATTGGCGACCAGCGTTACTGAGACCCCGGTACGCTCGGCCGCCCGGTACAGGATCTCCTTGATGACATTCGGACAGGCGTCCGCATCGACCCAGATACTCGCCGCTGTCACGTTCGATCCTTCCGAAGCGCACATATGCACGGACGAGACAATATACAGGTACGCGGTCCACGTCACGCCCAATGAGATTACCGAAATCGGCGGCGGACCTACATCTCCCGACAATCGTTGCCACAAACCGGTCGATCAGAGGACTATATGAATCCATGCGTCACGTGCTCTTCATATGTAGCCGGAACCAATTGCGAAGTCCCACGGCGGAACAGATTTTCTCCAAGTGGCCGGGTATCGAGGTTGCATCCGCTGGGTTGGATAAATCTTCTCGCGAACAGGTAACGCCCGAGTTGCTTGAGTGGGCGGATCTGATATTCGTCATGGAGCGCGCGCACCGCAACAAGCTCGCGAAGAAGTTCAGGGGTTACTTGAAACATCAGCGGATCATTTGTCTTAACATTCCAGATGAGTATCGATATATGGACCCGCGCTTAGTCCGACTATTTGAGAAGGTGGTCCCGCCGCACCTTGGCACCAGTGATCGAGCGCCGGCATGAGGCGCGGATATTCCACGCTTGACAGAAGTGGACGGGTTTCCTCATGGATGCAACTCCAGTGCAAAGACGCGCACTAATTGTCATGCTTTTCTTAGGAGTCGTTGCCGGCGCGGTTGCCGGTTGGTTCGCTCACCAAGGTGTCGTCGTTCGCAGTAGCGAACTATCGGTGAGTGAAGTTTCGCCCGCTAACTCTTTAATCGAGATACGGGTTGGAAGTCGGTCCGCGCTAACGGCTTCGATTCGGTTCGCCAAGTCGCGATAGACGAGGACTGGTCGGCCCTCAGGTTCAGGCGTATTGAGTACATCAAGTAGCCTCGGTACGGGATTTTACTACTCTCAAGCGGTAATTCGCGATGGACGGCTTGGGGGTCGACTCCGGCAGTTCGCCTACCGCCGCGCGATACCCGGCGGTCCCAGCTATGCAGCGACCGCCGCCTTATTTCGTGTAACTAGAGCGCGCGCAAGAAATTGATGATGTCTTGCCGTTCCTTGATGCTCAACTCATTGAAACGCTCGATGATCATGTTTGCCTCGCTTCCGCGGCTTCCATGGGCTTCAATCGCCGTGACGAGGTCCTTCGTTCGTCCGTCGTGTAAGAAGAAGACGCGCTGCCCAACACCCCAGAGTGGAGCGGTTCGAAACTCATCTGGGCCTGCGCCACCTTGGGTGATGCCGTCCGCTAGATCCTCGCCCATGTGGTGGACGAGAAGGTCGGAATAGAGGTTCACCGGTTGGTTGGACAGCGCGGCGCTCGGGCTTGTCGAAGAACCGCTCGCAATCGCCTTACGCGTGGTGAACGAATGCGTATGGCAAAAGGCACAGCCTACCGCCGCGAACACGGCCCGTCCGTTCACGACGGACGGCGTATCAGGGGCAGGCGTTGGTGGAGCCAGCATCCGCATGAAGTCAGCAAACGCCTCAATGTCTGACACCACGGCAGTATTTCGGCTCGGGGAGGATGTCGAGGCAGTGGTGAGATTAAGCGTGTCCTCCGGAGTGGGGTTGAAGACGCAGCCAGAAGTCTCGTCCCGCTCCTGGGGGAACAGCTGGTTGGTAACTCCCATCTCTACGTTGTATGCCTCACTCGAGAACATGAGAAGGGATTTGTTTTGCGCCTTCCATCCAAACCGAGTGATTGTCCCGTCGTTGGAACTGTGATTCGCATTGCCGCTCAGGTGCGCATTCGGGTGTCCGGAAATTCCCATCGGCTTCTTTAGATTCGAGTCCGTCTTCATATTGGCGAGAATCGCCGAATCGGGTATCGACTCGATGAGTCCTGCACCAAAGACGGGCGTTGGGATGCGGAAGATGATGTTCGGATTTCCACCTTGGCCAGATTGTGGTTGTCCGTCGGGCAGGAAGTTCGGTTGGGCGATATTGCAACCCGCAGCGTCGGCGCGACCGGTTATGACGAATAGATCGTGGACCTCTCCGTCGTTGGTTCCGTCGGGATTCCGCTTAAAGCGTGCTTCGCGGATGGGACCATTTTGCGCAATGAACCATGGCACTACGTTTTTTGCCCCGTTGAGCGTGGCGATTGCGATCGAGGGGTTAGTTGCAGGGCTGGATCCGCCGACACTCGGCTGCACATGGCAAGACAGGCAACTGTTGGAATTGAAGCGAGGTCCGAGTCCATTGTTTTGGCCTCCGGTCACCGACTCGATTTGGGAGAATCTGACGAGCCCATCTTGGAAGAACGCGTTTTCGTCCGCGGTCAGGCCTTTCAGGGCGGTGCCGGCACCCGGCGCACCGCCGCGCACCCCAGGGTCCACGGGCGCCCGTGCCGCCTGACTGCATGTGCAGATGCACGTTACCAATGCCGCAGCAACCACTCCCGCGAAAACCCTGCAAGCAGCGTATCGGGTTTTTATCATGGCCGTTCCTTATCCTTGCGCAGAAGGAACAATCGCTGGCATCACGCGCAGCGCCTCAGAAATTCTAAACGGTCGCTACTTTCACGTTGACCCCATGAGACTCTCACGCGGTTTAGACCTTACGCATGAAGTCGGAACTGTGTCAACAGTCGCCCCTTTGATGCGAGGATCGTTGCATAAACAGCTGTGTAGGCCTCAACAAACGGATATGTGTTGCACGCTTAGAGTGTGCCCCCAATAAATGAGAGAGTGGCTAAAGAAATGGCGCCACAATCGGTTTCCTCAGACGGCGACCGCGAAACTTTCTTCGGTCGCATGCGGCCCGACAGCAGCCGGCCCGATTTGCATTTGAATCTTCTCGACAGCGGACATTGGAATGCGTGCCTACCCGTATACAATGGGCTAGCGAACTGCCGTTTGAGCGCGACATGCGCTGCGTTTCGATTCAGCTCGAGGCTGGCTGCGTATATTGCAGTCGAACCCGGTCGAATCCGGGAACTGACCGCATCGGGCGGCACGCGGCCATTACCGGGCACTGGACCCAACAAAATCGCTGCCTTGAAGCGGCCATTCCAGGGTTGCGGTAAACTAGCATTGCTGCTTAAGGAACCCCTCTCGGGCACAAGGAGAGATGCACGGATGTCATTACACATATTCGACGCTGTTACACGACGATTCCGTCGCCCAATTAATAGTTAGATCCCTTTGTGAATTTCAGGAAACTCTTGGCTTTCACGGCAGTTGCCGCAGTAGTGCTCTACGCCATGTTTCTTTGCATGCTGTACTTCACGCAAGGCTCAATCATTTATCCAGGGGCCAAGAACCGGGTAGATCCCGTTCCGCCCCAGACTCAAGGTTCCGAAATACTCAAGATTTCGACATCTGAAGGCAATGTCGAAGCACTCTTCCTACCTGCAACCGCAGGTCCAGATAGCGTGTCGAGACCAGTAGTGATTTTTGGTCACGGCAATGGTGAAGTAATCGATTATTGGATTTCGGCCTTCGACGGTTTTCGGAAGCGGGGGATTGGGGTGCTTTTGGTGGAATATCCCGGCTACGGTCGCTCAACAGGATCGCCATCCGAGGTGTCAATTAGGGCGACAATGGATGCGGCCTATGATCGTATAGCGGCAGATCCTCGCGTGGATCGCATTCGCATCTTTGGTTTCGGCCAGTCGATCGGCGGCGGCGCAATCTGTCTTCTAGCGAAAGATCGACCTTTGCGCGCGCTAATCCTGCAATCAACGTTTCCCTCTCTCGACATCTTCGCGGCAGGCTATTGGGCACCGTCCTTTTTACTCCATGATCACTTCGACAATCTTTCAGCAGTTAGGCATTTCCAGGGACCAGTACTGGTGATTCATGGCCGCGATGACCGGCTCATTCCGTGGAAACAAGGTCAGCGGCTCGCCTCAGCATCAGCCCGCTCCACTTTTAGGCTCTACAATTGCGGACATGGTTGCTGGGATCCAGAGCATCTCCCGTTTTGGCGGGATACGACGCCATTTCTCCTGGAGGCTGGAATTCTTGAGCGTGGGCACGTCGGGACCTAACAATCGGGCGATCGCGGATCGCGTCTTCGATAGGCCAAGGAGGAAGTCGATGATCGGGATAAATCAGCTACGTTTGTCGGCGCAACCCCGCGTCGCTCAGCCTCATCGTTAGGTCCAACCGAGGTCACCTCAAATTGTCGCGTCGCGGTAGGCCTTGAGCACTGCGTTCATCCTAGTCTGCCACCGACTCCCTTGCGCACGGTACCAAGCGAGAACGTCAGCATCCAAACGCAGAGCGATTTGTTCTTTGCGCTCATGCGGCGCCTTTCTTGGGCGTCCGCGCTTTGCGCGCAACTCGGTCACGCCACGGTGCGCCGTAGCCCCCTTCCAAAATGACAGCACCTCATCACGGTCATTTGGATTGTACGGCACATCAGATTTTCGGGTATTCCCGGAAGTACGCTTCTTGCTCATGTGCATTTGCCTCTCTGCATGAAATCAATCGTGGGCCATCCTCTCCGTCCGTCCATACCAACACGACTACGCGACCTTGCAACCAGCCCAAGCTAACCAAACGTTGCTCACCATAACCTTGACTGGCATCCTCGCGAGTAAGCATTGGGGCATCGAATACCGCCTCGCACTCGGCCAGGTCGATCTTGTGCTTGCGCTTGTTCGACCGACGTTTCGCGGGGTCATAGGTCATGGCCATATTTATTGTATATGCATTTAATGGAAATGCCAAATTTGGACCTAACAATAGGTTCGAGCGATCGCGGGGCCGCAACTTCGGTGAGCCAAGGAGGGAAGTGATGATCTGGATAAACTGCCTTCGTTTTAGGTCGGCGCAACCCCGCGTCGCTCAACCTCATTGTTAGATGACACTGCAGGTTCGCGTCTTCGTTTTCTTATTTCTCCGCAACCGCGGCATCTCAGGGAGACAGATCATGAAAGCCTTTGTCGCATTGATGGTGATGGGCGGAGTGGTTGCATTTACTCAAGCCATCGCGCTTCCCTCGGGATGGATTCGCTCAATCACTATCGCAACGATTTCCGAGAACGACATTGACGGTGAAGTTGTGCAAATCACGGTAAACGAGGTGGTAGATAATCCGGCTCACTGTGCGGATTCGACGGGTTATGCGATCCGTGACCCGAATACGGTCAGAGGCTCGCTAGCACTGCTCATGTCTGCCTTCGTGACCGGGAAGCAGGTGGATATCTTTGTAACTGGCGGCTGTGACAAGACTGGGATGCCAGCGGTGAGCGGAGTCACTTTGCGCAAATGACACACTGTTTGACCTTGCGCAATCATCTAACCAACGGTTCGAGCGATCGCGGGGGTGGCGTTTTCGGTAAGCCAAGGAGGGAGTCGATGATTGGGATAAATCAGCTTCGTTGGATGTCGGCGCAAACCCGCGTCGCTCAACCTCATCGTTAGACCACTATGAGGCGCCACTTCTCCATCCGATTTGCGCTCACGTTGATCCTGACGTTGTCGCAGGCCGCTTGCGGCAAACCGAAATACCCGGCGTTCGAGGTAACCTCGGATGACAATCCGTCTGTCACATTTCACTTTTCAGCTGCGGATGCAACCAGCTCCTCGCCCGTGATCATTACCGTTCCAGGTCGCGAGCTGACAATTGATGACGGCACTCATCGCATAAGCCTTCAAAGGCACTGGGTAGCTCTACACGTACCAAAGGAGTCGTCTTTGGTTGGCATGGGATCGGCCATGTGCGGCATAAAACGTGACGGTGAGTTTCCGGGCTGTGACGTCATGTTCGTTGAACTTCCGGGTACCAAGAAAGAGGTCGAGTACTACTTCTACGACGGCAATTGGCCTTCATTTAAAAAGTGAAATGGTCTAACACTCGGTTCGAGAGATCGCCGGGTCGCGTCTTCGTTGGGCCAAGGAGGGGGTCAGCCGATCTTCCAGCCTGGCGTCGCTACATGTTGGATGCGGCATTCATAGTACTCCGATATATTATCGGCCGACTGGCCTCACGCGCTGGATGCGGCAATAGCGGCCAGCGGGCAGTGTCGGTTCGAATCCGTGGAGTCTGGAGAGTAGATCAATGGACGCCGTACGATGCGTTGATTGCGGGTATCTGTCGAGGCGCGCGCGAATGCAAGATGGAGGATGGCGCGCACACGAGGGTTATCACGAGGCCGACACCGTATTTCGAAATAACGCCAGCGAGTCCTTTGATTTCGCCCCAGGCGAAACGAACGCCGTGAACAAGGGCGAAATCGGCTGCTATCGCCAAGCTGCAGATCTACCCAGTGAGATAAGAGCTGCGCGAGAGGCGAAACGAATCTCCGCCGTTGACCCTGCGCAGGAGGTAATAAACCGCTCTCGGCAATGTTCAAAATTCTTCGTTTATGAGCCCGGCGTTGATCCACCCGGGCACCTTGTCGAGGAGAAGGCGGCCGCGCTCGAGGACGATCGAAGACAATTTGAAAAGACTTTGGCGGATTTTCAAGTGCAGCTGTCCGCCCGCGAGGCCCGCCAAAATTGGCGCTTGGGCGTTTACGCCTTGATCGTTACGCTGATCATCGGATGCGTTCACATATGGGCATCTGCGATAGCGATGCCGTCGGATGCGATCGGGATAAACTTCGGACGCCGAGTTCTTGCGTACACGCAAACCGTAGCATCTTGGTTCAACCGTACATTTTGAATTCGGTTCGAACGAATCGAGGCGCCTCAAACCTGCCGGTCGCACCTGCCGGCGCTATTGCGCAGTCTTGGACCCCTTTGTCGCCGCTCTTTGCACCCGATGGGGCATTTCGCGCGTCCGAATCGTGGCCACCGCAACCGATCAGTGAGAATGCCGATACGCAGAGCATCGTCATTGCACACAGTTTGCTCCGAAGCATCGCTCGTCCTCGACGTAGGGCTGCTGATATACCGATCAACGCCGTTCGGCGGCGGCTAATTCCGCGGAGCAGCGATATTACCTCAATGGGACGGATATTCCCGATGTCTCGCGCGTGACGCTACCGCGTCTGACCGGGGTCTCGACACGCGCAACGGACTCAGTGATTCCCGAGCTCACTCCGCGCGGCGAGCAAGACGCGGAGCGCTGCGTCATCGCCTTCGCGCTGCTCGCGCCGGTCCGCGACGTGTTGTTCTTCTTTGCGAAAGCGATCTACGGCCCGGCCCAAGCTTTCGGCTTCGATGCGCTTTTCGCTCCACGCCGCGCGCCGCGTTTCGTACTCCGCCCGCGCATTTTCCAGAGACTTCAGGTGCTGACGCAGTGCCTCGCCCAGCCGGTCCAGAAACGAACGGTAGTTCTGCAATTTGACCGCATCGATCGCCGCGGCCGATTGCGTGGAATTGCGCACGTACTCGTCGCGGTAGGACTGAAGCTGCTGGAGCTGGCGCTCGATGTCGGCCACTTTGCGGCCGGCTTCGCCCATCGCGCGGCTCAAATCGTCGGCCGAGGACGAGGCGATTTCTTGAATCGGTTCGAAGCGCTTGGATTTCATCATGGGCCAGGCACTATCGGCCGGTTGCCGGGGCTTGCGCCGAGAACTGCGTCACGAGTTGCTTAAGGTCTGCGTAGCTACTGTCGATTCCCACCGGTTCATACATGTCCTGACGCAGGAATTCGATGATTTTGGGCCACTGCTCCACCGCCAGATCCACCCGCGGATCGGCGCCGCGCCGATAGGCACCCACCGTGATGAGGTCGCGGTTTTGCTGATAGGTCGAGTACACCTGTTTGAAGCGATTCGCGAGATCGAGCTGTTCGCGCGTCGCGATCTGATGCATTGCGCGGCTGATGGAGGCCTCCACGTCGATCGCCGGATACAGTCCGTTCTCCGCCAGCCGGCGCGACAGCACGATGTGCCCGTCCAATATGGCGCGGGCGGCATCGGCGATCGGATCGTTCTGATCGTCGCCTTCCACCAGCACGGTATAGAACGCCGTGATCGACCCGACGCCGCGATCGCTGTTGCCGGCGCGCTCCACCAGCTGCGGCAGGCGCGCGAATACCGACGGCGGATAGCCCTTGGTGGCCGGCGGCTCGCCGATGGCGAGTGCGATTTCACGCTGCGCTTGCGCGAAGCGGGTCAATGAATCGAGCAGCAACAGCACTTTGAGCCCGCGATCGCGAAAATACTCCGCGATGGCCGTGGCCAGCCATGCGCCGTGCAAGCGCATCAGAGGCGGATTGTCGGCCGGCGTGGCGACGACCACGGCGCGCCGCATCCCGTCCGGCCCCAAGGTGTTGCTCACGAAATCCTGCACTTCGCGGCCGCGCTCGCCGATCAGGCCGACCACCGTGACGTCGGCCTTGGTATAGCGAGTCATCATGCCGAGCAGCACGGACTTGCCCACACCGGAACCGGCGAAGAGACCGATGCGCTGGCCGCCGCCGACGGCGAGCAGCGCGTTGATCGACCTTACGCCCACATCGAGCGGGTCGCGAATTGCCCGCCGCATGAGGGGGTTCAAGGGCTCGCCCGCCAGCGACACTCGATCCGTGCACTTGAGCTCCCCGAAGCCGTCCAGGGGCCGTCCGGCGCCATCCAGCACTCGTCCCAGCAATTCATCGCCCATGGCCATCGACGACACGCTGTGCGTGGGAATGACTCGCGCGCCCGGCATCACCCCGCGGATATCGCCGGTGGGCATCAAGAAGAGTTTATCGCCCGAAAATCCGACCACTTCCGCTTCGATCTGCTTGCCTTCCGCGGTGTCCACCAAGCACCGGCCGCCGACGGCAGCCTCGCAGCCCACGGCCTCGAGCGTCATGCCGACCATCCGGCTCAGCGTCCCTTCGACGACGAATTCCGCGGCATGGGCCATGCGCTCGCGCGCTTGAATCAGCGCCCGGGCCCATTGTTGGGGCCGCGGCCGCTCGGCAGGGGCGGCGCTCATGGTGTCGAGACCCTCATGAATGGGACCCGCTGCGCGCGCCGGCGTTTTGCCGCTCCGTGCCGAGCAGTTCGCTCAAAATGGCGCCGAGCCGTGTTTCCAGGCGAGCATCGATGCGCGATGTGGCGGTGGTGATTTGACACCCGCCGCGCGCCATCA
>WNGR01021224.1_pt1 | contig 10910 bp, 6 predicted proteins | sample 5407581 | NCBI WGS metagenome assembly WNGR01 (sample SAMN13153383, study PRJNA577476) | soil metagenome | isolation source: 80 cm soil or saprolite under Garry oak tree replicate 2 | place: USA:California | collected 2016-06-15 | reverse complement strand
TCATTTCTGCAATGTGTCGCATTGCGACAATGCGACACATTGGTGGTATCGAGCGGGGCAAACTGGGTCAACGCAATCACGGCAGTGGCATTCTTGAATCGGTCCAGATCAAAACGATTCTAAACTCAAGTTTGAAACGATTCTAAACTCAAGTTTGTAAGCGTTCTAAATTGGTGCCGATGTTTGTCCTCGATATGCCGATCTCGCGCATCGCGATCGGCTTCGGAGGCGTCGGGATGTCTGCCATGGCAGACATCCGTGATGTCGATCGGCGCAATCAGAACTTGGCCGTCGTGACGAGATAGAACGCCCGACCCGGCGCGACCGCGACGAAGGGCACGGCGCTGCGATAGAGCGTGTCGTAGTAGAGCTTGTTGGTCAGGTTCTGCACGTAGAACTTCATGGTCCAGTTCTTGTCGATCTTCTTTTCGACGAACGCGTCGAAGCGCCAATAGCTCGGCAGCTCGTTGCCGGTATTGGCCGCGAACGTGCCGCCATAGACCTTCGAGCGGTACACCGCCTGCCCGCCGACCTCCCAATCGCCGTCGAACTTGTACTTGGTCAGCATGCTGAACGACTGGTGGGCAACGTTGGCAAGCTGGAGGCCGAGGTTGGAGGCGATGTTGCTCTGCGTGACCTTCGACTGCATCAGCACCAGGCCGCCGAAGATGCTCCAGCGGTCGGTGATCTTGCCCTCGGCCTCGATGTCGATGCCCTGGATGCGGTAGGCAGCGCCCGAGGTGAGCAGGCCTGCCGCATTGGTCTCGCGCGCATTGTCCTTCGTGGTCTGGAACAACGCGGCGCTGACCAGCAGGTGACGATCGGCGAGCTCCCATTTGGTGCCGAGTTCGGCGGCCTTATTGCGCTCGGGTCCGAGCAGAACAGTCGTGTTGGCGGGAACGCCACCATAATCGGTGCCGGTCGCATCAAGCTCCGATCCGAACGGATTGGCCGAGGTTGCATAGGCCGCATAGATGCTGCCGATCGACATCGGCTTGTAGACCAAGCCGACATTGTAGTTCACCAGATCGGAGTTCATTTTCAGATAGGCCGAGTTGGTCGACGAGCTCATGTTGTAGCCGTCATAGCGGATGCCGCCATTCAGGATGATCGTGTCCTGCCAGTTGGCGGTGTCCATGATGTACACGCTGTTGGTGTTGACGCCATAGCGCGTCGGGTTGCCCGTCAGCGACGGTGTGCCGAAGCCAGAGATATTAGTGTACTGGGGAGAGTAGAGATTGACCCCCGAGATGGCCCCGTTGCTCGTGAAGCCGGCGCCGGCCAGCTCCGATGCGAGGCCGGCGTAACGGTCGATCGAGATATTCTCGTTGGTGTATTCGACGCCGAGCACCGCGGTGTGCTTGACCCCGCCGGTGTCGAGCTTGAACGTGGCCTCGTTCTGGTTGGCCCACACGTCCACGGTCTGGTAGCGGCTCTGCGCGCTCGCCGTCGCGGTCCAGAGCAGCGGATTGACGTTGGTCGTATTCGGGTTCTGCGGCAGCGTGCCGATATAATTCAACAGCGAGTGCTCGCCGCGCATCTTGCTGCTCAGCGTGATCGCATCGTTGACCTTGTACTCGGCTGTCGCGGTGCCGAAATCCTGCCGCGCGGTCTGGAAGTCGCGGTTGAGGAAGCCGTACCAGGTTCCGCGCGGAATGCCGGCCGACGTCACCGGCACGTTGCCCTGCTTGTAATAGGGCACGCCGAAATCCGGCAGACCGCTGAGATCGGTATGGACGTAGTTCGTCGTGATCTTGATGTCGTTAGTCGGGGTGTACTTGGTCGAGAGGAAGGTGCCCCAGCGATCGTCGGTCACGTAGTTGCGGCCGGCGACGTTGGCGTCCTGGAACAGGCCGCCGGTGCGCACCGAGAAGGTCGGATCGATGACCTGGTTGACATCGAGCGTGACGCGCTTGGTCATGTCGGTACCGAACTCGGTATCCATCCGCTTGAAGTTGACGTCACCGGCCTGCTTGGTGACGATGTTGATGGCGCCGCCGGCGGTGCCGCGACCGGCATAGGACGATGCCGGCCCGCGCAAGATCTCGATCTGCTCGGTGAAGAAGTTCTCGCGAATGGACACGGCGGGATCGCGGATGCCGTCGATGAAGACGTCGTTGCGCGCGTCGAAACCGCGAATGAAGAAGGCGTTGCCGCCCTCGCCCGAGCCGAGCGTCACGCCGGCAGTCGAGCGCCCGATCTCCTTCAGCGTGGTGGCGTTCTTATCCTCGAGCACTTCCTTGCTGAGCACGGTGATGGTCTTCGGCGTGTTCAGCATCGGCTCGGGAAACTTGCCGGAGGCCTGAACGTGGTCGACCTTGTAAGGCGCCGCCGGATCGGCATAGGGATTGCGGTCTGCGGCACCGGGCACGCTTGGCGTGGTGGGAGCGGCCTGCTGGGCCTGCTGACGCTGTGCGGCACGCCGAAGCGCGTTGCGGGCGCGAACCTGTTCGGGCGTCGGCTTCGAGGCCGCGGGCCGCGGACGTTCGACCGGTGCATCCACCGTCACCGGCGGCAGGTTCGACTGCTGCGCCTGCGCGCCGCTCGACACTGACGCCACCGCAATCAGGCCGGCAACGGCCGAAACCGCCTTGCCGGAATTCCCATCGAGCTTGCCTTCAACTGAATTTCTTCCCGCGATCGAACGCAACGATCGCGGAGCCATCGCCAGCCCCATTCCAACGCACCCCATCTCGAATTCGTCGATACGCGACATGCGCGACGAACAATAAGGCGGTGCTATCGGTCGCAAAAAATCAGGTCAATGCGAGGTGGCCGGCAAGATCACTTGAATCCATCTAGTTCAAAGCGATTCTAAAATTTCGGATTCGAAATCACTGAAACATCGCGCGACAAATTGATGCAGTCAGACATGGATCGCCTGCCTTCGCGCATCATCGTGCGCAGCCGTCAGTCGCTGCTCGGCGGCTTCATCAACGAGAACAATTCATCGACGGTGTGCTGCGCAACCGCGCGTACGCGATCTGAGTTCTCCATGCCGGCGATGTTGACGCCGCTGACGACGGCTTTGATCTCGTCGCGAAAGTCGGTGAGAAATCGCAAGGGATCGCGCTGCTCATTGGCGACGCGCGCGATCAGCCCCGTGATCAGAATCTGACACGCGATCAGCTTGCCGTTCAGCTCGTCCATCCCGCACTCCATTTGTGGCGGCGCTGATATGAACGACGCTGATTTTCCTGACAACCGAAACGCCGCTTGGCCGGTTTAGAACCGTTCTCGCCAAGGCAAATCCGGCCACCTTCGCAAGCGCCTCCGCCGGCTCCGCGCGCTGCACCGCCCACGCGGCCTGCGAGCACTGCCTATCTTTTGCACGCTCCTCGTTCACAATGGGAAAATGCAGCACTGCACACAGACGCGCCAGACAACTGCCTACGGGGTGCAAAGCTTTCCAATTGTTTAGGATTCTCAACCCATAGTGTTGTTTACACTGGAACTTGGCGTGTATTATACAAGCCTGGTTGGAACCCTTTGATAGCCCCGCAATTCGTTGTTTTGGGCATACAAGCCGATACGATAAAAAATGAAAAAGTCACGGCCGATCCTGTGGATTCTGATCATCGCAGCCGTGGCCGCTGGCGGCTATTACGGCTGGCAACGATTCTCGGCGCCTGAGGCCGGGAAAGCCCAAACCGCGCAGAAAGGTCCGCCGCGGGCCCCCGCCGTGCCTGTGAGCATCGCGCCGGTCCAGAAGGTGGACTTCCCGGTCTACCTCACCGGTCTCGGCACAGTGCAGGGCTTCAACACCGTACAAGTGCGGACCCGCGTGGATGGCCAGATCGACAAGATCGCCTTCACTGAGGGCCAAATGGTCAACCAGGGCGATCTGCTGGTTGAGATCGACCCGCGCCCGTTCCAGGCCGTCCTCGATCAGGCCAAGGCCAAGAAGGCGCAGGACGAGGCCAATCTCGCCAACGCCAATCTCGATCTTCAGCGCTACACCAAGCTCGGCGAATTCGCGACGCGGCAGCAGACCGATACCCAACGCTCCACCGTCGCCCAGCTCACCGCCCAGATCGCCGCCGACGAAGCGTCGATCTCCAACGCCCAGACCCAGCTCGACTACACCCAGGTCAAGTCGCCGATCACCGGCGTCGCCGGCCTGCGCCAGGTCGACATCGGCAATATCGTCAACGCGTCGACCCAGACCGGCGTCGTTACCATTGCCCAGGTCGAGCCGATCACCGTGATCTTCACGGCGCCGGAGGACCAGCTGCCTTATATCAGCGAGGGCCAGAAGGCCGGCGCGCTCAAGGTGATCGCGTTCACGACCGACGGGAAAAAGACGCTTGCCGAGGGCAAGCTTGCCGTCATCAACAATCAGGTCGATACGACCAGCGGGGCCTGTACGCTTATACCGTCAGCCAGGATAACAAAGCCGAGGTTCGCAAGATCAAGGTCAACTACTCCATCGACGGACGTTCGGTCATCGATGAAGGGCTTAGCCCGGGTCAGCAGGTGATCACCGGCGGTCAATACAAGGTGCAGCCCGGAAGTCTCGTCTCGACTGCCGTGGCGAGTTCGGATCCAGTTCAGAAAAACAAGGTTCAGCAGGAATGACCGAAGGCGGGATTTCGGCACCTTTCATCCGTTATCCCATCGGCACATCGCTGCTGATGGCCGGCATCCTTTTTGTCGGTCTTGTCGCCTATCCCATGCTGCCGGTCGCGCCGCTGCCGCAGGTGGACTTCCCGACCATCCAGATCACGGCCAACCTGCCGGGCGGCAGCCCGGAGACGATGGCCTCCTCGGTCGCGCAGCCGCTGGAGCGCCAGTTCGCCCAGATTCCCGGCATCGCGCAGATGACCTCGACGAGCTATCTGGGCACCGCGTCGATCACCATCCAGTTCGACCTCAACCGCAGCATCGATGGTGCCGCGAACGACGTGCAGGGCGCCATCAACGCCGCAAGCGGCCAGTTGCCGAAGAACCTGCCCTCGCCGCCGACCTATCGTAAGGTGAACCCGGCGGACTCGCCGATCCTGCTGCTGTCGGCAACATCAGACACGCTGCCGCTGACCACGGTCAGCGATTCGATTGACGCTCAGCTCGCCCAGCAGATCAGCCAGATATCCGGCGTGGCGCAGGTGTTCATCGGCGGCCAGCAGAAACCCTCCGTCCGCGTCCAGGTCGATCCGGGCAAGCTCGTCGCCAAGGGCCTGTCGCTCGAGGACGTGCGCAGCGCGATCGCGATCACCACGGTCGACAGCCCCAAGGGCAATATCGACGGCGACAAACGCGCCTACACGATCTACGCCAACGATCAGTTGTTGCAGTCCAAGGATTGGAACGACGTCATCATCGCCTACCGCAACGGCGCCCCCCTGCGAATCCGCGACATCGGCCAGGCCGTCACCGGCGCCGAGGATGCCAAGCAGGCGGCCTGGGCCAACGGCAAGCGCGGCGTGTTCCTGGTGGTGTTCAAGCAGCCGGGCGCCAACGTCATCGAGACCGTCGACCGGATCAAGGCGACCCTGCCCCGGCTGGTCGCAGCGATCCCACCCGCGATCAAGATCGAGGTCATCAGCGACCGCACCACGACCATCCGCGCTGCGGTCGAGGACGTCCAATTCACGCTGCTCCTGACCATCGCCCTCGTGGTCATGGTCATTTTCGTCTTCCTGCGCAGCTTCTGGGCCACCGTCATTCCCACCATCACGGTTCCGCTGGCGCTTCTGGGCGCCTGCGCGCTGATGTGGGTGTTCGGCTATTCGCTCGACAATCTGTCGCTGATGGCGCTCACCATCGCGGTCGGATTCGTCGTCGACGACGCCATCGTGATGCTCGAGAACATCACGCGCTACATTGAGGAAGGCGAAAAGCCGCTCGCCGCAGCCTTCAAAGGCTCCAAGGAAATCGGCTTCACCATCGTGTCGATCAGCATCTCGCTGGTCGCGGTGCTGATTCCGCTGCTGCTGATGGGCGGCATCATCGGACGCCTGTTCCGCGAATTCGCCGTAGTGCTGGCGATGACGATCTTCGTCTCGATGTTCGTGTCGCTGACACTGACGCCGATGATGGCCTCGCGCTTCCTGCGCGCCCATGGCGAGGTGACCCACGGCAAGTTCTACCAGTGGAGCGAGCGCGCCTTCGACGCCATGCTGCGCGGCTACGAATGGGGGCTCGACCATGCCCTGAACTGGCGGCGGACGACGCTCGCGATCTTCTTCGCCACGCTCGCTTTGTCGGTCTATCTGTTCATCCTGATCCCGAAGGGCTTCTTCCCGCAGCAGGACGTCGGCCTGATCACCGCGACCTCGGAGGCCTCCCAGGACATCTCCTTTGCCGAGATGCAACGGCGGCAGGTCGAGCTCGGCAAGATCGTGCTGGAGGATCCCGATGTCGCCTCGTCGGCGATGAACATCGGCGGCAGCGGCCGCGCCGGCAACAACGGCAACATGTTCATCACCCTGAAGCCACGCAACGAGCGCAACGCCTCCGCGCAGCAGATCATCGCGCGGCTGCGTCCCAAGCTCGAGAAGGTCGCCGGCGCCCGCCTCTATATGCAGGCGGCCCAGGACGTCCGCCTCGGCGGCCGTCCGACGCGCACGCAGTTCGAGTTCACCCTGCAGGACGCCGATCTCGGCGAGCTCAATTCGTGGGCGCCCAAGATCCTCGCCAAGATGGCGACGCTGCCGGAGCTGCGCGACGTCGCGACCGACCAGCAGACCCAGGGCACCACGGTCCAGCTCAAGATCAATCGCGACACCGCATCTCGCTACGGCATCCAGCCGCAGCTGATCGACGACACGCTCTACGACGCCTTCGGCCAGCGCCAGGTCACCCAGTATTTCACGCAGCTCAACAGCTATCACGTGATCCTGGAAATCCTGCCGGAGATGCAGGGCAATCTGGACTCGCTGAACAAGCTCTATCTGAAATCGCCGCTGACCGGCGACCAGGTGCCGCTGTCGACCTTCGCGACCTGGTCCACCGATCCGGTCCGGTCGCTCTCGATCAGCCACCAAGGGCAATTCCCGGCGATCACGATCAGCTTCAACCTCGCCCAGGGCGTCGCGCTCGGCCAGGCCACCGAGGCCGTGCAGAAGGCGATGGCCGATCTCGGCGCGCCGGCGACGCTCAACTCGAGCTTCCAGGGCACCGCGCAGGCGTTCCAGCAATCGCTCGGCACCGTGCCGCTCTTGATCCTCGCGGCGCTGGTCGTGGTCTATCTGATCCTCGGCATCCTCTATGAGAGCTACATCCACCCGATCACGATTCTGTCGACCCTGCCCTCGGCCGGCGTCGGCGCGCTTCTGATCCTGATGGCGGCCGGGTTCGAGTTCAGCCTGATCGCGCTGATCGGCGTCATCCTGCTGATCGGCATCGTGAAGAAGAACGGCATCATGATGGTCGACTTCGCCATCGCCGCCGAACGCGACGGGAAGACGCCGGAGGAATCGATCCGCCAGGCCGCGCTGCTCCGCTTCCGTCCGATCATGATGACGACGATGGCGGCGCTGCTCGGCGGCGTGCCGCTGATGCTCGGCCACGGCACCGGCGCCGAGATCCGCCAGCCGCTCGGCTACGCCATGGTCGGCGGCCTGATCGTCAGCCAGGCGCTGACGCTGTTCACCACCCCGGTCGTCTATCTCTATCTCGACAAGTTCTCGAATCTGTTCTCGGGCCGCTCGACCGAGGACGAAGAGCACGAGACGGCCGAGCACAGCACCGTGAAGGAAGCCGCCGAGTAAGCTTGCGCCGTCGCTGCCGCGACGCTACAGCGAGGCCCTCGGTTCACGCCAACGCGGTTACGCCATGCCCATGCAATCCAGACTTGTCGCCCTCGCCGCCGCCGTCCTGTTGTCGACGGGCGCCGCGTACGCCCAGCAGGGCGCCAAGAAGAACGCGGCTCCGCCGGCCCCTGCGGCACAGCCCGCGCCTGCCCCGACCCAGCCCCAGGCCGATGGCGCGGCGGCGCAGCAGCCCGGCTGGATCGCACGCTGCACCAGCGTCAGCCGTGACGCGCCACTCGAATGCGCGATCGAGCAGAACGCGGTGCTGACCAAGACCGGCCAGACCATCGTCCTGATCAACATCCGCATCGCGCCCGACACCCGCACGCCGGTAGCGCTGTTGCAATTGCCGCTCGGCCTCAACCTTCCCGTCGGCGCCAAGCTCCAGGTCGATGAGGGCAAGGCGGTCGATCTCCAGATCCAGACCTGCGAGAATCGCGGCTGCTACGCCTCGACGCCGATCGCGCCGGACCTGCTTGCGAGCCTGAAGTCGGGCAAGCAGTTGAAGGTCTCCTTCCAGAACATGGCCAAGGAGACGATCGCGATCCCGATGCCGCTGAACGATTTTGCGGCGGCCTACGACAAGATCAAGTAGTTCGCGGGCTCACCGATCGCCCGTAGCGGGCGGCTTTCCGAGCCGCCCGCGCTGGTCTACTCTGCCGCCAGCCGGATCCCCGGCATCGCCGGTGAAGCATGACGCGCAAGCCAGGTCTCAATCGGCTTCGTCTCCTGACGATCGTCGTCGCAACGATCGGCGCGACTGCCGGCGCGGAGGCGCAATTGCAATCGCCGGATTCGCAGGTGAAGCAGCCCACGATCCACGACACGAAGGTGCGGCCGCGCAATGACCAGACCGACGGTGGATTTACGTCGTCGCCCTATGTCGGCAAGTCCCTGCCCACCCCCGACGTGAAGCGCATTCGCACCACGCGCGAACGTGCGACAGACGGATCTACTCCTCCCGCCGTCGCGCCGCTGATCCCGCCTCCCGGCCAGCAGTAAGAGCGCGTGACGCGCTACACCTACTGCCGCGCCATCTGCGCATTGCCGACGGCCTCGCCGTCGAGCGTCTGGTCATTGTGCATGGTGACGGTGACGCGCAGCAGCCGGCCCTCGAACGCGAACGGCGCCCCGTAGTGCGACACCGGGCTGCCGCGGTCGCGGCCGATGTCGAGGCCGGACCATGAGATCAGCGTCTGAAAACCGAGCTGGGTCTGGAGCGATCCGGCCGGCTCGCCGTCGATCAGCAGCGTGTAGTCGGTGACGCCGGTGCGCGAACCCTTGGCCGGCGGCTCCTTGCGCACGAGACGCTCGACATGGACGCCGAGCCTTCTCGCACCTGCCTGCACCTTGCGGTCGGAGCGCACGATCTGGTGGCTGCCGCCGATGTTGAGGTCGTGCACGAGGTGGCCATCCTTGACGTAGAGGCTATAGCCCGACGTCGCATCGCCGTGCGAGATCAGCACGCCGTCGGCCCCCGCCTCTTCGATCTCGACATGCGCCTCGATCGTGTAGCTGCGGCTGCGCACGTCGGGCGCTACGTCGGTCGGCACATGGCCCATGCCGGCATGAAAGACGAAATGGTGGCGCGCGCCGTGGAAGCGTGCGGCGTTCTCGGCAAAGCGCGGCCCGAAACGGTCGTCCAGCGGCAACACATTGTGCTTCTCGGCCTCTCCCCACCATGTCGCGATCATCTGGCCCAGGCGCTCCGGCTCCTTCGTCGCGAGATCATTGGTCTCGGAGAAGTCCTGGTCGAGATGGAACAGCTCCCATTTGTCCTTCTCGAACGGCGTGCCCGGTGGATGATAGGCGACCGCCTTCCAGCCGCCTTGCCAAAGGCCGCGGTGGCCGAACATCTCGAAATATTGCGGCGAGTTTTTCGACGGCGCAGACGCATCATCGATCGAGCGCGCAAAGCTCTCGCCTTCGAGCGCCATCTGCCGGCAGCCCGCGATCTCGCGCGGCGATTCGATACCGATCAGCTCCAGCAGCGTCGGCGTGAGGTCGCTTGCATGCACGAACTGGTGCCGCAGCTCGCCTTTCGCCGCAATGCGCTTCGGCCAGTTGACGACGAAGGGATCGCGGATACCGCCGCCATGGGTGTTCTGCTTGTAGCGGCGTAGCGGCGTGTTCGAGGCCATCGCCCAGCCATGCGGGAAATTGCTGTGCGTGTCGGGCCCGCCGATGTCGTCGATGCGACGCAGCTTTTCAGCGATCGGCTCCGGCTTGAAGTTGAACGGCCCCATGGCGTTGACGAAGCCGAGCGGTCCGCCCTCCTGGCTCGCGCCATTGTCGGACATCACGATGATCATCGTGTTGTCGCGAATGTCGGCCGCGTCCAGGAACGCAACGAGCCGCGCTAGATGCCGGTCGGAATGGTCGAGCATGCCGGCGAAGGCCGCTTGCAGGCGCGTGAACACGCGGCGCTCGTCGGCCGAATGGTCCTCCCACGCTTTGACGCCGTCATTGCGCGCCGGCATCCGCGTGTCCGGCGGCACCAGCCCCATCGCCTTCTGGCGCGCGAGACGCTGCTCGCGCTCGACGTCCCAGCCATGCGCAAAGGACGCGTCATAGCTTCGGATGATCTCCGCCGGGGCCTGGTGCGGCGCGTGGCAAGCGCCCAGCGCGACCCAGGTGAGCCAGGGGATATCGGGCCGATCGGCATGGTGATCGCCGATGAAGCGGATCGTCTGATCGACGAGGTCTTCGGTCAGATGATAGCCGTCGGCGTAAGTGCCGGGCGGATCAATATGCGTGTTGTCGGAGACGAGCTCGGGCGCATATTGATCGGTCTCGGCGTCGAGGAAACCGTAGAAGCGGTCGAATCCGCGGCCGAGCGGCCAGCCGTCGAACGGGCCGGTCGCGCCGCTCTCGGTGAGCGGCATGACGTGCCATTTGCCGATCATGTAGTTGCGATAGCCGTGCACGCGCAACATCTCGGCGAGCGTCCCCGCCTCGCGCGCGATCTTGCCGCGATAGCCGGGATAACCCGAGTCGAAATTGGCGAGACAGCCAACGCCGACCGAATGATGGTTGCGCCCGGTGAGCAGTGCGGCCCGCGTCGTCGAGCACATCGCCGTGGTGTGGAAGCCGGAGTAGCGCAGGCCTTCCGCGGCAAGGCGGTCGATGGTCGGCGTCTTGATCGCGGAGCCATAG
>WNGR01009008.1_pt1 | contig 10910 bp, 6 predicted proteins | sample 5407581 | NCBI WGS metagenome assembly WNGR01 (sample SAMN13153383, study PRJNA577476) | soil metagenome | isolation source: 80 cm soil or saprolite under Garry oak tree replicate 2 | place: USA:California | collected 2016-06-15 | reverse complement strand
ATCAGAGGCGCCCTCAGTTTCTTTTGGGCACGGCCTCCATGAGGAGCGCAAGGGCCTTCCGGAAGCTCTGAGCCCCGGCAGATGCCCCTTTGTAATGACCCAGACGCACCACCACCAGGTCATGCGACGGAATGATAAGCGTGGTCTGGCCGCCCGCACCGTCCATGTAGTATGCCTCCCTGGGCACTGGAAACGTGCCGGTGCCGTTGATCCAGAAGAAGGCTCCGTAAACAGGGCGATTGTCAGCCTCCCATGCCGGAGCCAAAGTACTGACGAACTTGGCGTACCCCTCGGGCAGAATCCGCTTTCCGTTCCACAACCCGTCCTGAAGATAGAGATTACCGAGGCGTGCCCAATCGCGTCCCGAAGCAAACTCATATCCTTGAGTGAGAAAATTTCCAAAGGGGTCAGTCTCCATCACCATCGTCCGGATGCCAAGCTTGTCAAACAATGCCCGTTGGGGGAACGACAGATACTCCTCACCGCGCTTTTCGACGGCCAGACGAATGAGGTAGTTAATCAAAACCGGATCGGTATTGTGATAACGGCCGACTGTGTTAGGCGGCCACTGCTGCGGCCGGGTGGCAGCATAGTGGAAAGAGTTCACGCTGCCCGTGTAAAGATAAAGGTGATCGGGATACGTGCCCAACGGGTCATAATCAGGATCCTGGGGAGCCTTCATTCGCAGGCCACTCGACATATGCAGGATATCGGCGATGCGAATCCTGGCGCGCGGATCTCCGGGGCCTTGCCACTCAGGAATGGGAGCCGGCTGCCACAAGTTGTAAGCGCCCTCCTTGATGAGCACACCCATCAGGGTGGCCGTTAAGCTCTTGCCCATCGACCAGCTCTCCAGGGGCGTTTTGGCAGTAATGCCTTCGCCATATCGCTCGCCGATGAGCCGACCCTTCCACGTCACTACGAAGGCGGCTGTCATTGAAGCGGCCGGCTCGAACGCGGCGTCCAAAGCAGCTTTGAGCTTGCCTTGGTCAATCTCCGGTGGCAGTGGGTCATTGGGCAGGACGTCGCCCATTGGCCATCGTTGTGTCGAGGCGTCCGGTAGCCGGCTCTTGACTTTAGTCGGCTTGAAAAATACGGAGTTCTGGCCCACCGGTAACGTCACGCAGCCCTGGCTCCCAAGATACTTTGCGGTGCGAGTCACGCCGTTTGGTAAGGTGATGTGAACGGCTTTGTTGACGCGATCGATCACAGGCTTCCCTACCTTAGCTCGCTCAGCATATGGGCTCGTAAAGTATCCAACGTTCTCAGCAGCAAAGTCAGGCGCGAGCCCCGTGATGAACACGGCTGAACACATAATTTTGGCGAATCCTGAGGTGTGGTGGTCCAGAGCGTCTCCAGGCGGCGGAACATACGGTGTGTTGATTTCCAACGATTTTGCCCTGGCGATTAGCGCATCTCTCTCTGGACTGCGCCGCTGCGACCAAATCGTGGCGGTCGCGAGAGTAACAGCAAACAAGAAAGCCAGCGTTCTTCTCATACTTGTCTCCCCGGCTCGGTGGCACCCAACAGGATCACTCTGCAAAGTGATGCTCACAAGTTAAAGATCGGGGACCCCGCGCTCTGCTCCAACGAGTGGGTTCGACAGCGCCCCCCAAGCCACTAGTCCCTCTTAAAGACGATCGTTGCTTTAGATCATCAAACTGCCGCCGTTAAGGCTGATCCGGTCATTAGAACTTTCAACATCAAGTAAGGGATCGAGAGCGTACGCGTCTGCCGCCGCCGTCTGCGCACGTTGAGTTATTTTACCGCAGACAAAACGGAGACTCCCAATTCTAAAAATGCTGCGGAGCGCCGCTCACGACCCGCACCGTATCGCGAGCAATCAGCAGCTCTTCATTCGTCGGGATCACGTAAACAGCAACGCGCGATGTATCAACCCTGACTAGCCCTTCACGTCCCGCATTGTGAGCGACATTATGTTCCGGATCGAGTTCGATTCCCAGCCAAGACAGCCCTAGGCAAATATCGGCGTGCCTTTGATGTGGCGTCCGCTACCGGGAGAAAGGCGACCCCGCTCGACCTATCTATGCTTGGATCTCTCAGGTGTCCACTTTTTGAACCCAAAAAAGTTTTGACCGCACTGGAATTTTCGGGATGATGACGACCGTCAGGGAAGACTCACTTATGACGATCCCAGTGCCAGCCAGGACAAAGGTGAGCAAGCGGCGTAACCGGATATTCGGAATCTTCTAAAGTACCCACAGACCCTCCTGTGATGTCTTGCACACAGGTAGGCCGAATTCAGGCCTTCAAGTCAACCAAGAGATTTTCCTCACACCAACAAAAACCGCAGATTTTCGACGATTCCGCACATCAAGAACGGGGGACCTGTGGGACCGGCCAATGTGGCACACAGCTTGAAGCGGCTCAGATCGTGACTACTTGTTCACGAGGACGTATTAGGGGGTTACATGACTGAGGAAACCAGGAGCACAAGTGATGCGCATCTGCCGCGAGCCCAAAATGAAAAGCCGTCGTTGAGCAGTGACGGCCCGCAGAGATATCTATCCCATATCAACAACGATGGAGCGATACGGCTGTATGACGTTTGACGATCCAGAACAACTACTTGACGTCAGCGAAGCCGCTGCGCTCCTGCATGTGAAGGGTAAGACTGTAGCGGAGATTAAGCCAGCGATGATCGAGCAATTCAAAGAACGCAGAATCAAAGCTGACAAAGCCCCGGCGACAGTCAACCGTGAGCTTTCGGTGTTATCCAAAATCTTTACAGTGGCGGTGCGCAATGAAAAGGCAGAAGCAAACCCTTGCCATAATGTGCAGCGGTTTGCTCTGGACAATGAACGCGTTCGCTATCTTACCGAAGACGAGGAGCAGCGACTGTTCGCGGCTATGGGAGACAACGAGCAATTGAAAAGCATTGTGACCGTTGCCTTGCATACTGGAATGCGTCGAGGCGAGATCTTCAACTTGAAGTGGTTTGATCTGGACTTCGATCGAGGAGTTATTCAGGTGCGCAAGACCAAGACGAAACTCAACCGTGTAGTACCTATGAATGCGCGGGTGAGGGAGGTCCTAAACCAGCAACGGCGTTCTAGTGAGTTCGTCTTTACGAGCGAGAAAACCGGTGGTCGTCTGGTCGATGTAAAGAAGGCATTCGATGCCGCTCGCATCGACGCAAAGATCCCGGACTTTCAGTTGCGGGATCTGCGTCACAGTTGCGCCACAAGGCTTTCGGATCAGGGAGAGGAGCTAGTTACGGTCGCGGAGATTTTGGGCCATACGGACATTCGCATGACCAAGAGGTATTCGCACGCGATGCAGGAGCGAAAGCGTAGCGCGTTGGAAAAACTCGTTGCCTTTGGCTCTTCACGTCAACCTGACGCCAAAAGTGCTGAAAATGAAAAACGGCAGGACGCGCGTTCTGCCGTAAGCGCTTGATATTATTGGTGGAGCAGAGGGGGCTCGAACCCCTGGCCTCCGCATTGCGAACGCGGCGCTCTGCCAAACTGAGCTACTGCCCCACGCCGAACGAAAGAATACAGTTTCGAGTTTCGAGTTTCAAGGTCAGAAAAACAGAAGGCAGTAAGCAGTAAGCAGTGGGCAGTAAGCGGTGAGCAGTAAGGAATGTTAACGCCTCACTCACTACCTAAACTCCGGCAGTAGTTCATTTCAAACTGAACCAACAGCGAAACTGCGAGCAGCAGTTTGAATGGCTTCGTCAAGCTTCGCGATGTCTTTGCCGCCTCCCTGCGCCATATCTGGTTTGCCGCCGCCGCGGCCGTCGATCATTTTGCACGCTTCGCGCATTAACGAGTTCATGTCACCTGACGCATCTGCGGATCGCGCGAAGACCAATCGCGCGGTGTCGTCGTCGAGCGAGGCTAAAAGAGCAACAACTTTTGGATGAGCAATCAGAGCGAGGGCGAGGTGCTTGAGAGATTCGGCGTCGCGGTCATTGAAGATTCGCGCGATAACGCGCGGTCGATTCTCTTGTGCGACCCTTTCAGGGTCGGAGAAATGTGTGTCGCCTGCTCCGGGGGTATCGCGCTGCGCGCTCAACCCCCGGCTACTGTCTGTGACCGCTTCGCGGTCGGGTGGCGGGCAGTAGCCCGCCTCTAAATGTCTTTGCCCGCCCGCTACCGCAGGCGGTTCTGACAAGCTTCGCAGCAGGGCTTCCGCTTCGGCGCGGCAGGCGAGCTCATCAAGTTCACGCACTCGATGCGTCAGTCTCTTGTTCTCTTCAATTAACTTCGCCACCAATGCCGGAGCATCTTCGCGTCCGGCGCTGAATAACTCGGCGATTGCCCCGGCCGTGCGATTGGCCCTGCGATAGTCATTGAGCACGCGAACGCCAGCCATGAACTGAATTCGGGTCAGACCTTTCGCGCGTTCCCACGAGCGCACCGCGATCACGCCAACCTCGCCGGTAGTCCTTGCATGAGTGCCGCCGCAGGGCGTCAGATCGAATTCCTCGATCTCGATCACTCGCAATTCGCCTTCGCGCGCGGGTTCCTTCCGCAAAGGAAGACTCGCGGCTTCTGCTGATGCGACCTGCCGAATTTGAATTGGCCGACACTCCCAAATGATTTGATTGGCGAGATCGACTGCCTGTTCAATTCGTTCATCAGCCGGATCTTCGAGCGCGACGTCGATCTCGCATTCGTGTTCGAGCACACGAAAGCTGCGCGTCGGCGCCTCGAACAATTTTACGAAAGCCGCCGACAGGATGTGCTGGCCCGTGTGTTGTTGCAGGTGATCGAGCCGTCGCAGCCGATCAATCTTTCCGTGCACGCTGTCGCCGATCTGCGGCGCCGGTCCCCGAATGAGGTGCAGAACACCTTTGTCGTCGTCATCGATACAATCGACAACCAGTGCTTCGCCCAGCATTCCGGTGTCGTTGGGTTGACCGCCTCCGGTGGGATAAAACGCGGTACGGTCCAGGGTCACGGCCAGCGTGCCGTCCTCTCGCTCGCTCAAGTCGATGACTCGAGCATCGAATTCAAGGAGATGAGAGTCGTTGTAGTAGAGGCGTTCGGTTGCGCTCATGTAAAGCCGATGTTATCAGAAGCCTTTGCCGGGCGCAGCCAGGGATTCCTGGGAATCGGACGCAGGATGGTTGCGGTCCAATTACCAAAGCGCCGTCGTCGCTGCGCTTTGCCGGCGCACTCCAAAAAAGCCGGCACACGAATCGTCATAGCAGAGAGGTTCAGTTGCGTTCATTGCGAGGGCGATGTTATCAAATGCCAGACTGAGATCCGTCAAAGTCATTCCGGATTCACCTTTAGCTCATGAACAAATTCAAACATTTCATCGCCCGCACATTGTCTGTGGGATCGTTTCTAATCGCGATCAGTATGGTTGCTCTGGCCCAGGAGCAACCGCTGCGGATCAAGTACTCGCTGGCGATGTCCCAACCAGGCTCGCATCTTTTCGAAGTCAGCATCGACGTGGACGTGCCGGCGGAAGCAAAGCCTGAGTCACTCGATTTTCAAATGGCCAGGTGGTCGCCCGGGCGGTACGCGGTTTTTGATTTTGCGAAGAATGTGCAGGAAGTCTGGTATGCAATCAGTTCGCCCCCATGCGCCGGATGTCCCCTTACCAAACCGATTCCGGCGACGCGGGCCGCGAGAATCGACGATCAAACGTGGCGCGCTGTCCTGGGCCAGCAACAGCATGTGCACTTCACTTACAAAGTTTTCGCTAATGATCTCTCCGGAACGTTTTCGCAGCTCGATTCACGTCACGCAAACTTTAACGGCGGTTGTATCTTCATGTACGTCGTCAATCACAAGCAGGATCCGTTGAGTCTTTCGATTAATCCGCCAAAGGCCTGGCGCATTGTCAACGGCCGCATGGACAAGAAAGGCCAGTCGGATTGGGAATTTCCGAATTGGGACATAATGATCGACACGCCGACAGAGATTGCACCGGACTGGACCGAAGACGATTTCAAAGTTAACGAAAAAACCTACCACGTCGTCGTTCATTCACTGGGGAGCGAAGGCGGGAAACGCAGCGCGCTCGTCCACGACATCGAGAGAATCGTTAAAGCCGAGACCACGATGTGGGGGCCGCCGGAATTCGACTCGTACACTTTTTTGATTCATTTCGGCGATGATCATTCAGGCGACGGTATGGAGCACCTGACTTCAACTCAGGTCATCCTGCCTGGCGCGCTCGCTGATCCGGGAGTGTATGAAGAGGCGCTCGACGGCATCGCGCATGAATTCTTTCACGTATGGAACGTAAAGAGACTGCGACCGATTGAGCTGGGTCCCTGGGATTTCACGCGGCCGGCGAAGACGCGGGGCTTATGGATCGCGGAAGGGATTACCAATTACTACGGTCATCTGATGCAACGCCGCGCCGGATTGTGGGACGACGCGAAGTTGCTGAGCACGCTTGGCAACCAGATCGCAGACGTCGAGAACTCGCCGGGCAGCCGCTTGATGAGTGCGGAAGAATCATCGCTCTCGGCGCCGTTTCTTGACGATGCTGTCCATGCGCAGCAAACGAACCTCGCAAATACCTCGATTAGTTATTACCCGAAAGGCGAAGTGCTCGGCCTGGTCCTTGATCTTCTGATTCGCGGCAGGACTGCGGGCCGGGCTTCACTCGACGAATTGATGCGCCGCATGTACGAAGAGTTTTATTTGAAGAGTCCGAATGCAACTTACTACCTGCGCGGCCGTGGTTATAAGAATGAAGATTTCGAACGCGTGCTTTCAGAGGTTGCCGGCGCCGACATGAGCGAGTTCTTCAAACGCTATGTGCGCGGGGTTGAGACGCCGCCGTACGACGAAGCCTTTGCGCAAGTAGGTTTGCGGCTTGCCCGCGATCCGCGGCAGCCGGTATCCGTGGGAATCGCGAATGATGAAAATGACACGGCTAATTTCAAGCTCGCCCAGGTGCGGCCGAACTCACCCGCAGCAGGTGCAGGACTGGAACCAGGCGACACAATAATCATGTTTGGCAGAATCAGACTGACGCCGGCTAACTTTCAAAAGACACTTAGTCAATACAAACCCGGTCAGCGGGTGGCGTTGACCATTCAACGAGACGGCCGCACATTTCAAACTTCCATCAATTTGGGCCCGCCGCAAATCCTCAATTACCGGATTGAAGAAAATAAGGATGCGCCGGCGGAAGCGAAAGCACTGCGGGCGGCCTGGTTGAACGGGAAATGATCTGTCCGCAGATTACGCAGACGGTTCCTTTTTGGATGCGCCGGCAGAGCGCAGCGGCGACGGCGCGCTCCAAAAGCTAGCCCTGCAGCCGCGACGCGATCACTTTCGCTGCCGTCGCGCCCGCCCCGACTGCGCCGGCGATGGTGGGCGCCAGCGGATTTGCCACATCGCCAATTGCAAATACGTTGCTAATGGTCGTTTCCTGTTGGGCGCCTACAGTTACGTAACCACGCTCATCCAATTCCAACTGGCCGCGAAAAAAATCCGTGTTGGGCTCGAACCCAATTCTGATCAGCACGCCTTGCACGGCCATCTGAAAAGGCTTAATTGCGCCGTCCCGTTCAATCTCAACGGCTTCCACGTGATCGCCGCCGAGAATGCATCGAACGATTGATTCCGGAAACACAGTGATGCAATGGTGAGTGTGAAGCTGTTCGGCGAACTTCCGGCGCGCGCGCATTTTGCTTCCGCGATGAACCAGAGTGACGGTCGGACAAACTTCCGCGAGCAACAGAGCATTTTCTGCCGCAGCATCACCGCCGCCAACAACGCAAACATCCTTGTTCGCGAACTGATCACGATCGCGCGTAGCGCTTTCTATCAAACCTCGTTGCCGAAACTCCTCTTCACCGGGAATGCCAAGCTTTCGGCGGCGCAAACCGGTCGCGATCACAATCGCGATTGCCTGCAGCTCTTCGCCGCTGCGCAACGTAACGCGCCGGGCTTTTAAGTCTGCGCGCTCAATTTCGACGTTCGTCCACAGATCGAAATCGCAGTCCTTCGTTTGCTCGACAAATCGTTGGCGCAACTCGCGACCATTAGCGGCCTGGAGTCCGAGATAATTTTCGATCGGGTTATGCACCCAGAGAAGCTGGCCGCCGACGTCTTCGTTTTGCTCGAGCACCAGCGTGTCTAAGCCCAGCTCGTCGCACCAACGCGCGGCCGAAAGTCCGCCCGGGCCGGCGCCGATAATCAGCACGTCATACACAGAGGAAGAATATCACCACCCAGACACGTTCAGCACCGAAACGGGATCGGAAAAGCGTTGACATGCTCGACTGGATTCGGATAGGCTCCGCGAACCTCGCACGTTAAGGTTGGTCCTCTGAGCCGGCGTCTTCCGCACTCCCAGTACCAGCCTCGAGAGATCAAAACATGGCTGCTAATAAACGAAAGTCAAATCCGTCGACTCAGGCGACATTTGTCTTCAAGGGCACCGTCCAGGCGCTAAAGAGCGCGACCATGAAGCAGGTGCCCGTTGACGATCGCACCGTCGTCGCGAGTGTCGATCAGATTGTCGAAGCGCCGCCGAATCTCGCCAAACTTACCGGGCAGAAAGTAACTGTTCAACTGAGCGGTCGTAAGAAAGTCAAACGGGGCGAGCAAATGATCTTTCACGCGATTAGCTGGATATACGGCGACAGCATTGCACTGCGCTCCCTTTCTGAGGAAGCGGTGAAGCCTGCTCACATGACAATGCTCGCCGCCGCCCAAGACCCGGTCGCCCAACATCATCAGCGCGTCAAAGAAGATCGTTTCAAGCAGGCAGATCTGGTCGTCTCAGGAAAAGTTGTGGCCGTGAGGCTGCCTGAAGAGCCTGAGAGCAACGTGAAGACGACTCTTCTCGCTCAACCAACTTCGAAGCCGGTCAGCGAACACGACCCGAAATGGCGTGAAGCGGTGGTCGAAATCGATGATGTGCACAAGGGCGCTCACCAGAAGAAACAAGTCGTCGTGCGTTTTCCAGCAAGCAAAGACGTCATGTGGTATCACTCGCCGAAGTTTCAACCAGGGCAACAGGGATTTTTCATGCTTCACAAAGCGCAGGGTGGTGGCGAAAGCAAAAGTACAGGCAAGTCGACGAAGAAAGCGGCGCCTGGATTGATTGCTCAAGAAGGTAGAGAACCGGACGTTTACACCGCTCCCGACGCAGCTGACTTCCAACCATTCAATGAAGGCAGCGAGATGCCGGCAATTATTGAATCAGCCGTCAAGGAAAAGCGGAAGGTTGCTCCCAGGCGCAAACGCAAGACAACCCGTCGTTAATCGAGACCGAGCGCGATGCCGACACGGACACCCACCAGGAAAAAATCTCCTTCCCGCTCCAGGAAGACGAATCCGTCTCGACCGGCCAAACGAAAATCGCCGGCAAAACGGGGTGACAAAGCATCGAGTAAAACTCCTCCGGCTAGGACCCAGAAAGTCCTCCTGGTAAATATGATCCCTCGGTCGCTGAGCGGCGAAACGCACCAGGATAGTGAACCAACGATTGCGGTGAATCCGGCGAACCCGATGCAAATTGCCGGATCTGCTTTTACTCCGGATCCGGCCAAAGGGCCGCTCGCGCCAATCTATGTCTCGCTCGACGGCGGATACAGCTGGACGCTGAATTCGATAGTGCCGGGCGCCAATCGCAACACCGGTACCGGCGATATCACGGTGCAGTTCAGCAAGACGAATAACACGCTCTACGCCGGAATTCTGCGCGGGGACTCCAGGACCACCCGCATGAATATTCTGCGCGCTAAAGATTTTACCGTGGCGCAGCCGATGGAAATTCTGGTGGACCGCAAGAATGTCGATCAACCTTACGTGCAAGTGCATACCGTGACTTCCGGCGCCGGCAAAGGAAGCGATCGCGTTTATGTAGGTAACAACGATCTAAGCACCGGCAGCTCTGCAACCATAGATCAATCGCTCGATGGCGCGGCGAAGAAGCCATATTTTAAGACCATCAGGATCGAATCGCGCGCGACGCCGGGTCAGGATGGCCCGCCCGTGCGCCCATCTATTCACCCGGACGGAACGGCTTACGCGATTTACCATTCGTGGCGAACTTTTAATGACCGGACAGGAGCAGGGACCGCAGACATCGTGGTGGTGCGTGACGATAAAGGCGGCAGCGGCGCGAAACCGTTTATGGATTTGGTTGATCCGGACGATGGCCAGGCAGGAATTCGCGTCGTTCAGAGCACCAAATTCAATTTCAACGGGTTCCTCGGCGCGCAACGCACTGGCGGCGACGTCGCGCTCGCGGCAGATCCGACAAACAGCGACATTGTTTACATCGCCTATAACGACGACCAGGGACAGGACTACATGCTGCATCTCATGCGATCAAAGGATCGCGGTCGGACCTGGTCAAAAGAACTGCGGACGCTTCGGAATGCACTGAATCCGGCCCTCGCCATCAACAACGCGGGCAAACTGGGTTTCTTGTATCAGCAGCTGACGGGTTCAGGCGCGGGGCAACGCTGGGAAACCAGATTGGAACTCAGCAGCGACGGGTCGAACTGGACCACACTCACTCTGGCAACCGTATCCAGCAGGGCGTCTTCTCGACGGCCAATACGCCAAATAAATCAAATTTTCCCAATGGCGTCGTTTACCAACGCAATGTCAACTGGACGACCGGGACGCTGCTCGATATCGACAATCGCACTCCGGTCCACTCATCGATCGACCCGTTCTTTTTTCGAGTTGAAGGATAAGGTTATATTCGAGAGAGATTTCAAGGGCGTCTCAAAAGATGACAGTCGAATTCGAAACCGACAAGTGGCCATTCGTGCAGGCGAAGTCCACGAGAGCAGTGCCCGGCGGCAAGCGCCAGGTGAGACTGATCGTCATCCACTCAATGGAAGCGCCGGAAAAAAGGAGACACGGCCGAAGAGATTGCGAAATTTTTTCAGAATCCGCCCAAACCAGCGTCGGCGCATTTGTGCATCGACAACAACAGCATCG
>WNGR01008406.1_pt1 | contig 10910 bp, 15 predicted proteins | sample 5407581 | NCBI WGS metagenome assembly WNGR01 (sample SAMN13153383, study PRJNA577476) | soil metagenome | isolation source: 80 cm soil or saprolite under Garry oak tree replicate 2 | place: USA:California | collected 2016-06-15 | reverse complement strand
CCGATCTGCGTCAGAAACTTCGAGGACTGCCACCTGTACCAATCCGAGAAGCGCCGCGAGGATCGGACGATATCCCGTTATACGGACTGATTCCCATGTGCCCTGTCTGCTCGGCCCCCGCATTCACGCTCGACGGAGCGTGCGTGTTCTGTCACGCGCCGCTGGCCGAGCACGGCGGCGAGGCTGAGCTGCTGGAGTACCTGACCGAGAGGATCCCGACCGCGCACGTCAAGCGCGGCGCGTGGAATCGCGGGCCGATCACAGAGGCTGCATTCGACGTGAACGGTCGTACGTTTCTGGCCCTGTGGAAGAACGAAGAGCTCGACCTCGAGCCGGCGGTCGACCTGACCGCCTGGCTCGACCTCCTGCTGACGCGACTCAGTGACATCGCCATGCAGGACGCGAACCTGCGCCGGTCGGTCCTGCGGTCCGGCTGGGCCTTGCGCTGACCAAGGTAGTAGTCGGCTACACGACATCGATCGACGGTTTCGTCGCCGACGAACAGGGCGGCGTCGAGCGTCTGTATCCGGACCTGGCGGACCTGCAGGACAAGCCGTACATGAAAGACCTCATCGCGGACACGGGCGCCGTGCTGATGGGCCGCCACACGTTCCAGATGGGCGACCCCGACACGCTGGCCGACAACTACGAGTTCCAGGTGCCGATTTTCATAGTCACGCATCGTCCGCCGGCTCATCATCCGAAGGAGAACGGACGCATCTCTTTCACCTTCGTCACCGATGGAGTCGAGCCGGCCGTGCGACTGGCTAAAGCCGCGGCGAAGGATCGCGATGTGACGGTCGTCGGCGGCGCCAACCTCGCGCGGCAGCTTTTCGCGGCGAATCTCGTCGACGAGCTGCACGTCGATGTGATGCCGGTGCTGCTCGGCTCAGGCTTGAGGTTCTGGGGTCCGGGTCTCGAGCACCTGCGTCTCGAGACGATCGATCTGTCGCGCTCCGGCGAGCGAACGACGCTGAAGTTCCGGGTGGTGCATTCACGCCCCTCACCCTGACCCTCTCCCGCAACCGGGAGAGGGATACCCTAGAGCGCTAGCTGCAGCTGTTCGGTGGCCTCCAGGGCTGAGGCGCGGATTCCGCGCTTGCGCAGTGATCGCGCAAAGTCCTCGGTGTAGCCGTGCACCGTGTAGACCTGGTCCGCGCCCGACCGCTCGACAACGTCCATGAGCTCATCGAAGTCGCAGTGGTCTGACAGGTCGAACGTCATGTCGGCCCCGAACAGCCGCGCGAACTCCGCATCTTTCGCCCACCCGGAAACCAGAGCGGTGCGGTAGCGGCCGAGGCGCCGCACCTCGTCCTTGCCCGCGGGCGGTGCGATCACGACGCGGCCGCGTGCCTCGCCATCGAGCTCGATCCATTCCGGCAGCGGCCGGCCTGCGCCGGCGTACGCCTGCGCGCACGGCACGCAGCGCTTCTCCAGGGCAAACTCGAATCCGTACGGCGCCAGTGCCAGCATCATCTCTTCCGTCTTGCCGAGCGCGTGGCATAACAGGACTGGCGCGACGCGGCTGTCCAGCGCGCGGCGGCACCATATCGCGATCGCTTCGATGGTCGCGTCGGGGTCGCCGAAACGGAAGTGCGGCCGGCCGTACGTCGTCTCGACGATGAGCACATGCGCTTTCGGCACGTGCGTCTGCTTGCGCGTGCCCGGCACGCGCAGCTTGATGTCCCCCGTGTAGAGCAGGCTCGTCCCGTCGTCCTCCAGCAGCAGCTGCGCTGAGCCGAGCATGTGGCCCGCGGGCAGCAGCGTTACGGTGGCGCGGTCTCGGCGCATCGGCTCGTCGTAGCCGAGCATCCGCCAGCCGCGCGGCCGTCGCGATTCGGGAATGAGCCCGAGGGTCTGCGGCGTCAGCACCGCCTCTCGATGGCGCCGCGCGTGGTCGGTGTGGGCGTGTGAGATGAACGCGAACGAGCGCACGACCAGCGGGTCGAGCCACAGCCGGTGGCCCGGCAGCGAGACGCCGTGATCCCACACGACGTGGCGCGTCACGATGGAGCCTCGACGCCGATCGCCGCCAGGGCTTCGTTGGGGATGCCGATGTCGGCGACCGAGATGTCGCCGGACACGCGAGGCCCGTCGGCGGTCAGCAGCCCGGCCTTGGGCAGCGTGAAGGTGACCGTCACGTCGGCGCGCACACAAGGAGAGTAGGCGACGCCCGTGTCGGAGTCGAGCCCGGACGGAACATCGACGGCGACGACTCGCAACCCCGACGCGTTGACGGCTTCGATCCACTCCGCGAAGCGGCCTTCCGGCGCGCGATTGAGGCCGGTGCCAAACACGGCGTCGAGCACCAGGCCGGCGCCGGCGAAGTTCGGGTGATCACCGACCTCAACGCCCACCTTGAGCAGGGCTTCGAGCTCGCGCAGCGCGTCGCCGCGCAAGCGCGTGCGCTCGATGCAGCTGACGGATGCGAGGCGGCCCCAGCGGTGGAGGTGGCGAGCGGCGGCCAGGCCGTCGCCCGCGTTGTTGCCGACGCCGCACACCACCGCGGTGCGGCCATCGCATGCCCGCGCCGCCTGCCAGCCAGCGGCCTCCATCAGCCAGTCGAGCGCGATGCCGAAACGCTCGGAGGCGAGCCGGTCGAGCTCCCTGACCTGCGCGCTAGTCAGCGACTGGGTGTTTGGCACTGAGAGTGAGTGGAGCCTTAGGCCGGAGATTCTCCGGCCGTCCCCCAGCGCGCCACCTTCCAGGCGCCTCCAGCCTTCTGAATGTCAAAGGGGGGTTCCGCGGGGGGATCCTGATCCCCCCGCGATTTCGGGGCGCTGGACGACAAAGGAACAGTAAGGGTCACGCCGGTGGATGGAGTCAGCCTGGGACACGGCCGTGTCGAGTAGCCGCGAGATGAGCTGCGGCGTGATGGTGCAAACCTGCGGGAACTTGAGCGCCGTGTTGCGGAACGGGCAGTTGTGGATGGTGATCTGCACGCCCTCTTCGACCTCGGTCTGCTCGGCCAGCGTGCCCGCGCGGCCGATCCAGGCCACGACGCGTCGCAGTTTCTCGTCGAAGGCGAGACCCTGGATCTCCCTGCCGATCGCCTCGGCGTGGCGCGCGGCGACGCGCGAGAAGATCTCGTCCAGGGCTTCGGGCCCGCCGAGCTCCTGGACCTCCTGCAGCACCATCGTCGCGAGCTGGCCGTAGCGCTTGGGGAAGACGGAGTCCGCGCGCGCGGTGAGGCTGAAAAGGAGGGAGGGACGGCCGCGCGCGCGGCGCTCCGGATGGCTCACGACGAAGCCGTCGCGCTCGAGGTTGGTCAGGTGCTGGCGGATCGCGTTCGGGGTCACGCCGAGGTCAGACGCGATCGCTTCGGCGCTGGCGCGGCCTTTGCGCCGAATGAGCTCCAGGACCTCCATGCGGGTCGAGCGGCCCGCGATCATCGAGGGCATAGGTCCGGCTGGGCTGCCGACGTAAACACTCTAACCGATTTATTACAGGTGATTCTTGACAAAATCCCAGGTGCACTTAAACTCTATGGGGGAGAGATATGACGATGATCAAGCAGGCCAACCGAGCCATCGAGCACATGACGGCCCGAGACCGGCGGGTGCAGCGGGCCAAGTACGCGCGCCGCAACAAGATGCATTACATCGACAAGCTCCTGAACGAGCTCGAGATGCTGAACCTCGCCGACCAGCGGACCATGCCGCCGGTGCTGTCGGTGGCGGTCAACAAGGTCATCGAGGAGTCGCCCGAGGTCACCGTGCTGGCGCAGGCGAAGCCTGGTTCCGTGATGGAGGCGATGGACGCCCTCTACGAGATCCAGGACAGCCTGATGTACAACCAGATCGAGGACGAATAAGCCCTAGATAGCTGAACCGGGGCCGGGCTCATGTGGGCCCGGCCTTTTCTTTTGGTGCCGGCTAGGTGCAGTCCCCTCCGGGGACGATGTCGATCGTCTGGGCCGGCCCAAGAGCCTTCAGGCCGGAACCCTGCGCGAACAGGAAGATGCCCGTCTGTCCGATGAACCAGATGCCGTGGGCGTCGGCGTGGTGCCGAGGGCCGATGCTTGCGAGCGCCGTGCCGTTCGGCGCCGCTGGCTGTGAGGTCGCGCCGCTTGACGACAGGTACTCGATTCCCGGCGCCGATCCCGTGAGGTCGATCATCACCCCACCCTGCGTGTCGGTGGCGATGAGCGCGATCGAGTCGCCGCCGGGAGCGGTGAACGCAACGGTCGGCGTCGAGCCCGGCACGGTGCTGACCGTGAGGAGCTTGGTAGGCGCCGGGTAGCCGAGGACGCCCGGCGAGTCCACGCCCCACGCCGTCCCATGCACCACCTCGTGCCAGTCGTTGTTGCCGGAGACCGGCGTGATCGGTGCGATCGTCTGCGTGGTCGTGTCGAGCAGCCACAGGCCGTTCGAGTCGACCGTTTGGCTGGTGAGCACGACTCCCGCCGCGGTGAACGCCAGCGGGGTCAGCTTGTTCGGGTTCTTGATGATCGCTTCCTGGCCGTTCTGGTTCGAGACGCGAATGGTCCCGTCAGCGTGCAGGTAGGCGTAGTGGAGGCCGTCAGGCGCGACCAGCTCCGGCGGGACGGGCAGCCAGCCGCCGGCGGCATTCGAGTAAGTGCCCTCACCAACACCGAAGCGCTGGGGTGAGTGATTTGTGGCCCAGATGATGCCGACAGGCTCGTTGCTGCCGTCGATCTCATTTGTCGTGTCGACGGTGATGGCGCCGCTTGGCAGCGTGATCCAACCGAGCTTGGCGATGTAGCCGCCGCCGGCTATGCCGACCGTGGCCGGCATCTTGCACGGAAGCGTCGCGACCGGCGAAGGGGTTGGCGATGGTGTCGGGCTGGCGGCGGGTGATGGGCTCGGTGAGGTCGATGGCACGGTGCTGGTGCATCCGCATGCGCACAGCACGGCGATTGCCAGCAGCGCCCTCACAGGCATGCGCGGCACTATAGCCGGACGCCCGTTTCTTTTCGCATACTCACCGCCGTGGCCGGAGAGCTGAGTCCCGACCGGCAGTATTACTGGGACGGCGGGCGCTGGGTGAGCGCCACATCGCCCGATCGTGCGTGGCGGTGGGATGGATCGTCGTGGCGTCCAGCCGGCGAAGGTGCGCCTCGAGCGCGATCGTCACGACTGCCGTGGCTCATCGCCGGCGGGACGATCGTGGCCCTGGTGGCTGCGAGCATCGGCATCTACTTCGCCGTCGGCTTTGTGATGCGTGCGTCGCAGCGAGTCCTCCAGCCGGGGGGCCTCGCCTCATGCAGTTCAGCCCTTGCTCAGCCCGGAGCCGCGCTCTCTGAGGGCAAGTCGCTGTGCGGCGGCACGCTCGGCAGCGAATACCTTCTGGCCGACTGCACGCTCACCGAGGGCACACCGTCCGGCGTCGTGGTGTGGAAGAAGTCCTACAAGCCCACCGAGGGCGACTGGACGAAGACGACCGCGACCACGGGCTCTGACGGCTGCAACCTCTCCGCCCCGCCGGACGTCGACGTCAGCTTCGACACGGCTGACAAGCAGCCGCCGGCGACAGTCGTCGTCGCCGATTTCACGTATGAGGCGAGTGCCGGCTCGGTCGGCATCCAGCTTGCCTGCTCCCAGGCCGCGAGCTGCGTCGACATATCAATGTTTCAGGAGGGTCTCTACAGGCTCGACGAGGGACGGCCGAACGACGGCTGGGACAGCCTGGCCAAAGGCGTTGCGTTCGGGGTGACGTTCCGTGCTGGAGCGCCGAACCGAATGATCCTCCGGCTGAGCGGCCGGCACGTCAGCGTCTATCTGAACGGCAGGGGTGTCACGCAGGCGGATACGTCGCGGATCCAGAGCTCCGGTTATGTGGACTTCTACATCGACAACCGCGGTGGCCCCGCCACGGAAGAGGTGTGGCTGCAGCGGCTCTACGTGTTCGAATCTCGATAACCTCGCTCCGGCCTAGTTCGTTGAAGGTGCAAGGAGGCGACTACTGATGATGGCTGCTATCGGCAACCTGTTCTCATGGACGGTCACCGCGTTCTTCGGTGTGATCTTTCTCCTGCTCGCCTTTGAGACGTGGGCCCTGTTCACCGGCCACACGCCGATCTCCGACTACATCAAGCCCGCCGTGCATTCGTATCCCGGCACGGCTTTCGTCATCGCGGTCGTGATCGGCATCCTCCTCGGACATTTCCTGTGGGGTCCGGCCACGGGCAGGACCTCGCCGTCGGGGAGCCCGCCACAATGAGCACCCTGAACGCGCCGGCCATCCTGTCTCTCATCTCGACCGTAGGGGCGTTCGTCGCCTTCTTGCTCATGCTCCAGGAATCACTCGCGCTGCGCAGCGGCACCGACCCGGTGAACAACGACTTGCGCTCGGTCGTGCGCCGCTTTCCGCGATCGGTCTACGCGCTGGCGGTGGTGATCGGGATGCTGCTCGGCCACCTGCTGTGGCCGTGAGCGGTCAGGTCGTGGCCTTCTTCTTTTCGTCCAGGAACTGCTGATACAGCCGGTACGCCTCCTGCTTGCGGCTGTCGACGATCTTCGTGTAGCCCTGCAGGGTGTTGAGGTTGGCGTGGCCCAGCACCTCCTGGACGAGGCGCACGTCGCCGCCGGTCACTTCCAGCAGCGTGGTCGCGGCGGTGTGTCGCGCGACGTGCGGCGACTTGAACGACCACGCGCCGAGCTGGCGGCGCAGCCGCTTGACGATAAATCGCGCGCCGGCCGATGTCAGCCGCCGGTTCCGGTCGTCGGCAACCGACCGGTCGTAATTGATGAACATCGCCATGGACGCGTCTTCACGGGTCGCGAGGTAGTCCTCCAGCGCGGCGCGCGCGTCGGCGGTGAGGTACACGGCCCGCTGCTTGGAGCCTTTGCCCGTGACGATCAGCCGGTTCCCAGTGCGTGGGAAATCGGTGCGGTCGAGGGCGAGCGCTTCGGAGATGCGGCATCCGGTGCTGATCAGGAATTGGACGAGCGCCTTGTCGCGCTTCTCGAGAGGCGTGCCGGATGGCAGCGCGGCGAGCAGGCGCGCCAGCTCGTCCGAATCGATCGGCTTGGGCAGGCGCTGCTCGAGCTTAGGGAGCGTGATGCCGTTGGACAGGTCCCGATCGATGAAGCCTTCGCGTGCGACCCAGCGCAGCCAGGACCGGACGGCCACCAGCGCGCGGGCGCGCGAAGCCGGGCTTTTCAGGCGGGTCGCCAGCCGGCGCTGGTAGGCGCGCAAGTCCTCATGTCGCACATCGGCGAGCTGCAGGGTGTGGCCGCTCTCGTGCAGGAAGACGATGAGCTTTTTCAGCTCGGCGTCGTAGGCGCGGACCGTGTTGGGACTGCGGTTGGCCTCGAGCTGAAGCCATCCGATGTACTCGTTCGCCGCGGCCTGCAGATCGATGGACATGACGAGGCCGGATGCATGTTGACACAAGATGCCGCCGGTTACTCGCGGCTCCTGAACGATCTTTCTTCTTATGGGAGCGGGCCGAGGGTTCGTGCCTCTAACCTTTTAGCGATGCGTCGATGGATCGTGCTCGCCGCGCTCGTGGTGGTGACCGCGTGCAATCAGTCCAGCGCGGCGGCGACAGGTGTCGCCGACGTGGCCGTGCAGTCAGGCGACCTGCCCAAGGGCGTCCAGAAGTGCTCGGCGTCGGGCGACATCGACTCGTTCCTCAAGGCTGTCAAGTCGAAGGACCCGAGCACTTACTCGTCGACCAAGGCGGAATGGGACAAGGCGAAGTCTCACGGCGCGACCGCGGCGGAGGTCGTGTTCTACACCGACAGCAAGGCCCACTGCGACTCGATCGCCAACTCGGAGAACGGCGACCTGGCGTCCGCGACGTACCCGATCGTCATCAACTTCGTCATCAAGTTCAAAGACCAGACCAGCGCCGAACAGGGGTACACCACCGAGTCGATCTTCGGCTTCAGCGAATCGACCATCAGCTCCAGCGCCGCGGCCGGCGTGACCAAGGGAACCGATACGGGCCTGGGCAAGAACTCGATCACCTTGCTGATTGCGATCGCCAATCAATCGTTCTTTGTCGCGGTGTGGCAGAACAAGACTTTCATGGTGATCCTCGCGGTCATCAACCTCGACACCGCGCAGGCCAAGAAGATCGCGAGCAACGAGAACAGCCGGATCAAGTAGCCGCCGGGCTCAGACGCCCGCCTGTTTTCTCCGCACCGCGATCAGCTTCTTGACGAGGCTCTTGGGCAGCGGCTTGTCGATCGGAAAGTGCAGCGAGCCCGGCGTCGACCTGTATGCCTTGAGCTCCGCAGGCAGTTGCGAGAAGACCGAGCCGCTGTGCGGCAGGTAGGCGACGTGGTTCTTGAACGCGGCGAAGCCGCAGATCATCTTGCCCTTGAGGCGGAAGCCGGGCATGCCGTACGAGATGACCTCTTCCGCCTGCGGAACGATCGCGCGGATCGTCTGACGCAGCGCCTGGAGCGTGGTCCGGTGCGGCTCGCCGACCCCCGCTAGATACGCGTCGACCTCGTGATGCGACATTGCTCGGACCTCCTCCGTGCCTATCATCGGTAGTGGAGCGCCACCCGACGTTAAGGCAGCGGCGCTAGGGCGCATTGAATCTTGGCTGGGGGGTGACTAGTTCAGGACCTGCCGCTTCTCAGTTCGCAGCCCAAATGAGGCGCGAGTCTGCCGTCGATCAGGATGCGGATGTGGCCTGACGCTGAGGGGCTTTCGATTCCCCGACGCAGCCCGCGCAGCGGCCCGCGATCCTGCCCGTGGGGTCAACCAGCCACCCGGCCGACGCGGGTCCGCGCCCGCAAATGACGCACGCAGGCCGCTGGAATAGCAAGTCCGTGAGCCGGTGCAGAACCGCTCCGACTCCCCGCCGCGCAACGCTGGGTTGGCGAAACAACTGAGGCGCCACCAGTATCCTCGGACCCGGCGCCCGTGAACGGGTGATGCGTTAGCTAGCGCTTTTGGTCCACTGACCAGGGGGTCCGTGGCCGCTCGAGGAGCTCGCCGTCAACCTCCAGATCTACAAGCTCGTTGTAGAAGCAAATCAGGTTGTCGATCTTTGGGCACTCGGGAATCGGCGCCCTGTACGACCAGGCGAGATCCTTATGGACTGTGCCGCCGGCGCGCACCGACCAGTAGGAAGCCACACCCTTGTAAGGGCAGCGAGTAGCCGTATCGGTGGGCTCCAGGAGGTCCATTCTCACGTCAAGCCTCGGGATGTAGTAGCGGACCGGAAGGCTCGTCTCGAACAGCAGTCGAGGCCTGCGCGTCTCGGCCACGAGGTCGCCATCGACCAGCACCTTGACGTGCCGTGAAGAGTTGAGTACGTCGACTCGATGACCTGGATCGCGTGGATGGACGAACACCTCGTCGTCTTCTTCGTACCACGCGTCCATAAGGTTCCAACGAAACATCGCCAGCCCGGCCAAGGCATCCAGGTCGGCTGGGGGTTGGGGGACGGTCCAGGCGGCATTCTCGGCAGTTTTGCCTCCCGCCTCCACCGACCAGAGCTTGATCTTGCCCAGACCAGGCACTGAGTCTGTCCCCCCAGATTCATGGATCAGATCCCAGCGGAGGTCCTCTCTGGGAAAGGCGTAGGCATTGTGCGGGGGCGGAAGGTACAGCAACTGGGCACGCCTTGTGTCGCCCACTGTCGTTCCGCTGAGGACAACCCGGATCCGCCGCTGGGTCGGCTCCAGTCGAACGCGCCCACCCCGCTCCGTCCACATTCGATACATGGCTTCGCGCCGGGTGTTTTGCTGTGTGTCCTGCACCGGCTCAGCCTAACTCGTCCAGTCGAAGTCCGATGTGACCGCCGCAGCGATCTCCATGGGAACATTGGTGCGCCTGGCAAGAATCGAACTTGCTGCCTCTTGCTCCGCAGGCAAGCGCTCTATCCGGTGAGCTACAGGCGCGGGCGCTTCAGTTTAGTCGAGCATCGACGGCGACCGTCCCGGCCTTGAAGGCGGTCGCATCCAGATTTGTGAATACCACCAGGGCGACGAAAACATTCTTCTGCCAGCATGCGAGGCGAACCGGCGTCCGGTCGTAGGTCCATGAGGACGCGCCCAGTCCGGTGCCTATGCCCCGCGCTACTCCTGGCGGGAGCTCGCCAGGAACCGGTGGCGTGAAACCCAGGATCCCGGCCTGCCACGCGCGGTCCGCCTGGCCTTGCTCTGCGAACGCGACAACCAGGCTCGCAGCCGACTGGACCTTGTTGACGGCGGCGAGCTCTGAGTTGCAGGCGGACGGGTCGGCGGCGAAGAGGTTGATCGCAGCCTCGGTGGCGCCGAGGCTCTTCAGATCGTTCCACTGCGTCGTCAGACGATGAGCGAGATCAGGGTTGGCCGATCTCGTCGTGGCGATGTAGCCCGCGATCGGTCCGGACCCGGGGCACTGCGACAGCGGCCCGGGAAGATCCGCCGGCTGAAGCAGCATCGATATCACAGGGTTGTGCGGCGTCGGGCTTGGCAGCGGCGAGGGAGGCGGAGCGCTGGTCAGCGGCGACGTGCAGGCCGCCAGCGTGAGCGTGATTGCCAACGCGGCGGTCAGCCTGTTCACGAACGGCGAAGTTTAACGCGGCAGGTAGACTGGGAAACCGGCCACGCGCCTGTAGCTCACCGGACAGAGCGTTCGGCTCCGGACCGAAAGGCAGCAGGTTCGATTCCTGCCAGGCGCACCAACGACCGAATACGAAGTCGGTTTAACGAGGTCTCCAGGGACGGCGCCGGCTCACAGCCGTATCACAGATTCCGGCGGAAAGCCCCCAAAACGGGTCGGAAAGCAACTTTACTTGGCCTCAAACGTTGACACCTAGAGTGGCTAGTCCATACTCAGCCGCGCGCGAGGTCCTTGGTGGCCGGACGCTCGCCAGGTGCTGGTAGCCAACCAACCGGGAGGAGCCCGCTCGCGGATGCTGCTACTTTTGATTCATGGGAGACATAAGGGAGGCGGGAGAGTTGAGTGACCGCGACCCGAGGTCGGACTTCCTCTTC
>WNGR01010178.1_pt1 | contig 10911 bp, 10 predicted proteins | sample 5407581 | NCBI WGS metagenome assembly WNGR01 (sample SAMN13153383, study PRJNA577476) | soil metagenome | isolation source: 80 cm soil or saprolite under Garry oak tree replicate 2 | place: USA:California | collected 2016-06-15 | reverse complement strand
GTCGTTTGAAATCGGACATACGACCGCTCCCGTGCTCGGTACATTCCGCGTGGACGCCGCGCTCTTTTGGACGGAAGCGCAGCAGCTGATCGAGCCTACGCTCGTCTTGGTCGTCGACTCGGTCACGAAAGACACGACGCCAAAAATCCAGCTGCAAAACCTCGCGCGTGCCCGCATTGCCGGCCTGGACGCCAGTGTGCTAGCCGCGCCGATTCCCGATCGGCTCACAGCGACTCTCGGCTACACTTTTCTCTCGACGCGGCGCCACGTGCCGGGCTCACCCGACGCCGCGCTGGCGTTCCGGCCCCGCCACCTCGTGACGTTGAGCGCCGATTACACGCTCGGGCGGCTCGGCGCCGGTGCGGACTTCCGCTATTCCAGCCGGCCCGAGCGCATCGAGCTGGAGGGGTTCGTCGATCCCCGGCGTGTGCCCGTGAAGGTGCTGGATTTGCGCGCCAGCTGGTCCCGGGGACCAGTCGAATTCCGGCTGCTCGTCGCCAACGCGCTGAATTACATCTACAATCTGGTCCCGGAGACACTTGCACCCGTGCGTACGGTTACCCTTACGGTTGTCTGGGCACATTAGCGTTACATTGGAGGCCCATGATTCGCCGTTTTGCTCTCCTGTGCATGGGATTCGCGGCTGCCACCGCCTGTGGCCGCAGCAGCGGCGGCTCTCCCACCTGCGGGATCGCCCTCATTGCCGGTCCCTCCCTGATCACGCAGCAACTGGCCAACGCGCGCGCCGTCATCACCGATCCCCCACGGGGGCTTCCCGATTCGTTGCCGGCGCTGGTCGTGCAACAGAAGACCGGCGAAGGCGCGGTGATCGTGGGTCGTGACGCGGAAGGCCGTCTCTCGATGCAATACCGAGGTCCCGGCTTCCCACCGCAGGGCTACGGTGTGCTCGTCGTGGACGACACATCGCAACGTGCCATGGGAGTTCTCGTCGTCAACGGCACAGAGCCCGTCAATGACCCGCATATCGGCACGATTATCGGCGGAAGCAACGCGCTGAACCTGTACGGGGTGCGCGTCGACTGGTCGAGCGTCAGCAACCCTCGCTGCCCTCTCTTCGGTCCCGCGTCCGCGACGTCGTGACGCCGGCGCCCGTCGCAGTCACGGCGCCCCGCCGATCGGTGGATGGTCGCGAGCGCGTGACTCTGAACACGGCGTACGTGCGCGCGCTCGAGCGCTCTGGGCTCGTGCCGCTCGCGGTTCCGACGATGATCGCACCCGATCGCGCAGCCGCCGCACTCCAGAGCGTCCGCGGACTGGTTCTCACCGGCGGTGAGGACGTCAATCCGAGCCGATACGGGGCGTCCCCGCACCCGCGCCTAGGTGAGGTCGACGCTGACCGCGACGCGGCGGAGGTCGCGCTCATCGAGGCCGCGCGAACGCGTCGCCTGCCAATTCTCGCGATCTGCCGCGGCATCCAAATCCTCAACGTGGCGCTCGGCGGTACGCTGTATCAGGACCTGGCGAGCGAGCGCCCGGGCCCCGTGCCACACAGCGACGAGAAGGGCAATCACCAGGTGCGCGTACAGGCCGGTTCGCTACTCGAGCGGACTCTCGGCACGCGCACGGCGACGGTGAATAGCCGTCATCATCAGGCAATCCGTGATCTGGCGCCGGGGCTCCGGGCGGTGGCGTGGGCGGACGATGGCGTCATCGAAGCCGCCGAGCCAGTCGACGCAAACGAGCCCTGGATCGTGGCGGTGCAGTGGCATCCCGAGGATCTGACCGAGCGCGCCCTGTTCGACGGATTCGCGCGGGCCGTCGCGTGACGACCGCCACGCATTCCTTCCCTTCAGCGGAATGGGTGGCCGCCTACGGGGCGGCGATCAGTGCGAGTGAGGACTACCGGCAAGCGTCTGTCGAGTGGACGCATGGTCCCGTCGCATTGGTAGTCCCGGCGAATCCACCGATCGGCGTGCCGGAAGACGTAGGCATCTGGCTCGATCTCGACCGCGGTGTCTGCCGGGACGCGCGCGTCGTCACCCGGGCGGAGGCGCAAAAAGCTCCCTTCGTGTTGACGGCCGAATATCGCTTTTGGAAGCAGATCATCAAAAAGGAGCTCGGCCCGATTGCCGGCATCATGCAGCGCAAGGTCGCGCTGCAGGGATCGCTGCCGATCGTCGTCCGCTTCATCAAATCGGCGGAGGCGCTGGTCGATGCCGCGACGCGCGTCCCGACCCGCTTCCTCGACGAGGGACGATGAAAGCCTCGGTTGCCGAGGTGCTGAGCCGTCTCATCACGCTATCGCAGGAGCTGGCGGGTGCGTTTCGGCCCACCACGATCGTCGAAGTCGTGGCGCGCGCCCTCACCGAGCAGCTCGCTCCGGGCCGCTTGTCGGTGCTGCTCCTCGACCTCGACACCAACCGGCTGACCGTCGCTTATCACAATGGTCCGCGTCCCGCGACCACCGACGAGCCGCTCCTGCAGCTGGCGTTGCGGCGCGGGCCGCTCGTCTTTCCCGATCGCGTGGCGGACCGCGCGGCCGAGCTGGGCGCGACCGCAGACCGCCCAACCCCGGCGAGCTGGCTGGGCGTGCCCATCGTGGCGGGCTCGCGAACCATCGGCGCCGTTGCGCTGGAAGGCGTCCGCACCAACGCACTCGATGAAAACGCCCTCATGTTCGCGCGCGCGGTGCTCGCTCAGGCCGGCATCGCGCTCGAGAACGCGCGACTCGTCGAAATGCTCTCGAGCGGTAAGCGCGAGTGGCAGCTGACGGTAGACGCGTTCAATCACGCGATTTGCTACGTGGACGCCGAGGGCACCGTGCGCCGTGCGAATCGCATGTTTGCGGAGCTGATCAAACTGCCGGTTACGGCGCTGCCGGGTCGCCCCTGGCTCACGCTCCTCCCGCCGGCGTGGGCCGAGCCTGTGGCCCGGCTGCTGGCAGCCCCAGGTGACGGAGTCGAGGTTCGCGCGGGGGAACGCGTGCTTCTCGTCACCGCGATTCCCACGGACGAGCCCGGTGCTGGCGTGCTGCAGTTCGAGGATCAGACGGAGAAGCGGCGCTTACAGGAGAAGCTGCTGCAATCGGAAAAGATGTCGGCGATCGGTCAGCTCATCGCGGGCGTCGCGCACGACCTGAACAATCCGCTCGCCTCCGTCGTCGGCTTCTCGGACCTGTTAGGCGAGGCGTCCGACGTGCCACCGCGGTTGGCCGAGCCGTTGGCGGTGATTCGTCAGGAAGCGGAGCGCGCCTCGGCGATCGTGCGCAACCTGCTCTCGTTCGCGCGCCGCCAGGAAGGCGAACGCCAGCTGCAATCGATCCGGCCGATTCTCGAGTCCACGCATCAACTGCTCAGGAATCAGCTGCTCGCGGGCCGCATCGAGCTGACGCTCGAGTTCGAGCCGGGCTTGCCGGAAGTCGAGGTCCACGCGAACCAGATCAAGCAAGTATTCGTGAACATCATCAACAACGCCGCCCAGGCGATCGCGGGCGCCCGTCCCCAGGCGGGCGGACGCATTCAGATCGTCACCCAGTGCCAACCGGATGGCGTCTCCGTCAGCATCTCGGACAACGGTCCCGGAATTCCCGAGGCGCTCGCGCAGCGTGTGTTCGAGCCGTTCTTCAGCACGAAGTCCGAAGGCGAAGGCACCGGTCTCGGACTTTCCATCTGTCTCGGCATCGTGAAAGAGCATGGGGGCAGCATGTCCCTCGACCCGGGAGGCGCGGGAAGCGGCCGGGGCGCGACGTTCACCGTCGAGCTGCCGGCGGGCGATCGCAGAGGATTAAGCCCCGCGCGACGGGGAGCGGAGGGAGGGACCGAGACCGCGGTGGCCGCGGTGGCGGCAGAACGGCCCGAACGGCTGCGGGTACTCGTCGTCGATGACGAGCCGCACATCCTTCACTACATGCAGGCAACACTCGAGAGCTGGGGCCACGAGGTCGTGCTCGCGCGTGACGGCAGCCAGGCGTTGAAGCGCGCGCTCATGCAGCCGTTCGACCTGATCATCTGCGATCTGCGCATGCCCCGCCTCGGCGGGCGCGAGATGTTTCACACGCTCGCGCGCATGCATCCGACCGTCGCCGACCGGATCATTTTCGCCACCGGCGATACCGTCCGCGGCGACACGTTGCAATTCCTCGAAGAGCTGGGCCGCCCCTTCCTTCAGAAGCCATTCAAACTCGATGCGCTGCGTCGCGTGCTCGCCGGAGTCGTCAAGGCTAATGCGGGTCTTGCAGGTTGACTCCGGCCGTGAATGGCGCGGCGGGCAGAATCAGGTCTGGTTACTAACCCGTGAGCTCAGCCGCGTAACTGGGCTCGAGCAGATCCTCGTCACCCGACAGGGCAGCGAATTGGCCCGGCGCGTGACCGGAGACGGCGTGACGGTACGCGGTACCGCCTGGGAGATCGGGCTCGACCCGCGGGCGTGGTGGCATCTGCGGCGGACGATCACGGCCTTTCAGCCGGACGTCATTCACGTCCACGACAGCCATGCGCTGACGCTCGCCGCGACGGTCGCGATGGGCCGGACACTCGTCGCCACGCGGCGCGTGGACTTTCACGTGGGACGCTTCGGCGCGTGGCGGCGTCCCGATCGCATCATCGCCGTGTCGGGTGCGGTCAAGCAGATACTCATCCGGGACGGCATCGTAGCCGACGCGATCACGGTCGTGCCCGACGGCATCGATCCCGACGAGACCCGCCGTGCCGCCACTCCGGCGCTCGATACGCGCAGCCAGCTGCGACTCTCGGCCAAGACCCCACTCGCGGTGAATGCGGCGGCACTCGTCGATCACAAGGATCAGCGCACACTCGTCCGGGCCGCTCATTACGCGCGCCGGTTAGAACCCGACCTCCACTGGATCATCGCGGGTGAGGGACCGCTGCGCGCCGCGATCGAAGCCGAAATCGCGGGGCTCGACCTCCATGACCGCGTGCATCTCGTGGGGTACGTCGAGCGCGTCGAGGCGCTTATCGCGGAAGCCAACGTCTTCGTGATGTCGTCCAAGGAGGAAGGCCTGGGCAGCGTGATCCTGAACGCGCTGGCGCTCGGCCGGCCGGTCGTCGCGACCGCAGCCGGAGGGATTCCGGAGATCCTGCCCCCCGACGTGCTGGTCCCGGTGGGCAGCGCCGATGCGTTGGCGCAGAAGGTCGTGGACGTGCTGCGCGGGCCTGCGCATGTGCCGCCGCCCTTCCCTTCGCGGTTCAGCGCGCGCGCGATGGCGGACGGAGTCTTGGACGTCTATCAGGCACTCTCCTAGATTGCAGGGCCATGATCTACGTCTGCGTACCGGTTCGCAACGAGGCAAGGACTGTCGGCCTGGTCCTTTGGAAGGTCCGGCAGGTCTTCACCGCGTTTGAGCGGGAATACCAGATCATCGCGTGCGACGATGCCTCAACGGACGGTACCGCGGAGGTGCTTACGACCTACGCGCGCGTTCTCCCACTCACCGTCGTCAAGCACCGCTCGCAGCAGGGTTATGCTCGCAGTCTGGAAGAGCTGTTGCGGCTGGCGTTGCAGCGCACCGACCGGCCGAAACGCGATTGCGCCATCACCCTGCATGCCGATTTCGTACACGCGCCCGAGACGATGGAAGAGATGGTGAAGCGCCTCGAATCCGGCGCCGATCTCGTGGTGGCCGAGCAGGATCAGACGATAGGTGCGCGCTGGCCGGAGCGGTGGGCGAGACAGTGGGCCCCCCGCCTGCTGCGGGTTGGTGGCGGGATCAAGGATTCCATTTCGGGATTTGTCGCGCTGCGGCTGATCGTGCTGCGCCAGGCGACCCGCGGCGGGGAGAAGGCTCCGTTGCTGACCACCGAAGGATGGGCCGCGAACGCAGAGTTACTGGCGCGCCTCGGCGCGTGTGCGAGACGCGTGGAGATGGTTCCCAGCGCGGCGCGCTACGACCGCAGGCAGCGACCGTCTCGGACGAAAGCCTGGCAACAATTGGTCGATGTGTGGCGCTCGCGCGGTTTGATCAGCGCCGCCCGGAAGGGCGCGCTAATGATCGCGCTTGCGCTGTTGGCAGCGGCAGCCAGTCGTCCGCTCGCGGGCCAGGACACGATATGCACCGGCGTCCTCACGAACTCCGGTTCGTCTTCTTCTTCATCGACGGTTCAAGCGGTGACTCGCATCGCTCCGGCCGTGACGTTCCCCGTGGGAGAGCGGCTGACCTACAGCGCGAAATACGGGATCTTCAGCGTCGGGAACGCGGCGATGGAAGTCGTTGGCATCGACACCGTGCATAACACCGAGGCCGTGCACATCCGCTTTCGTATCAGCGGGGGCGCGCTCTGGTACCACTTGGATCAGACCATCGAGTCGTGGGTGGGCCGCTACGACTTCCGCTCGCGCCGGTTCTGGTCGATCCAAGACGAGCGCGGCAAGCACCGCGAGCACCGGTTCGAGATCTTTCCCGATTCTGGTTTCTATCGGGAGGAGGGGCGCGACACGACGTTCGCGACGGTGCTCGAGCCGCTCGATGACGCCGCATTTCTGTACTGGATTCGCACCGTGCCGCTCGAAGTCGGGAAGAGATACGAGTATGCCCGCTACTTCCGGCCCGACCGGAACCCCGTGATCATCGAGGTCCTGGGGCGCGATCGCGTCAGCGTGGCCGGGAAAAAGTGGCAAGCGCTGGTCGTTCGGCCCACGATTCCCCAGGGCCGCGGGATCTTCGCGGAGAAATCCGAGACGCACATCTGGCTTTCGGACGATCCGCAGCGCCTCGTGCTCGCGATCCAGTCGAACTTCTCGTTCGGTACCGTCACGCTGAAGCTCAAGGAGTACGTCGTACCTGCGGGAGGACAGGAATGACCGATTACCGCGAAGCCGATTTCTCCCGCCTCAAAACAGTCCCTATCGCCAAACGCCCCAACAAAGTCGACGCCTCGCTCTTAGCCCGGCCGCCGCTTCCCTCTGATCGGTCGTTCAAGGCCTTCATCGACGCGTTGCCAAGGGTCCTCGCCGCGCAGGACCTGCGATACGTCGTCGACCAGATCGCGGCGGCCGCGGAACGCGGGCGCGGCGTCCTCGCAATGCTTGGCGGACACGTGATCAAAGTCGGTCTTGGCCCGCTCCTGATTGCGCTGATGCGGCGACGCGCGATCACGATCGTCGCGATGAACGGCAGCGCCGCCATTCACGACTTCGAGCTCGCCGCGTACGGTGGTACCAGTGAAGACGTGGCGGCCGGCCTGGGTGATGGAACGTTCGGCATGGCGGAAGAGACCGGTCGGGAGATGAACGCGGCGATCGCGCGCGGGGCGAAGACGCAGCAGGGTGCGGGAGAGGCGCTCGCCGCATACCTCGGCTCACGAAAAGACTTACCGGGTCGCGATGCCTCGGTGCTGCTCGCCTGCGCCGAGTTGGGGATTCCGGTGACTGTCCACGCGGCGATCGGCGCCGAGATCATTCACCAACATCCCTCGGCCGATGGCGCGGCCCTCGGCGCCACGAGTCATCGCGATTTCAAGCGCCTCGCGGGTGCGGTGCCCGATCTCGACGACGGCGGCGTGGTCCTGAATGTCGGCAGCGCGGTGATCATGCCCGAAGTATTTCTCAAAGCGCTGACGGTCGCGCGCAATCTGAACAGTGGACGACCCAAGAATTTCACCGCGTGCGACTGCGACATGCAGCGCCATTACCGGCCGCGGGTCAACGTCGTCGAGCGACCAACGCTCGCGGGTGGCCGCGGCATTCAGCTCACCGGCCACCACGAGATTTTGTTTCCGTTGTTGGCGTGGGCCGTACTGGCCCGGTTGGAACCTTAAGAGGCGTCGGCAGGCCGGCCCTTGATCATGTCACGGATGCGATCCGCCGTGCGCGGGCTGATGAGCCGCAATGCCAGATAGAAGAAAAACCCGATGACGGCCAGCCAGAGCACGGTCATCGCGAGACCGACTAGGCTGCCCAGGATCCCGAAAATCAACTGGAGGCCGAACCACGCGACAACGGCGAGAAGTGCGAACCCCAAAATGCTCCGGAACATGATACCCTCCGTGGTGTCCGGTGCGTGTGCAGCGTACGCCTAAATGTCGCACAAAGTTTCGTCGTGTGAAGTGCTCGTCGCGGGGGGGGGAATCATCGGCGCGGCGTGCGCCCGCGCGGCCGCGCTGGCCGGACTCCGCGTAGCAATCTGCGAGCCTGGCCCCGAGCCGGCGGCCGCTTCGGCAGCGTCAGCCGGGATCCTGGGCGCACAAATCGAAGGGACGGACGAGTCGCTCCGGGCGTTGGGCCTGCGGGGGCGTGACCTCTATGAAAGTCTGGCCGCCGCGCTGCTGGAAACCACCGGCATCGACATCGGGCTGTGGCGCGAGGGGATCGCGTCCCTGGCATTCGACGAATCGGAGGCGGAGCGCCTGCGCGATGCTGTCGCCCACCAACGACAAGCCGGACTGCGCTGCGATTGGCTCGAGGCCGGTGATGTCGCCGAGCGCTTTCCCGCGGCGGCGCCTTGTCTAGGCGCGCTGTTCGCGCCCGAAGACGGTGCGGTACACGCGCCCCTGCTCGCCCGGGCGCTGCTCGCCGATGCGAAGCGCCGGGGCGCGGTCGTTGTCGCAGCGCGCGTGCAGCGGATCAACACCATCCTCGGGCGCGCAACGGCCGTGGAAACGTCCGCGGGCAAGATAAAAGCTGAGCACGTCATCATCGCCGCCGGAGCCTGGTCGCCTCGCATCGAGCATCTCCCGCGCACCTTGCCCGTCGAGCCGGTTCGCGGGCAGATGGCGGCGCTGCCGTGGCCCGCCGGCGTGCCGCGCGCGATCCTGTATTACGATCACGGATATGTGGTCGCGCGAGACGGCGAAGCGCTGATGGGCAGCACGATGGAACACGTCGGATTCGACAACAGCGTTACCGACTCGGGGCTCGAGGACATCCTCGCGAACGCCACGCGACTGTTTCCCGCGCTCGCCTCGCGTGGACCCATGCGCAGCTGGGCGGGCCTGCGGCCCGTGACGCCCGATGGCCGCCCGATCGTCGGCGCCGATCCGGATGTGAGAGGCTTGTGGTATGCCACCGGACATGGGCGCAACGGCGTGTTGCTGGCCGCCCTGACCGGCGAGATCATTGCAAGCCTCGTGACAACAGGAACATCCGAGATAGAGATTGCTTCTCTGGCCCCGGAACGCTTTACTTCCTAACTGTCTTCAGCATCGTAGCGTCGTGTTTCGTACCTGTGCTTTCTGCAACGCGTCGTTCGACGGCGACGGCGGTCCATCCGGTCTCGGTGTGGGCCGTCGGATCGCGTTTGACGAGTGGAAGGGCCGGTTGTGGGTCGTCTGCCCGCGTTGCAGCCGCTGGAATCTCACCCCATTCGATGATCGGCTGGAACGAATTGAGGCCGTCGCCCGCGCGGCGAGCCTCGGCCGCGTGACGGCGTCGACTGCACAAGTCTCGCTGATCCGCTGGCAGCGGTATGATTTCGTGCGGGTCGGTAAGCCGCCGCGGGTGGAGCTCGCGACCTGGCGCTACGGCGAGCGCTTGCGGAACCGCCAGCGCGAGCGCATGAAAGTCGTCGTTCCCCTGACCATCGCGGCGATCGGCCTCGGTGTCGCCGCCAACGTGGCCGCGGGTGGTGGCTTCGGCCTGGTCGTGTGGAACGTCCATCGCGCCGTCGATTGGTTCTATCTCCGCCTGCTTGGCAGTCGCAAAGTCTCGATGATCGAGGCACCCATTTGCGCGCATTGCGGCAGCGTGATGGAGCTGCGCGCCCGGCACGTGCAACACGCGCGCGTGGTGCCCGACGCGCACGCCGACATGGCGGTGCTGCTGAGCTGCCCGCGTTGTCGCCAGGAGGGCGCGCAGCTCACCGGTACTGGCGGCAAACGCGCCGAGGATGCCGCACGCGAGGTGGATCGAGTCGGCGGCCCCGAATGGCTCGTCCGCGACGTCGCGTATCGGCAGACGACCCTCCGAGCACTTCGTCCGGAGCGACGGCTCGCCCTCGAAATGGCGGTCGATGAGCAGGCGGAAGCCGAGGAGTTGGAGCGGCAGTGGCGCGAAGCGGAAGAGATTGCCGACATCGCGGACGGAACGCTCAGCACGTCTGCCGAGATCGAAGAGAAACTTCGGCGCCTGAAAGACAACGGAGGCAATCAACCGTCCGGTTGAAAAACGGGCTACCCCGCTTTATTAGCTCCGACTATCTTCGATTCCCATGGCTGCACCGCTCGTCCAGATCATGCCGCCCCCACCTCCTGCTCCTGCCGCAAGGGACAGCGCGCGTAAACCCTCCTGGCTAAAGGTCAAAGCCCCCGGCGGGCCGAACTACCTGGCCCTGAAACACATGATGCGGGACCTGCGGCTTCATACCGTGTGTGAAGAAGCCCATTGTCCCAACATCGGGGAATGCTGGGAGCACCGCGCCGCGACCTTCATGATCCTCGGGGACGTCTGCACGCGGAACTGCGCCTACTGCGCGGTAGCGCATGGGACTCCCGCTCCGCTCGACGCCGGCGAGCCGCAGCGTCTGGCTGACGCAGTCGCGCAGATGGGACTCAAGCACGTCGTCATCACCAGCGTGGATCGCGATGACTTGCCGAACGGCGGCGCCGAAATATTTGCCGCGTGTATCGCGGAGATCCGTCGCCGGCTTCCCGCGACCTCGATCGAGGTCCTGATTCCTGACTTCAAAGGCAACCCCGAAGCGCTCCGCATCATCGTCGCTGCCCGACCCGACATCCTCAATCACAACCTCGAGACCATTGCCCGCCTCTATCGCATCGCGCGGCCCGGCGGCCGCTACACCCGCGCGCTCGAGCTATTGCGGACCGCGAAGGAAATGAACCCCGACCTCCGCACGAAATCCGGCCTGATCTGCGGACTGGGAGAGGAATGGGATGAGCTGCTCGTCGCGATCCGCGATTTGCGAGCACAGGGCGTCGACATCATCACGCTGGGCCAGTACCTGCGTCCTTCGGAACAGCATCTGCCGATCGCACGCTGGTA
>WNGR01008401.1_pt1 | contig 10914 bp, 7 predicted proteins | sample 5407581 | NCBI WGS metagenome assembly WNGR01 (sample SAMN13153383, study PRJNA577476) | soil metagenome | isolation source: 80 cm soil or saprolite under Garry oak tree replicate 2 | place: USA:California | collected 2016-06-15 | reverse complement strand
AGCACGTCAAGGGCTTTGGCTTCGGCGAGGAAGTGGCGCAGCGTTCCGATCGTGATCCGCGCCATATTGGAATCCGCGTGCAGCGAATCCCAACGGCGTCCGATTTGTTCGGCTTGGTCCGCATAGTTCGGATCGGCGATGGACCAATCAATGAATTCCTGGCGCGCGTCGCCCCCCGTCGCGTGGTGGATAGCCATCATCAGCTTCAGCCAACGGTCGTGGCTGTGAAACTCTTCCGGCTTGAGCCGAGCAAGAACTTGCTCCGCTTGCTCTTGATCAAGCTGGCCTACTGAGACGGTGGTGGCTGGACCCTCCGGGCGTGTGATTGCTCGCAGGGCGCTTTCGGGTAACTCCACCATTGGCGCGGAGAAGTCGCCTTCGATCTCATAGGGCTTTCCAGTATCCGGGTGGATCGAACCGGCGGCCACCACTTGGCGGCCCACACCCTTGAATTCGATGCCGGGAAAGTCCTTCAGCTCGTTGACGAACCGCGAACCTGAGGGAACCTTGAAGAAGATGTGCCATCCACCGCCGCCGGTTTTCACTCGGCGCGGGTTGGCGAGTAGATCGGTGCCGAACTCGAAATCGAACGCATCGATTACGTCCGGTGTCGCTCCGTTGCGCACATCGATTTCGACCACCACCACGCCGTCCGGAATACGCCAGCCGACGTTACGGCCCTCTGCCACGCATTTGGTGACCACCTTGGCGTTGGAGTACCGACGCCGCGTCCAATCCTTATGGATGGGCCGCTTGCCTTCCAGCGGGATCGCCACGCCACCCATGGCCAGATAGGGATTGAGCTTTGTTAGCGGACCCGTGAATAACGACTAAGGGAGGGCTACAGCGTAGACATAGTGCGCATCATCGTCGGCCGTGGCCCGCGCCAGTCCAGCTAGCGCGACATGTTATCCGGCAACTGTCCTGGCCCCTCCGTCGCCGTCTTACGCGACCATGAGACCGAGATGTTCCTCCATCGGCGCGAAATCGCGGTCGTCGTGTAGCAACAAGTGGCGACGCTCGATGCAGAAGGTGCCGATAATGATGTCGGCCGTCTTGCGGATCGTGATCCCCAGTTCTCTCAGCTTGCGATAGTTCCGGGCGGCGCGAGGGGCAAGATCGGCATCCAGAAGCGGCACGAGAGCATACCGGCGCAGTCCGCGTTCAATCCGCGCGGCATGAGACTCATCCCGGGCGCCCTGAAGAACCTCTAGCAGGATGAGATCGCCGATCAGAAGCGGTTCCCGACTGGCGGCAGCTTCCAGTTTGGCGGTTGCTGGCGTTCGATGGCCGCGCAGATGCGCGATCCAGACGGAGCTGTCGACGAGAATCACGACCGGCGTGGCCGGCGGCCCCGACGCATTTCGTCCAGATCACCCTCCCACCCTGATCCCTTGAGTTCCGCAAGCGCCTTGGCCTGCTTGCGCACCCGAACCAGCAACCGCAAGCCCTCTTCCACGGTGGCTCGTTTGGTCGACAGGCCAGCCGCCCTCATGGCTTGAGACAACAACTCGTCGTCGATTTCAATATTGGTCCGCATCCCAACAACCTGATCATTGTGTATAGATCAATCACTATATACACATCGCGGCGCCGCCGCAACGGTGGACTCCTTCTTTTGTCAGCACCTCCAACGGCCGGCGGATCAGGGTAGGGCTATGGCGCAGACATAGTGCTCATCATCGTCGTTCGCGGCCCGCCACCCGCCTTCGTGTCCGGCCCGGACACACGGGTAACACCACCTACCCAAGACGTGGATGACAACCGCGCGCCGAACGGGTTGCCGAGGGGCCGCGGGTTGGGATTGGGTCAACTCACCAACGGCGTTGAAAAACCCGCCACGAGCTTGACGAGATCGGCTTGGCGACCGACGCCGGTTTTTTCAAAGAGACGACCGAGATGGGTCTTGATCGTGGTAACGGCGACGCCGAGAGATGCCGCGACCTCAGGTACGCCGCCGACGTCGACAATGGCTCGAAGAACGCGCAGTTCAGCAGGCGTCAGCTTGTAAAGATTCGCGATGAAATCGGGATTCAGGTTTTCCATCGTCGCCTTGCAAACGAACACAGTTGCCGCGGCGCCGGCGCGGCGTCGCGCCCCGGACCTGAGCGGCAATACATGGGCTACGTAACGTTCGCCACCGCGCGCAGTTAGCGGCAAGGAAATGCCGGCAACATTGGCGGCTCCCTCGTCAGCGGCAACGAAGATCTCCCGCAACGCGCTGTTGACCTTTGCGTCGGCGGCAATAAGCCGCCCGCCGGCCGCCCGCAGGAAGTCGTCCTCGCCAAGAATGATATTTGCGGAAATATTGGCGTGCACGATGCGGCCAATAGTATCGACGAAAATCACTCCGGCGCTGAGGCCATCCAGAGCGTCGGCGAGCGATGCGGTTTCGATTTCCTTGCGATCGATAATGTTGCTGATGAGCGTTGCGCGGCGGACATGTGGCACGATTGCAGCCACGCGCCGGCGCATGCTTTCGTCGACCAAGCCGCTCTCCTGGTTTCGAAAAATGCTGAGAACCTCACGGCTCGCCGCCGATTTGCGCAGCGCGCTGCTTGCGGCATCGACCCAGCCTTGCGGGCGCACCCATTCTCGAAAGAACTTCCCTTGGCAATACTCATCGTAGGGAACCAGATCGGTAATACTCACGACCTTGTCGATGTCGAACAGCGGCAGCACAGAGGCTAACGGATCGAGATACGCATATCTTTGAAAGTAGATCTGCACGTAGTCGGGGTCGAGCCCGTACTGGTAGTGAACTTCAATCGATGGATTCGATGTATCTTTCGAGTGAAGTGCTCCAGCCTGGCCACCGGAGAAGACGGCGATCCTTGCAAGAGCATCGGTCCATCGGCCGGGTTCAAGTGCGGTATCGTAGATTTCGCCGACGAGTTGGGCGAACCCTTGCTCTTCTCTCATAATTGCTCACTATTATTCATGGCGCTCGTTCCAGGCCAGAAATGCGATTGGCCGTTCGAGCTTGCAGGTCTGCAAAAACGTTCAGGACGCAACGAATTCGGCGAAACGAAACCCAGGTACGATAGCGGCTCCAGCCATTACTCGGATACGGTAGCCAATTTATGCAGATTGTTTAGGTGGCGGCCGGACTGCCAGCATCCTTCGATCGGAGGGCAATCGTTCAAGTTATCGTAACCGGCATCCCGGACGCGGCAACCGGCCGCATGCATTTGCTTTTGATGCCGGGATTTTACGCCGATGCAGGCCGCGAGGAAGCTGACAGTCGAGATATTGCACGACACAGCGCAATCTCCCAAATTTCGAATGGCCTGCAGTTCAGGGGCTCCTCAAGACAGAGTGTCCTCAAGACGATGGCGCGCCCGGGTCATGGCCACCGCTCAAGCCTGGGATACTCGCGAGGTGTGTCATTCGGCTCTCTCTAGCCTAGCTCTCCCTGAATTGCGTCGTGACTACTTACGTCTTAGCCGTGCTCGATTCGATTAGCCAGGTTGGACCGCGCACAAAGGCTGACGCGAAATCGTTGCTACACGTTTGCATCACGACTTGATGATCTCGACGTCGTTCGATAGCACGACGCTTCGGTAGATCGTGCCTTCTAGTTCTAGCCATCGCAGCCGCATACGCGTGCGCCAATACCATTGAGGACACCAACTACGACCGGACTCATCGGCACGAAAACTCCAGGGAGATTTCGTTCCGGATTTTCGACTCACGAATTTGCACTTTCAACTTCGAAAGGATCACAACCATGGCCATCAGCGCTAATTTCATTCCAGGTGCCGGCCTGCTGACCGAGTTCGGCGACAGTCTCGACAACACGATCGTCACCAGCCGCGACGCGGCCGGCAGCATTCTCGTCAACGGCGGCGCCGTACCGATCACGGGCGGCAGAGCGACGGTTGCCAACACCGCGACGGTCCAGGTGTTCGGCCAGGGCGGCAACGACACGATCTCGCTCGACGAGGCCAACGGCGCGCTGCCCGCCGCCCAGTTGTTCGGCGGCGACGGCAATGACACGCTGAGCGGCGGCTCGGGCAACGATCTGCTGTTCGGTCAGAACGGCAACGACATCATTAACGGCAAAGCCGGCAACGATATGCTGTTCGGTGGTGCGGGCAATGACGTCATGGACGGTGGCACCGGGGACGATCAGGTGTTCGGTCAAAGCGGCAACGACCGCATGATCTGGAACCCGGGCGGCGGCAACGACCTCATGGAGGGCGGCGACGGCAGCGACACCGCCGAGGTCAATGGCGGCAACGGGGCCGAAACCTTCACCATCACCGCCAATGGCACGCGGGTGCGTTTCGATCGCACCACCCCGGCTCCGTTCTTCCTCGACATCGGCACCACCGAAAACCTCGTGGTTAATGCCAATGGCGGTGATGACGTCATCACCGCCGGCAACGGGCTTGCCAACCTCATCCAGCTCACCCTCGACGGCGGCGACGGCAACGACACCATCACCGGCGGTGACGGCAATGACACGCTGATCGGCGGCAACGGCAATGACGTCATCACCGGCGGCCGCGGCAACGACGTTGCATTGCTCGGCACCGGCAACGACACCTTCGTGTGGAATCCGGGCGACGGCAGCGACACGGTCGAAGGCCAGGACGGCTTCGACACGCTGCAGTTCAACGGCGCGAACGTCAACGAGAACGTCAACATCTCCGCCAATGGCAGCCGGGTGAGGTTCACCCGCGACGTCGGCAACGTCACCATGGATATCAACGGCATCGAGCGCATAAACTTCGTAGCCCTCGGCGGCCTTGACAACATCGTGGTCAACAACCTCGCCGGAACCGGCGTCAGTCAGGTTGCGATCGACCTGTCGGGAACGCCGGGCAGCAACGTGGGCGACGGCGCGAGCGATAGCGTGACCGTCAACGGCACCGCCGGCAACGACACCGTTCAGGTGAGCGGAGTAGGGGGCTTCGTCACAGTTGCCGGCCTGCCGGCATCGGTCACCCTTGCCGGCGCCGAGGGCGCCAACGACCGGCTCATCATCGACACCCTCGGTGGCAACGACGTCATCAGTGCCGCCGGTCTGCAGGCCGGAACCGTGCAGCTGACGATCGACGGCGGCGCCGGAAACGACACCATCACCGGCAGCGACGGCAATGACATCCTGATCGGCGGCGACGGCAACGACACCATCACCGGCGGGCGCGGCAACGACACCGCTACGCTCGGCAACGGCAACGATACCTTCGTCTGGAATCCGGGCGACGGCAGCGATATCGTCGAAGGTCAGGCCGGCACCGATACGCTGGTCTTCAACGGCGCGAATGTCGCCGAAAACATCGACATCTCGGCCAATGGCAGCCGGGCGAGGTTGTTCCGCAACGTCGGCAACGTCACCATGGATCTCAATGGCGTCGAGCACATCCAGCTTGCCGCGCTCGGCGGCGCCGACACCATTACGGTCAACGACCTCTCTGGCACCGACGTCAAGCGGGTTGCTATCGACCTGTCGGGGACACCGGGCAGCGGCCAGGGCGACGGCACGGCTGACACCGTGATTGTCAATGGCACGGCCGGCGACGATCATATCAGCGTCGTCAGCAGCGGCTCCTCGATTGTCGTCAACGGACTGTCGGCTCAGGTGACGATCAACGGCGCCGAACCCGGGAACGACTCGCTCGTCATCAACGGGCTTGCCGGTAACGACGTGATCGACGCCTCCAGGCTGCATAGCGGGCTGGCCAGCCTCACCCTCAACGGCGGCGACGGTGATGACAGGATCATCGGCAGCGCCGGCAACGACCTCGTCAACGGCGGGCGCGGTAACGACACGGCGCTGCTCGGCGCCGGCAACGACACCTTTGTCTGGAATCCCGGCGACGGCAGCGATGTCGTCGAGGGGCAGGCCGGCACTGACACCCTTCAGTTCAACGGCGCCAACGTCAACGAGAACATCGACATTTCGGCCAATGGCGGCCGGGCGAGGCTGTTCCGCGACGTCGGCAACGTCACCATGGACCTCAATGGCGTCGAGCACGTCAACGTCGTGGCGCTTGGCGGCGCCGACACCATCACGGTCAACGACCTGACCGGAACCAACGTGAACCAGGTCGCCATCGACCTGGCAGCAACGCCGGGCAGCGGCGTCGGCGACGGCCAGGCTGACACGATCGTCATCAACGGGACCAACGGCAACGACGTGATCACCGTCACAGAAAACAACGGTGTGGTCACGGTGTCGGGTCTGGCTACCGACGTGACGATCACCGGCTTCGAGGCGGCCAACGATCGCATCGTCATCAATGGTCTTGGCGGCGATGACGTCATCAACGCATCCGGGCTTGGCGGTGCGATGCTGTTCACGGCCAATGGCGGCGACGGCGACGACGTCCTGATCGGCAGCCGCGGCAACGACGTTCTGAGCGGCGGGGCAGGCGATGACATACTGATCGGCAATGGAGGACTGGACGTCCTCGACGGCGGACCAGGTGCGAACGTCGTCTTTAACGCTCCCACGGTCGCCGGCAATACCGTGACGGCAACCGACGGCTCGCATGCCGCGAGCGCCGCTCTGCTGGGCCAGTTCATGGCGTCGAGCTTCGTCACGACAGGCGACGGTCACGGTGCGATGCCGATTGTCGATCCGTCGTCGAACCAGCCGCCACTGCTGACGCAGCCGCACGCCTGATGCGACGTCGCCCTGGAGAGCGCCAATGAGCACCGAAACCGACGGCGCGAGACCGATCGATCCTGGTCTCGAAGCACTGGTGACGCTGCTGCATCTCCAGGGCGTTGCGGCCGATGCCGAACAGATCAGGCATCGGCTGGGAACGGACAAGATCGGCGCATCGGAAATGCTCCGGTGCGCCAGGGATCTCGGACTCAAGGCACGGGTCTATCGAACCGACTGGTTGCGGCTGGCCCGTACTCCTCTGCCCGCCATTGCAACCCTGCGCGATGGCGGCTTCCTGGTGGTCGCCAAGGCCGCCGAAGACAAAGTCCTGGTGCAGTCTCCGCTGGCACCGCGGCCGGTGTTGATGACGCGAGACGAGTTATTGGCGATCTGGGACGGCGGGTTGATCCTGATGACCCGCCGGGCCGGATTGTCTGATGTCACCCGCCGGTTCGACATCACTTGGTTTCTCGGAGCGATTCATAAATATCGACATCTCCTGAGCGAGGTTCTGGTCGCGTCGTTCTTCCTGCAGCTCTTCGGCCTCGTTTCGCCGATGTTCTTCCAGGTCGTCATCGACAAGGTGCTGGTACACCGGGCCTTGAGTACCCTTGACGTTCTGGTGATCGGGCTGTTGACGATCTCGGTGTTCGAGGCCGTTCTGGGGATCCTGCGGACCTATCTGTTTGCGCACACCACCAACCGCATCGATGTCGAACTTGGCGCGCGCCTGTTCCATCATTTGCTGGCCTTGCCGATGGCCTACTTCCAGGCGCGGCGCGTCGGTGATTCGGTGGCGCGGGTGCGCGAGCTGGAAAACATCCGCAATTTTCTCACCAGCTCGGCCCTGACGCTCGTCATCGACCTGTTCTTCACCTTTGTGTTTGTGGCGGTAATGTTCGTCTACTCGCCTTTGCTGACATGGATCCTGCTTGGCTCGTTCCCATTCTACATTGTGATCTCGGCGGTGGCGACGCCGCTGTTCCGGCGGCAGCTGGATGAGAAATTCCGGCGCGGCGCAGAAAACCAGGCCTTCCTGGTCGAGAGCGTAACCGGAATCGAGACGCTCAAGGCCATGGCTGTCGAGCCGCAGATGCAGCGGCGGTGGGAGGAACAGCTCGCCGGATATGTCGCCGCGAGCTTCCGGGTGCTGAGCCTTGGCAACACCGCAAGCCAGATGGTGCAGCTCGTCAGCAAGGTCGTCACCGCGAGCCTGCTCTATTTCGGCGCCAAGCTGGTCATCGACGGCAGCCTGTCGGTCGGCGAACTCGTCGCTTTCAATATCCTGGCTGGCCGGGTTTCTGCGCCGGTGCTGCGGCTGGCGCAGATGTGGCAGGACTTTCACCAGGCGCGCCTGTCGGTGTCGCGGCTGGGCGACATCCTCAACACCACGGCGGAGTCGACCTATGCCGCGGGACGCGCGCGACTGCCTGCGATCCGCGGCGACATCACCTTCGACCATGTCACGTTCCGCTATCGCATCGACGGACAGGAAGTTCTGCACGATGTCAGCTTCAATGTGCCGGCCGGGCAGATGGTCGGCATCGTCGGGCCTTCGGGATCAGGCAAAAGCACGTTTGCGAAGCTGGTCCAGCGCCTCTACGTTCCGGAGAGCGGACGCGTGTTGGTCGACGGCATGGATCTCGCGATGGCCGACCCGGCCTGGCTACGCCGCCAGATCGGCGTCGTGCTGCAGGAGAACGTGCTGTTCAATCGCTCGGTGCGCGAGAATATCGCGCTCGCCGACCCGGCCATATCGATTGAGCGTATCATCGCGGCCGCACACCTTGCAGGCGCGCACGAATTCATCCTCGAACTGACCGAAGGCTACGACACCATCGTCGGCGAGCGCGGCTCCACTTTGTCGGGTGGCCAGCGCCAACGCATCGCCATCGCCCGCGCATTGATCGCCGACCCGCGCATCCTGATCCTCGATGAAGCGACCAGCGCGCTCGATTACGAGAGCGAGCGAATTATTCAGCAGAACATGAAGCAGATCGCCAAGGGGCGGACGGTTCTGATCATTGCACATCGTCTCTCGACCGTGCGGGCGACCGACCGCATCGTCACGCTCGAGCGCGGGCGTCTGGTGGAGGACGGCACCCATGACGCACTGATCAATACCGGCGGTCGCTATGCATCGTTGCACCGGTTGCAGGCGGGGCTCCATGAAGTCGGCTAAATCGGCGATATCAGCAGCGTCCGCCCCGCGCGTCATTCCGTTGCGCCGTGCGCAGGAGAGGCGCCGCGAAGAGCTGGCATTTCTGCCGGCGGCGCTTGAAATCGTGGAAACGCCGCCGTCGCCGATCGGTCGTACGATCGCGGCCACCATCATCCTGGTGTTCTGCGCGGCGCTGGCCTGGGCCTGGTGGGGCACGATCGACATCGTGGCGTCGGCCACCGGAAAGATCATGCCGAGCGGTCGCACCAAGGTTGTTCAGCCGTTCGAGACCGGGGTTGTTCGCTCGATCCGGGTGCAGGACGGCCAGGCCGTCAAAGCTGGCGACACGCTGATCGAGCTCGACCCAACCGTGAATGCGGCGGAACGCGATCATATGCGCAACGACCTGCTCGCCGAGCGGCTCAACATCGCGCGGTTGCGCGCGGCACTTGCCGGCGGCGACGATCCTGTCGCCGATTTCAAGCCGCCCGCCGACGCAGACCCGGAACTGATCGGTACCCAGCGTCAGCTTTTGCTCAATCAGGTGGCCGAGCATCGCGCCAAGATCGCCGCCCTCGCCCGTCAGCAGGCGCAGAAGGAAGCCGAGCAGGCCACGACGGCGGCGACACTGCACAAGCTCGAGACGATCATTCCCGTGATCCAGTCGCGCGTCGACATCCGCAAGACGCTTGTGGAGAAAGAACTGGGCTCGAAGCTCAGTTATTTCGAGGTGATCCAGTTGCTGGTCGAGCAACAGCAAGAGCTCAACGTTCAGAAGAGCCATCTGAAGGAGACGGAGGCGGCCATCGCCGCGATCCGCGAGACGCGCGGCCAGGCGGCGGCGGAATATCGCCATACCCTCTCCGACGAACTGGCCAAGGCCGGACAGAAGGCGAATGGGCTCGCCCAGGACCTGATCAAGGCCGAGCAGAGGACGAGGCTTCAACTGTTGACCGCGCCCGTGGACGGCGTGGTGCAGCAACTCGCGGTCCACACGGTCGGCGGCGTGGTTACGCCGGCACAGTCGTTGCTGATGATCGTTCCAAGCGACAGCCGCCTGGAAATCGAGGCCATGGTGTCAAACCGCGACATCGGGTTCGTGCACTCCGGCCAGGAAGCCGAGGTCAAGATCGATACCTTCAATTTTACCCGCTACGGTCTCCTGCACGGGCAGGTGCTCACCGTCTCGCAGGACGCCGTCATCCGCGACCGACAACAGGACCGTGCCAATGACCGGGGGTTGGGAACGCAGAACGACTCCAGTGAGCCGAAAGGCCAGGAATTGAACTACAGCGCTCGGATTTCGCTCGATCGCACCAAAATGCAGATCGACGACAGGATGGTCAATCTATCGCCCGGCATGGCGGTGACGGTGGAAATCAAGACTGGATCGCGCATGATTCTGAGCTATCTGCTGTCACCGCTGCTTCGCTACCGGCAGGAGACCTTGCGCGAGCGTTGAAGCGCTGCAAAGTTCGGCCGTGACCACATATCACTTGATCAGCCCCGCCAGCCGCGGCAGGGTCAGGCTCGGGGATGCAGATGATCAGCAGGAGCCCGGCGAATAGCGCCATGGGGCGCCTTGCGACCGCTCCAGACTCAATGAGATCCATGGTCGGAGCAAGATCGGAAAAACCATAGTTGAGAATTTCGCGAGCCCGATATTCGGCCTGTTCATGTATTGAATCGACCCAGATCGGGTGCCCGCCACCGCAGCTATTTGGAAGCGCATCATAGGCAAAGGGATCTACGATTTTGCCACGGTGTGAAAACGCTGTTCGCCGACAGCGGTTATCAAGGACCGAAATTTGCGAAAGCGCTTGCAAAAGTTCTGCCGCATCTCAACATTGAAATCGTCAAACGTTCCGATCAGGTCAGCGGATTTGTGGTCTTGCCCAAACGCTGGATCGTCGAGCGCACCATTGCCTGGCTCAATCGCTGCCGAAGGCTCGCCAAGGATTGGGAGAATCTCAACCGAAAGGCGCTCGCGTTCTTGCGCCTCGCCTCAATCCGCCTCATGCTCAGAAAACTATGCAATCCGGCCTGAAGTCTCCGGACGGACTCTAAGCCGTTTCATTTTGAAAACGGCGCGCTTATCGCCGGTCCGCTTGCCGGTGCGTTCATTCCCGAA
>WNGR01017964.1_pt1 | contig 10915 bp, 10 predicted proteins | sample 5407581 | NCBI WGS metagenome assembly WNGR01 (sample SAMN13153383, study PRJNA577476) | soil metagenome | isolation source: 80 cm soil or saprolite under Garry oak tree replicate 2 | place: USA:California | collected 2016-06-15 | reverse complement strand
GCGTGCCGAGCGATGCGCCGGTCAAATTCGGTGAGCTCGGTCAACCGACCGCCGTTGCGGATGCAGGGCAGAAGGAGCCGATGACCGTCGGCCAATCGGCCGGCGACAGCAAAGGCGCCGAAGTGAAGGTGGCCGCTTCCGGGGATATAGCGGCCGGCCACGAGCTCTTCAACGGGACCTGCGCGCATTGCCACGGACCTGACGCCATCCAGGCCGAGAAGCGCATCAATCTGCGTCTGTTGAACAAGCGCTATGGCGAAGACATGGAAGCAACGTACTGGAAGACGGTTCATGACGGAAGGCCGTCCAAGGGGATGCCTGCCTGGAAAGAAGTGTTCGGCGACGATGAGCTTCGAAATGTCCTTGTATATCTGCAGACGGTGCAGGAGGCGGCCGACGGTTCGAACTAGGTCTGCCGGGCCGGATGCCGCGGGCATCATAACGGGGATGCAGCCTATGCATCGTGTGAGGCTCTCATGATGGGATTCCTCATTATCGATGATCATCCGTTGTTTGGCGAAGCACTCGGCAATGCAATCCGGATTTCGCGTCCGGATGCTCGAATCTTCGAGGCAGCGTCGATTCGGCAGGCGCTGAATATCCTGGCGACGGAACGCAACATCGATCTTGCTCTGCTTGATCTTCTGCTGCCGGATGCCGAGGGATTTTCCGGCTTTCTTAGATTGCGCGACAGCCATCCGAAGCTGCCGATCCTCATGTTGTCGAGCGTCGAGGATAAACAGACGATCCGCGAAGCGCTCGCGTTGGGGGCCGTCGGCTATCTCTCCAAATCGACATCCGTCGGCGAGCTGTCGGACGCAATCGCCCGGATTTTGAGTGGGTCGGTTTCCGCGCCGAAAGGGTACGTGGCAGCGGGCACCACGGTGCAAACCGAAGCCGCGCTACGAGAAAAAATCAAGAAGCTGACGCCTCAACAGGTTCGCGTGCTGGACCTGATCAGGAACGGCCTGCAGAATCGCGAGATTGCCGCAGAACTCAAGCTGGCGGAGTCGACCGTAAAGGCTCACGTGACCGAGATTCTGCGTAAACTCGGACTTTTCAGCCGCAACAAGGCGATTATCGAAATCGGGAAGATTGCCTTGCCCTTGTCAGCTTCCTGCCAAAGTGCAAGGAGTGAACGGAAACGGCCCTCCTGATCGGGATGGTTGCCAAGCCGCTTCCCCCCCCCCGCGCCGGTTTCAGCAACGTCCTGGGGCGCCGACGAAACTCCCGGTAACGACAGGTTATGCCGGAGCACCAAGCCCTATAGGCTTCATTCCGTCCTTGCGATAATGTGCTGATCGTCACGAACGAACTTCGCAGTCCCGAGAGGGCAGCTGAATGACCCGATCGGTCGCCAACGGCGCCCAGGCGAGGCAAATGCAGTGAGGTTGCTTGTCGTCGAGGACCACCCGCTGTTTCGAGACGCCTTGGTTGGCGTCGTTGCCGCCGCCTTTGCCAACGCTGAAGTGTTCCAGGCAATTTCGATCGACGGCGCACTGGATATTCTTGCATCGAACGGCTCGGTCGATGTCATTTTGCTCGATTTGTCGATGCCCGGCACTACCGGGCTTCTGGGAGCGTTCCGTGTGCGCGTAGCTGCTCCGAAAAGCGCGCTTGTCATTGTTTCGGCATACGAAAGCGCCCGGATCGTTGGATGCGCGATGGCGCTCGGCATTTCCGGCTATATTCCGAAATCGACCCCGAAGGCCGAACTGGTCCAATCGATCCGCTCAATTCTGGAGGGTGAGGTTTATGTCCCGAAGCGTCTTCATGGGAGTGTGGCAGCCAAACGCACTGGTGCGGAAATTCAGGACCTGCTGCGTCAGCTCTCCTGCCTCACACCCCAGCAGCTTCGCGTTCTCGACATGATTTGTCGAGGTCTCCAGAACAAGCATATCGCTTACGAACTCGATATCTCCGTCACGACGGTCAAGGTCCATGTCACCGACATTCTGCGCAAGCTCGGCGTCCGCAGCCGCACCACCGCAATCATCAAGGTTTCCAGACTCGATCTGATCCGATCGGAACATAACACGCCGGCGGCCATCGGCGATTCGGGAAGTGCGACGCAATTGAACCGCATAGTCGGCTCGAATCTGCCCTCAGGCAGATCACGTCAATAGAAAGGAGAGCAGAGACCGCATCTCAGCTGGCTTGATGGGCCTTTTCAGCAGTTCGTGCCCGAAGGATGCAGCGTCCGAGGCAGCGTTCGCGGAACAATCTGCCGTTACGATGATGGCGGGAACGTCGGTCTTGATCGCGTTGCGTATCTCCTCGACGGCTACGATACCGGCTTCGCCGTTGTCGAGAAGAAGATCCGCGATGATGACATCGGGAAGCTCGTCAAGTGCCCTGATGCTGTCTAGTCCTTCTGCCGCCGACCCAACTATGGCCACGTCGCACCCCCATTTCTCCAACAGGCTGGCCAGCCCCTCGGCGCTGGACCGATCGTTTTCGATCAGAAGAATCCTGGCATCCTCCATGCCCCCATAGGCGGACTCGGAAAGCATAGGTTCTCCGCTCGAAGCGACCTCCTCGGGTGCAGAGGTGCGAGGCACCGTGACACCAAACATCGAGCCTCGTCCCAAGCGCGATTTCAGATGTATCTCGTGGTGGAGCGCGGTAGCGAATCGCCGAACGATCGAAAGGCCGAGGCCGATGCCCGCATCGGCACCAATGCTGGCTTCCCCGCGCTGAAATTCCATGAAGATGGCTTCGCGCTGCGCCTCGGGAACGCCAGGACCCGTGTCGTGCACCTCTATGCTGAGATTGGCGCCCTTGAATCTGCAACCCATGAGCACGCCGCCACGCTGCGTGTATCGCAGGGCGTTAGCCAGAAGATTCTGCAGGATTCGTCTCAACATCATCGGATCCGACAACACGGTCTCGGCACAGGGTTCGATCCTCAGAAAAAGGTGACGCTTCGCTGCCACGAGGGTGAACTCCTGCCGCAATGGCTCGAATAGCGTCGAGATCGAAACCGGACGAAATTCCGGTTCCAGAACACCCGCGTCGAGCTTGGAGATATCCAGAAGCGTCCGCAGCAGACCTTCCAACGTCGCAAGCGAACGGTCGATCTGCTCGGTCAGGAGAAGCCCCTTTGGCGCAGCGATCATTTCGTCAAGTGCGGACAGCGTCAGCCGCGCGGCGTTCAGCGGCTGCAGAAGATCATGGGTAACGGAGATCAGGACCGACGACTTCAGCGAACTGGCTGCTTCTGCCTGCTGTTTGGCCTGAGAAAGATAGCCGTTGGTTCTTTCCAGCGATTGCAGGGCCTGCTTGAGCTGCTGGGTTCTGCTGCGGACCTGCTGGTCGAGAGAGATCGCCGTTTCGAACAGCGAAAATGCATTGAGTTGCTGATCCGTGGAGCGTTCGACGCGCGACATCAAGGCTGCGTTGATTTTCCGAAGCTTGGCAATCTCGCGTTCGAGTGACGCGGTCTGGTCCGGCTCAATGTCGATCACGGCGCGACCCTTCGCCTTCCGATCGCAACACCGGTCAGCGTCTGATTGACGTGCATGGACCGATACTGCTCGCCATAGGTCTGAAATCCGATAACGTTGTTGCGACGATACAGCTCGGACATCTCTCGCGACAATTGGTGTTGTTCGACGGCGAGCCGGCGCAGGACGCATTCGAATCCGATGAAGATGGAAACTTCGCCCAAATCATCGATCAGTTGCCTGAAAAGGTCATTCGTCGCTTCGATAGGGTTTTTTACCTGCGCGACGGTGAGGACCATTCCTTCGTCGATGGCGCAGAAGAATCGAAGCGAGCCGTCGGGATCCATGCGCTGGATCGAACGGGCATAGTAGGAACCGCCAACCCGCACCAGGACCGGATGCGCGGCAAAGGACAGCGCATCAAGCTTGGTATCTCCGATCCCAACGGCACGGGAATATTCGATCGCGGCCGGCTCGGCATTGATTTCCCTGACGATGCGGCGCTCGATATCCGCTTCAGTGACCACCATCTTGACCGATGTCGGCTCGAAATGATCGCATTTGAAAAGCCGGAACGGCAGGCGTGTCTTGATCAGTATCAGGATGGCTGCATCGGAATGCGCTCGTCCGCCGTAGAAGATCCATGACTTGTCAAACCGCAAGCCGTCGCCGGCCGAACCGCCCACGACCGGGATGTCTTCCAGCGAGGTGTAGATCGCGGACATGAGCGCCTCTTCGCGCTGGCACATGCCGTCGATGAACAGGAACCCGAAGGCTTCCTCGCCGCAGTCCTGCTCCTCGGTGCGGCGGGCGAAGTCCTGATGTAGTTCACTGCAGACTGATCGTCCGTGATCAACTCGAAAACCCGATAAATCGAGGAAGGGACGCGCGGCGACGATGAAGTCCGCGGCATTGAAGCCCATCGCAACCACGCTGTCCTCTTCCCAGCCACCAGGTGCCAGTTCACCCGCCGTGGTGCAGCCGAAAATCGGCGTGCCGGGAATTCGGCAAGTTAACTCTTCGATGAATATCGCAGGATCATAAAATGGGGAAACGAACACGATAATCATCGCAAGATCCAGAGACGCAAGCTGCCGAGAAATTTCCTCGGCTGCTTCGCGTGGACCCACGGACTTGGCTTGCGCGACGACAATGCTGTCGCCGACGCTAATTTGCGTGCCTCCCAAAGGCTATTCCCCCTCGCACGGGATTTTATTTGTTTTTTGATAGTAGTGGCTTTGACCCGCTCCGATGTTGATCTAACGCAAAGTCCCTTTTCGGAGCAAGGATAAAAGGGAAGTCGCAGCAAAGAACGCAATCGAGCGATCCTCGAGCAAACTGACGTGTAGGTAGCCGGGACGAAGGGCAGAAGGTAACGCGACCGTCGTCACCGAGGACGGTCCTTCCGTTTTCTCCAAACAGGAATGCGACAGATAAAGCAGGTGCCAATCCTCGATCTTGCACTCGGCCGAATTGAGGGTGAAGCGGACCTGGATCCTATGTCGGCTTGAAAGTTGGTGGATCGAGCGATCGACAAGACCGACAGCAGTGAATCCGGATTTTGGGAGGAGCGAATGCCGGCAGTCGGGACTACCGACCACGCGGACCGAATCCAGTCTGCGATCTCATCTAATGGCGCAGCGAAATCGGCGCTGATCGCGTCCTGGCAGAGGTCGGCATGCTTTCACAAGCTTGATCCGGTCCGAAGCAACCCTCCCGAGAAACTGACGGATTCAGAATTCAGGAGGGCTCGGCAAGAGGTGGAGCCGATGATCCAGGTCGCACAGCCCTGCCTCGACAGACTCTTTAATTCGGTCGGGGGAACGGGTTGCTGTGTCTTGCTCGCCGACAGGAACGGCGTCCCGGTCGAGCGGCGCGGCGTGCCCGGCGACGATGCGACATTTTTTGACTGGGGATTATGGCCCGGCGCAATCTGGAGCGAAGACAGCGAGGGCACGAACGGCATTGGAACGTGTCTCGTCGAACAACGTGCGCTGACGATCCACCGCGACCAGCATTTCTACGCGCGCAATGGGTTATTGAGCTGCACGACCGCTCCAATTTATGATCATCAGGGGCGTCTCGCTGCAGCGCTCGATGTTTCGTCTTGCAGGCCCGAATTGATCGATAATTTCGTCAATCTCATCGCGACAGCGGTGAGTGATGCCGCAGCACGCATCGAGGCGGAATGTTTTCGTCTGGCTTATCCTGACGCGCGTATTCTCGTCGTTCCGGTTCCCGACAAGATGGGAAAAGCCTTGATCGCCGTCGATCAGGACGATCTTGTTGTCGGGGCCACCCGTGCGGCGCGTCAGGCGCTTGGAATCTCTCAGGCCTGCCTGCACAAACCGCTGCCCGCAGCGGAAGTGATGAATATGTCAAGAACAGTAACTGAAAATCTCGCCGCGGCGGAGCGGGGGGTGCTGCAACGGGCACTTGCGCGAGTCGAGGGCAATGTCACGGCGGCCGCCGAAGCGCTCGGCATGAGCCGGGCCACGTTCTACCGAAAGCTGCGGCGACTGGATCTTCACCGCGCCCATTGAAAATCACCCTCTCGAGTGTCTCAGTTTTGCGACACTCCGGCCAACGACTGGTTTTCCGGGGCTGGTAAGACGGTGCGGTTTCGACGAGCTTCTTTATCAAAGCGTCGCATCAAGCGCCGCTATCCAGAGGAGGACGTCAATGAACAAGCCAGAATTCTCACGCACCTCGAAAGCTCCCTTCGAAAAGCGTTACGGAAACTTCATCGGGGGCAAATGGGCCGAGCCGCGCTCCGGCAAGTACTTCGAGAATCATTCGCCGGTGAACGGCCGGCTGCTTTGCGAGATCGCGCGCTCGAACGAGCAGGACATTGAAGCCGCGCTCGACGCCGCGCACGCCGCCAAGGACGGCTGGGGAAGCACCAGCGTTGCGGAACGCGCGGTCATTCTCAACAAGATCGCCGATCGCATGGAGGAGAATCTCGGTCTTCTTGCGTTGGCTGAGACCTGGGACAACGGCAAGCCGATCCGCGAAACCACGGCGGCCGACCTGCCGCTTGCGATCGATCATTTCCGCTACTTCGCAGGTGCCATCCGCGGTCAGGAAGGCAGCCTTTCCGAGATCGACCACGACACCGTCGCCTATCATTTCCACGAGCCGCTGGGCGTCGTCGGCCAGATCATTCCGTGGAACTTCCCGCTGCTGATGGCCTGCTGGAAGCTGGCTCCTGCGATTGCCGCGGGCAACTGCGTGGTGCTGAAGCCGGCCGAGCAAACCCCGGCTTCCATCATGGTCTGGATCGATCTGATCGGCGATCTCCTGCCGCCGGGCGTGCTCAACATCGTCAACGGCTTCGGCCTTGAAGCCGGTAAGCCGCTCGCGTCCTCGCCGCGCATTGCGAAGATCGCCTTCACCGGTGAGACGACGACGGGCCGGTTGATCATGCAATACGCCAGTCAGAACCTGATTCCCGTCACGCTCGAACTCGGCGGCAAATCCCCCAACATCTTCTTCAAGGATGTCGTCGCCGAGGATGATGACTTCTTTGACAAGGCCATTGAGGGCTTCGTGATGTTCGCTCTTAACCAGGGCGAGGTTTGCACCTGCCCAAGCCGGGCGCTCATCCATGAGGCGATTTACGACAGGTTCATGGAGCGTGCGCTCAAGCTACGACAGGTTCATGGAGCGTGCGCTCAAGCGCGTCGAGGCGATCGTTCAGGGTGACCCGCTCGATCCCGCCACCATGATCGGCGCGCAGGCGTCGAGCGAGCAGCTCGAAAAGATCCTTTCCTATTTCGACATTGGCCGGCAGGAAGGCGCGCAGGTTCTGACCGGCGGCTCCCGTAATTTGCTGCCGGGCGACCTTGCCGGCGGCTATTACGTCAAGCCGACCGTGTTCAAGGGGCACAACAAGATGCGCATCTTCCAGGAGGAGATCTTTGGGCCGGTGGTATCGGTTACGACCTTCAAGGACGATGACGAGGCATTGTCGATCGCCAACGACACGCTGTACGGCCTCGGCGCAGGCATCTGGAGCCGCGACGCCAACCGGCTCTACCGTTTCGGCCGCGCCATCCAGGCGGGCCGGGTGTGGACCAACTGCTATCACGCCTATCCCGCCCATGCGGCGTTCGGCGGCTACAAGCAATCGGGTATCGGCCGCGAAACCCACAAGATGATGCTCGACCACTATCAGCAGACCAAGAACATGCTGGTCAGCTACAGCCCCAGGAAGCTCGGCTTCTTCTGAGTTCTCCCGAGCTCTGTTCTCCCCAAGATTTGCCGACGCGGTCGCTTTCGTCCGCGTCGGTCTCTATGGCTGCCGGCTTTCTCTCCCGCGTCAGATCGCCCGCGACTGCAATAATCGCCTGGGGTGAACGCCATCGACATGTCCCATGAACGGCGGATGGATCGAATAGCCGATCAGCTCACGGGCGCGCTCCGGCAATTTTTCCGCGAGCTCGGCAGGTACCGCCAGCGCCATATTCTCGAGCTGCCGCACCCAGCCCACGCAATATTGCGGCGTGATGATCAGACGTGGCCGATCCGACCGATTGGCGCCGCCGCGATGCCAGAGCGTTCCCTTCGTGATCGCCAGCGATCCCGATGGCATCATCAGCTTTACCGCGTCGGCCCGGTTGCCGAAATCGCTATTCGCATTCGGTGCTGTCTCGTTGCTGAAGTCGGCAGGCTTCACCGCCCCCTCGACCATCTGCTCGTCCCACAGATGGCTTCCCGGAATGACTTCGGTGCTGCCGTTCAATTCAGTCGTATCGTCGATCGCCCAGAACGCGCTGATGCCAAGGGCCGGGCGCGGCCGCGGCACCTTGATGCCGCCATCGTCGAAATGCCAGGGCTGCACGGTTTCGCCGGGATGCAGGTTGATCGCGAGCAAGGCCGACAGCAGGCAGCTCGGTCCGAGCTCCGCTTCGGCAAAAGCCAGCGCCAGCGGATGGATCGCAAGCTCGGCGAAAAGCGGAGACTTCGCCAGCAACGCATACACCCGGTTGGTCTTGAGGCCCTCGAAATCGTTGCGGCCGGTGAGATCACGCTCAAGATACGGCGCCAACGCGGTGCGTATTTCGGCGACATGGTCCGGCGAAAGAACACGTTCGAAGACAAGGTAGCCGCTGGAATCGAACTGTTCCCGCCACGATGCGAATGTTCGTCCCTGCAACCAGGGCGACGCCTGCTCGATTGCTGTTGGCATTGGCTTGCACTCCCCATCAAACAAATTGTTTAAATGCTGGCGCGATCAGGCCGATGATGGCGCCAGCATACGATGAACTCAACAGCCTGTCTAACCGAGACGAGCGTTGGAATAGGGAGCCAGCGCAATGCGCAAGGTCTGGATTGAAGCGGCGTAGGGCGACAAAAGTGAAGAAATCCCGAAGGCTGAAGCCACCGCGATTATCGAGCAAGCAGGCGACAACGTCGTCTTGATTGTAAACCATGACAATGTCGATGAAGGGGCTCCGTCGCGGCACGAAATAAACCTGAAGCGGTAATTCGGTTGCCCTCGTCGTAATCCCGTTCGTCGACGCTGTTATCGACTTCGAGCAGCAAAAATAATTTGTTACAATCGATCTGCATATAATATCTCACCGGGCAGGCAGGGAGAAACACAATGACCGGTCGAACGTTGCAGCGACGCGTGAACTTGACCGATCGGCTTGCACGCAGCGGGCCGCGCAAGCTTCTGGCGATCGACGGCGGCGGCATCCGCGGCGTCCTTTCGCTGATGGTTCTTGCCAGGATCGAAAGCATGCTGATCGAGGAAAGCAACCGCCCTGACTATCGGCTGGCTGATTATTTTGACTACGTCGCCGGCACCAGTACCGGCGGAATCATCGCCGCCGGAATAGCGATGGGAATGTCGGTCAAAGAAATTCTTGCCTTCTATGTCAACAACGGCGCCAAGATGTTCGACAAGGCAAGCATCTTTCGTCGTCTTCAGACCAAGTTCGAGAGCGAGCCGCTTGCCTTGCAGCTCCAGGGCGTGTTCGGCAAAGCGACGACTCTCGGCGCCCCGGAAATCGAGTCGCTGCTGCTCCTGATCATGCGCAACGCGACGACCGACTCGCCGTGGCCAATTTCGAATAATCCGTTCGCTAAATATAATGAAGTGGGACGTCCCGGGTGGAATCTGCAATTTCCGCTGTGGCAATTGGTGCGCGCGAGCACGGCGGCGCCGACCTATTTCCCGCCGGAGGTGATCGACTGTGACGGAAAGCCGTTCATCTTCGTCGATGGCGGGGTCACGATGTACAACAATCCGGCTTTTCAGATGTTTCTGATGGCCACCGTGGACCGTTTCTGGATCAAGGCCGCTCCGGAAAAGCGCGGCTGGAAGACCGGCGTCGACGAGATGCTGATCGTGTCGGTGGGTACGGGCACCAGCGCCGGCGAGAATTACAGTCTTAAGCCGGACGAGATGAACCTTCTGTTCAACGCGACCACGATCCCATCCGCGCTGATGTATGCAGCGCTCAACGAACAGGATTTTCTTTGCCGGGTGTTCGGGGATTGTGTCGCCGGCCCGCCGCTCGATCGGGAGGTCGACACCATGATGCCGTCACAGGGACCGTTGAACGCGAAGCTGTTCCGCTACGCCCGCTACAATGCCGAACTCACGGCCACGGGCCTCACGGCGCTGGGCTGCGGCAGGATCGAGCCGACCAGCGTCCAAAAGCTTGATTCGATTGACGCCATCCCGGACCTGCAGACGATCGGAAAAGCCGTTGCCGAGCAAAAGGTCGACCGCGCGCACTTCAATTTCGGAGTTTTCAAACCGTAATGAGTCGATCCTTCAGCTCCAGAGCTTTCGGGTATCCAGCCAGTAGACCTGCTCGCTCCTGCGTCCCGCCTCTTCCATCAGGTGCCGCGTCCCTCCGGGTCCGTCGCCACCCTGACCATCCCAAAGACAAATGAAGACGATCTTCTCTGGACCGAAGCGCGCGGCAGATTCCAGCATCCACATGTTGTTGCGTCCGTACGGCTCTTCGCCCGGCTGCTGCGGGCCAAGCTCGTCCGGCATCACATGCAACGTTGCCTTCGCCTTCGCCGCAAGGAAGCGCTCGTGCCAGTTCGCGTCGGCGAAGTCGACGGAATTTGCCAGGAAGGTCGGCTGGTCAAACGGGATATAGAGTTCAAGCCGCATGTCGCGCGCGAGGCAGGCTTCGGCAAAGATCAGGTCTCCGCCGCATGCCGCGCCACAAATCGCGAGATCGCCCGGACCGGCACCCGCCTGTGTCAATGTGTCGACGATCGCGTCCCTCGCAATCGACTCCTTGTCCGCCGGGAACCGCGGCTGCTTTCGTCCGGAGGCATCGATCATGTGCCCGCTGAAAAGCAGGACGGTGCCGGGCATCGTACCGGAATCGTCGTTCGACATCGCTGGCACCCTCCAGATTTGCCCCCGGCCATTCTGACGATATTTTCTGGTGCTGGCTACCGCGGCCATCGCCTGCACCAAAAGCGGCGGTCCT
>WNGR01009763.1_pt1 | contig 10915 bp, 8 predicted proteins | sample 5407581 | NCBI WGS metagenome assembly WNGR01 (sample SAMN13153383, study PRJNA577476) | soil metagenome | isolation source: 80 cm soil or saprolite under Garry oak tree replicate 2 | place: USA:California | collected 2016-06-15 | reverse complement strand
GGACGAGCTTGCGCAGGACCTCGGTCGCCTCGCTGTAGATGACGCCGCCCCCGGCGATCACGAGTGGCTGCTTGGAGCTTCGGATCAGGGCCGCCGCGCGATCTAGGACCGATGCGTCGGGCAGCGGCCGCGAGATGTGCCAGATGCGCTTCTCCAAAAACGAGTCGGGGTAGTCGTAGGCCTCGGTCTGCACATCCTGCGGCAGCGCGATCGTGACCGCGCCTGTGTCCGCCTGGCTCGTCAGGACGCGCATCGCGGTAAGCGCGGCGGGGATGAGCTGCTCCGGCCGCTGGATGCGGTCGAAGTAGCGGGACACCACGATGAGGGAGTCGTTCACGCTGACGTCTCCCCGGGAGGGGCTTTCCAGCTGCTGCAGCACCGGATCTGGCCGGCGTGAAGCGAAGACGTCACCGGGCAGGAGCAGCACCGGCACCCGGTTGACCGTCGCGGCCGCGGCGCCAGTGACCATGTTGGTCGCGCCGGGTCCGATCGAGGTCGTGCATGCGAGCGTGCCGAGCCTGTTTCGCATCCGGGCGAAGCCCGCCGCGGTGTGCACCATCGCCTGCTCGTTGCGGGCCTGGTAGTAGGTGAGGAGGTCTGGGTCCTGAGCCAGCGCCTGCCCCACGCCCGTCAGGTTGCCGTGGCCGAAGATGCCGAAGCATCCCTCGAAGAACCTGTGCTCCACCCCATCGCGCTCCACGTACTGCGCGGCGAGAAAGCGCACCAGCGCCTGCGCCATTGTCACGCGCGTTGTCTTCACGTCGGGTCTAAGAGGGGTCGGGTAGCATCACGTCGCGCACCAGGCCGTCGAGCTCCGTGCAGGCGGCGACGAATTGCCGCAACGTGCGCACGTACGCACGGCGGAAGTCCGGGAAATGCGCGAGCAATTGCTCGACCACATCCGGGTTGACCGGGTCGTCGATCCTGGAACGCACCTCGATGTCGCTCGCATTGAAACGCTTCTGCCACGCGTAGGGGGGCGAGATCACAGCGTCGGCGCCGACCAGCTCGCTCCAGTGCATGTGGTTGCGGAAAGCCGCGGACAGCAGTCGCAGGCGGTACCCGCGCTCGCGGAATATCCCGTACGTCTTCTTGAAGACGGCCACGCCCGCCCACTCGAGGTAGCCGGGGTCGACGCTGATCTCGCGCTTGTCCAGCAGCACCTTGAGCCAATCGTCGAGCCGGCCGACCATGATCGTGCAGACCGGGCCCATCGACTCGATGTCCTTGCCTTCTGCCTCGCGGCGGCTGAGCCCGCGCTCGACCGCCTCCGCCACCGCGATGCACTGCGGCAGGGTGAACGACACCGTCGCGTTGATGCTGACCCCGCGATAGGTGACCTCTTCAATCGCAACGATCCCCGCTCTGGTCGCGGGAATCTTGACGATCATGTTCTGGGCGAGTCGGCTGAACGCCATGGCGTTCTCAACGATCGCGGCGGCGTCCCGATACAGACGCGGGTCGGTCTGGATGGAGAGCCGCCCGTCGCGGCCGCCATGAGCGGCAAACGCCGGCTCGAGCAGCTTCGCCGCCTTGATCGACACCTCTTCGACCAACTTCCAGCCGACCTGGTCCTCGGTCGCGGCGGGCATCTCGCCCAGCAGCGCCTCGATGCGCGGGCGCCACTCTGCGATGTGCTTCTTCAAGATGGTGACGGCGATCACCGGGTTGCACGTCGCGCCGACCGCGCCGTTCTCGATCGAGTATTTGAGCTCATCGATGTCAGCCGAGTCGTTCCACAGGCGCGTCGGCGTCGTCTCGGTCATCTCATGTAGAGGACTCTTGTAGGTCACCTCGCGTCGTGCTACCACCGCGTCACAACCACCTTCTTACGAGTGTAGAAGTCGATGCCGTCAGTGCCATGCACGTGGAGGTCGCCATAGAACGAGCCCTTCCAGCCGCTGAAGGGAAAGAACGCGAACGGCTGCGCGATCGGCACGTTGATACCGGTCATCCCGGCCTCCACGCGCTCGCGGAACTCGCGGGCGGCGCGGCCCGACTGCGTGAAGATCGTGGCCATGTTGCCGAGCGCCATCTGGTTCGCCTGACCGATGGCGTCTTCGAGGGTCGCGGCCCGCGCGAACGAGAGCACAGGGCCAAAGATCTCTTCGTGGCCGACGGTCATCTCGGCCGTGACACGGTCCAGGATCGTCGGCCCGAGAAAGAATCCCGCCCGCTTCATCTCGCCCCGCCCGTCGACCACCAGCTCGGCGCCTTCCGCCACACCCTTGTCGACGTAACCCGCGACCTTGTCGCGGTGGTCGGCGCGGATCAGAGGACCGACCTGCACGCCGGGCTGGTCGCCAGGGCCGACGACGAGCTTCGAAGCCGCGTCGCGCAGGGGATCGAGCAGCGTGTCGGCGGCGCGGCCGACCGCAACCGCGACCGAACCCGCCAGGCATCGCTCGCCGGCGTTGCCGAATGCGGAATTGAGGATCGCCGGCACAGCGATCTCGGGGTCGGCGTCGGGCATGACGACGATGTGGTTCTTGGCGCCCCCAAGTGCCTGGACCCGCTTGCCGCTCGATGCAGCTGTCTGATAAACGTACTTCGCGACGGGCGCGGAGCCGACAAACGAGAGCGCGGCAACGCTTGGATGTCGCAGCAGCGCGTCGACCGCCTCTCGCGCGCCGTGGACGACGTTCAATACGCCCTCGGGGAATCCCGCCTCGAGAAATATCTCGGCCAGCCGCTGAGCCCCGAGTGGCGTCCGCTCGGAAGGCTTGAGGATGAACGTGTTCCCCGCGACGACGGAGAGCGGGAACATCCAAAGCGGGATCATCACCGGGAAGTTGAAGGGTGGGATGCCGGCGCAGACGCCGACCGGGTAGCGGTAGAGATCCTGGTCGACGCCGCCCGAGACGTCGCGCAGGGTACGGCCCTGGAGGAGCGTCGGCGCGCCGCACGCGAAATCGACCACCTCGATGCCGCGCCGCACCTCGCCCCGCGACTCCTCGAGCGTCTTGCCGTGGTGGCGCGTGATGATCGAAGCCAGCTCTTCGAAGTGCTCCTCGAGCAGAGCCTTGAACCTGAACATCAGGCGCACGCGCTCCATCAAGGCTGTGCGCGACCAGCCGGGGAATGCCCTGACCGCCGCGTTGACCGCAGCGTCGACGTCAGGCTGTCGAGACAATGGCACCTGGTCGATCTCCTGGCCCGTGGCGGGATTGAAGATCGGCAGCGAGGAAACGCCGTCGGCCGGCGATCGCCACTCGGCGCCGATGAGGTTGCGAATCATGGACGAGGTGCTCCTCCCCACATCATCGTCAATTCGACCAAGGGACGTCTCCTTCTAGCCGTAGGACCCAGTGCGACAGCTTCATGCGAATTCTCCGACCCGGACCGGCCGATGCTCCCGCAGCGAGCGGTCGGCCGCCAGCGCGACCACCAGCGCGGCGCGCGCATCGCCGACCGAGCACGGGCTCTCCCAACCGTGCTTGATCGCTCCCAAAAACGCATCCAGCTCCGCGCGGTAGGCGGGCTCAAAGCGCTCCAGGAAGTCCCGATAGCCCTGCCTGCTGGGAGCCGGGACGGACGGCTCGACAGACCTGAGGGGAGTCCGATCGTTCCAACCCACGGCGATGCTGTCGCGCAAGCCGAATAGCTCCATCCTGACGTCGTAGCCGCGCGGGTCGTTGCGGGTGGCGGTCATCGCGCCGAGAACGCCACCTTCGAAGCGCAGGATCGCGCAGGCGGCGTCGACGTCGCCGTATCTCTCGAACACCGCGCCGTTCGCCTTGCCATCCGCAAAAACCTCGGTGACGGGACTCCCCAGCACCCACGCGGCGATGTCGAAGTCGTGGATCGCGAGGTCCCTCCAGATACCACCTGAGGCGGCAACGTATGCCTCTGGCGGGGGCGCGGGATCGTGCGTCGCGAGCCGGACGACGTGAACGTCGCCTAGCGCCCCGCTCGCGTATGCGTCACGCGCGGCCGTGTACCCCGGGTCGAATCGGCGCTGAAAGCCGATCTGGACGAAGATGCCTGCCCGCGCGACATGCCGGATCACGTCGTCGGTCGCTTCGAGCTCGAGGGCTATCGGTTTCTCGCAGAACGCCGGCACCGAAGCCTCGGCGGCCATGTGCAACAGCTCCGCGTGCGCGGGGGTGGCGGCCGCGATCACGATCGCGTCGACGCCACCAGAAACAAGAGCTTGCGGGCTTTCCGCAAGCTCCGCGCCGACGTCGCCGGCGACCTGCGCTCCGCGATCGGAATCAGCGTCGAAGACCGTCAGCGTGGACACGAGAGGGCTCTGCCGCAGGCTTCGCGCATGCAGCGCGCCAATCCGTCCGGTGCCGATGAGTCCGACGTGCACGGTCCTCCCCCAGCCGTCGCTTCTTGAGGCCATCCGGCCAGTGTCCCGGGAACGTTCGCACAGAACGTTCCCGCAAGAATAGTTCTCCTGGCTGCGGCATGACCGATGCCGGGACGGTCTCGCAATGATGTGCGCGCGCCAGGACGTAATGGCGGCACAATTGCCGCCGCATGACTGAGGGCGCTGACGAGCCACGCATCGGTGTGGTGACCGAGCCGTTCGCGAGCCGGCCGCTCACGGACGTGATGGAATGGCTGCTACGCGCGGCGCCGAGCGTGACCGACCTCGAGGTCGGGGCAGGCGGCTACGCACCGACCACGCATTGCGAGACACCTCTGCTCCTTCGCGACGCGTCCGCGCGCGAGGCCTGGGCGGCAGAGATCGCGTCGCGCGGCCTGCGCGTCGCCGCCCTCAACGTCTGGGGCAACCCTCTCCATCCCGACAAGTCGATCGCCCGCAAGCACGACGCCGACCTGCGCGACGCGATCAGGCTTGCTGCGCTGCTTGGCGTCGACCGCGTGGTGGCGCTCGCAGGCTGTCCACCCGGCGCGCGAGGCGACCGCACGCCGCACTTTGCGGGAGGTGGATGGCTCCCATACCTGGAATCGATCCACGAGCTCCAGTGGGACGAATGGGTCGAGCCTTACTGGTCGGACGTCGCGGAATTTGCGATGCGCGAGCATCCGCAGCTTCTCGTCTGCCTCGAGCTTCATCCCGGCACCGCCGTCTACAACGTGGAGACGTTCGACCGGATCGCGGCGCTCGGCGACTCCATCGCCGCCAACATCGACCCCAGTCATTTCTTCTGGATGGGGATGGACCCGCTCGCCGTGCTGTCGGCGATCGGCGACCGGGCGGGCCACTGCCACGGCAAGGACGTGCAGTTCGCGAGACCCAACCTCGACGTGAACGGACTGCTCGACAGGCGCTGGCCGCACGATCCCCAGACCCTGCCCTGGAACTTTGCCGTCGTCGGCCGCGGCCGCGACGCGGCATGGTGGAAGGCTTTCGTGTCCGCTTTGCAGGGCGAGAGCCGGGTCCACACGATCGCCATCGAGCACGAGGACCCGCTCGTCGCTGCCGAGCAGGGCATCCCGGAAGCGGCCGACGTGCTGTCTTCCGCGCGATAGCGATCTGTTGACACGATCCACCTCTTTCGTATAGGGTCGTTGGAACGTTCCAGCGCGCTTCGGCGCAGGTATTTTCTACCGGGGTGAATATGGCCGGCCGACTGCGCGTAGGGGTCATCGGGTGCGGCTTGATCGCTCAAGTCATGCACCTTCACTATCTCCGCGAGCTGGCGGACCGCTTCGAGATCGCGGCCGTGTGCGATGTCTCCGATGAGGTGCGGTCCATCTGCGCCAGGGAGTACGGCGTCCCCGAGCAGTTCGCCTCCTGGCAGGAGCTGCTCACGAGGCCGCTCGACGCGGTGCTGGTGCTCACGTCGGGAAGCCACGCGCCGATCGCGGTCGCGGCCGCCCAGGCCGGAATCCATGCGCTGGTTGAGAAGCCGATGTGTTTTTCGGTCGCCGAGGGGCGCGCGATGATCGAGGCGGCCGGCGCGGCGGGCACCGTCCTGATGGTCGGCTACAACAAGCGCTACGACCCCGCGTATGCACGGCTGGTCGAGGAGGCGCGCACGCTGGCCGATCTCCGCCTCGTCCGCATCACGACCCTCGAGTCCCCAATCGATCCCTACGTGCAGCATTACAACCTTCGACGCGGAGGGCCTTTGCCAAAATCCGTCGCGCAGACGCTTCGCGACGATGACGACGCCAGGATCACGGCCGCGCTGGGCGACGCCGATCCGCTGTCGCGATGGGCGTACCGAAGCGTCCTGCTCGACAGCCTCGTGCACGAGTTCAACGCCATGCGCGGTGTCATCGGTGAGCCGGAGGCGCTCGAGTTCGCCGACATACGCGAGACGGGGCTGACCGCTATCTTCAAGTACGGCGCCGCGCAATGCATTCTCGCGTGGGTCGACCTGCCCGAGATCGCGCGCTACTCGATGGAGTTCGCGTTTTACTCGCCGGAGCGGCGAGTCACCCTCGCATTCCCCTCCCCGTTCCTCCGCAGCATGCCCACGCTTTTCATCTCCGAGGACGGCCGGAAAATGTCGCCTCGCGCATCGCGTACAGAGGAGGTCGCGTCCTATCAGGAGAGCTTCAAGGAAGAGCTCGTCCATTTCCACGATTGCGTGACGAACGGCAGGCAGCCGACGACATCCGCCGCTGACGCCATCCATGACATCGCGCTATGCGAGGCCGTGGTGGCGGTCCATCGCGGGCGCCATCCGCGCGAGCATCCTTCGCAACCTGCCATGGCGACCGCCCCGACGGAGCGCTCGTGACAGAGACGAGCAAGATCGTCATCGCCAACGCCCCGGTGAGCTACGGTGCTTTCGAGCTGACGGTCGGCATCCTGCCCGACGTTCCAGACGGGGATGCCGTGCTCGACGAGGTCGCCGGCGCGGGGTACGCCGGGATCGATCTCGGACCGATCGGCTATCTCGGCGACGGAGATGAGCTTGCGTCGAGCCTGCGGCGGCGGAAGCTCGCGCTCTCCGGGGGTTTTTTCGAGCTGCCCTTCAGCGACCTCACCCGGATGCCGGCGGCGCTGCGCGGGCTTGGTTCTTTGCTGGACGTCTTCGACGCTGCTGGTGCGAGCAATGGTCTGAGAGCGAAACCGACACTCGCCGACATCGGCAGCGACCTGCGCCGATCGCGCCCGGGGCAAGCGGCCAACGATCCATCGCTCGGCTTCGACCACGACACATGGAAGCGCTTCGCCGAAGGGGTTGAGATGGCTGTCGAATGCTGCCGCGCACGGCGGTACGAGCCGACCTTCCATCACGAGACCGGCACGCACATCGAAGCTCCATGGGAGATCGAGAGGGTCCTCGAGCTGACCTCGATCGGGCTCTGTCTCGACACGGGCCACCTGCTTCTTGGAGGAGGCGACCCCGTGCGCGCGATGCGCGAATGGGGACAGCGCATCAATCATCTCCACTTGAAGGACGCCCGCCGATCCGTGGTCGACGGCATCGTCCGCGAGGCGGCGCCAGTCGCCGAGATCTGGCGCAGGCAGGCGTTCTGCCGGCTTGGCGAAGGGGATCTCGACGTCGACGCCGTCCTGGATGCGGTCCGCAAGTCGTACGCGGGCTGGATCGTCGTCGAACAGGACGTGCTGCCCTACCCCGACGGGAGGGCCGCCGCCGACCAGCGCGCGAACCGCGAGTATCTGGCCGCCCGAGGGTTCTGACGCCGGTGGCTGCGCTGAGATTAGGCTTGGCCGGCGCCGGCCGGATGGGCCGCAATCACCTGCTCGCGATCGCGGCTTCGAGCGCGGTCAGGGTGACGGCCATCGCCGAACCGGCCGAGGCCACTCGCATGCAGCTCGAGGGCGTCGACGCGACGGTCTACGGCGACCTCGACGAAATGCTCGATTCGGCGGCGATCGACGCAGTGCTCGTCTGCGTCCCGAGCGACGCGCACCTGACGACGATCAAGCGGCTCGTGGCGGCCGGGATGCCGACCTTGTGCGAGAAGCCGGTGGGAGTCGCCGCGACCGAAGCCCGAGAAGCGGCCCAGATGGTCGCGGTCGCGGGCCTGCCGTTTCAAGTCGGCTTCTGGAGGAGGTTCGTCCCTTCCCTAGTCCAGCTGCGCGACCGCATCGCGCGAGGCGAGCTGGGCGAGATCTACGCGGTGGCCAACTTCCAGTGGGACGGCGAGCCGCCTGGGGCCAACTTTCGCGCCCACAGCGGCGGAATATTCATCGACATGGGCGTACATGAGTTCGACCAGACGCGATGGCTCGTGCAGCAGGAATTCGGCACCATCACGTCTCTCGCATCGGGCGTCGCGGGCGAGCGTTGGCCAGGCGATCCTGAAAGCGCACACGTCCTGGCCGAGCTTTCCGGCGGGACGACCGCGGTCGTCTCGCTGGGGCGCCGGTTTCCGCTGGGCGACGTGTGCAAGGTCGAGGTCTTCGGGACCAAAGGCGCCGAGGAATGCAAGTTCCTGTGGCCGCCCACCGCCGATGACACGTTTTACGGCGCCCTGCGCGAGCAGGCCGAGAGCTTCGCGCGCCATGTCCGCGGTCAGCCGCTCGAGGGCGCAAGCGCGAGCGACGCCGCCGCCGCACTCGAGGTCGCGGAGCGCGCCCGCTCGCAGCTGGTCGGCTCTTGATGGCCGTCCCCGAGGTCGGGATCGGCATCGTGGGCTACGGGATGATGGGGCGAGCCCACTCGTACGGATACACGGTCGCTCCAGTGATGAGGCGGCTTGGTCACCGGCCGCGGCTGCGTGTGATCAGCGGCCGAGACGAGCGAAAGGTCGCGGAGGCCGCGGCGGCTTACGGCATCGACAGCTGGGCCGGCGACTGGCGCGAAGTGGTGAGCCGGCCGGACGTCGAAATCGTGGACATCTGCACGCCGCCGGGGACCCACGCCGAGATCGCCGCCGCGGCCGCGGCCGAAGGTAAGGCCGTGATCTGCGAGAAACCGCTCGCGGTGACCTACTCGCAAGCGGCCTCGGCCCTGCGCGCCGTGGAACGGGCGGGAGTCTTGAACGCCGTCGGCTTCAACTACCGGCGCTTGCCCGCCGTGTCGCTGATGAAGCGGATGATCGACGAGGGCGCGGTCGGCGAGGTGAGGCTGTTGCGGGCGACCTGGCTCTCGGATGAGTTCGTCGATCCCGCGATCCCGTTCGACTGGCGATTCGACCGGGCGATGGGCGGGACGACGATCGCCGACCTCGGCAGTCACCTGATCGACATGGCCACGTGGATGGCGGGGCCCATCGCGGAGGTGAGCGGACAGTCGGAGACGTTCGTGCGCGAGCGCTCGGACAGGCCGGTAACCGTGGACGACGCGTCTGCGGCCCTGGTCCGGTTCGACTCCGGGGCGCGGGGCGTGCTCGAGATGGCGCGGGTCGCGGTCAGGCGCCCGTGCGACTTCACCATCGAGGTCAACGGCAGCCAGGGCACCCTGGTCTTCGCGTACGCGCGGCTGAACGAGCTGCTGTACGGCGATGGCAGCGACCGCGCCGAGCTCTACGGGATGAGGCGGATCCGCGCCGAGCATCCGAGCCACCCTTACGCGCGGGACTGGTGGCCGATCGGCCAGGGGGTCGGATACGGCGCCAGCTTTGTCAACCATCTCGGCGACCTGCTGGAGCGCTGGCCGGACGGTCCGTGGGAGCCTGACTTCGTGCAGGGCGCCACGGTCCAGGCGGTGTGCGAGGCGATCGAGCGGTCGGCCACTGAGCGCCGCTGGGTCGAGGTTGCAGAGGTCACAGCGTCAGACACCGCAGCCACGAAATGAGATTCGACATCCCCGCTTCACCGTACTTTCGACCACTTTCGTTCGCCACAGTCTTCAATCGCCGGCGCTCCGATCTGCCCGCAGCGCTGCGACCACCGACCGGTGATGAGGCTTTCGGTGAGCGGTCGATCCGCGGGATCCCGTTCTCGTTCGGCCCGGCTGACGGTAAGAACGTCGTCGTCCTCGATTCCGATGCCGTGCGAATCAATCTTCCAGCGCTGACCGCGACCTACTGCATCTTCGTGCACTCCGTAGCAGATGCACCGACCAACTACATGGAGGAGCTTGCCGACTCCGCGGTCGATGGCAACGCGATCGGAAGGTTGGTGTCCGAGTACTCATTCGAGTACGCGGACGGGTCCAGGTTTGCGGCGCCGATCATCCGGCGATTTGCGATCCAGCAAAGCCGCATCGGTGTGGGGGCCAGTGCTTTTGCAGCGGTCCCCGCAAGGGATGATCGTGTTGTCCGCACCGTCTCGGACGATGTGGCGGTCACCGGCTTCTCGACCCACGGATACTTCGATGGACTGGTCCGCCATGAGTCCGGCCGGGACGCCGCCATGAGGGTTGCGTTTCCCGCCGAGATGCTCTGGATTTACGCCCTCCCAAACCCGCATCCCGACCGACCCCTGGCGGCTCTGGAGCTCAGGCCGTGTGATGAGATCTCCGCCGTCTACGCGGCGACGCTGACGACTGTCACCGAGCATCCGCTTCGCGCGGGGACAAGGCGCAAGGTGCTGCTGCAGCTTCCGACCGGCGGACGACTCAACGCGGTCGGAGAGCTCGACGACGTGGCGATCGACCTGGGAGTGGTCATCTCAGCCCGTGCGGCCCGCGAATACGCCATCGATCGCTGGTTGGGTGCGGAGCCGTTCGTCACGCCGCAGCGCTCGAAGACGTCCGTGGTTGTCGAGTTTGCCGCTCATCCCGCGGCCAAACTGTTCGTGGCAGGCGGAGACGATCCGCCGCTGGTCTACGACCCGAGCGGACCAGGCGACGACATCGAGCTGCTTCCAGCCGCAGACCGGTCGGTGCGAGTGCGGATCATCGAAATGGAGACGGGCGCCCCCGCGGCTGCCCGGCTGCATTTTCATGGCCCGGCCGGCGAGTACCTTCCGCCGCGGGGGCATCACCGCAAGGTGAGTTCGGCTTTGTTCGAAGACACCTTCGCCGACTTCGCCATCGACGATCACCAGTACGCGTACGTGGACGGTGATTGCATCGTCGACCTCCCGCTTGGCACGGTATACGTCGAGATTGCGCGGGGCTACGAGACC
>WNGR01008398.1_pt1 | contig 10916 bp, 8 predicted proteins | sample 5407581 | NCBI WGS metagenome assembly WNGR01 (sample SAMN13153383, study PRJNA577476) | soil metagenome | isolation source: 80 cm soil or saprolite under Garry oak tree replicate 2 | place: USA:California | collected 2016-06-15 | reverse complement strand
CTGTCGGCGACGTCCGGTCCGGGTCGATGAAACGCGTCGCCGCCGCGGTGGGCGACGGCGCCAGCGCGATCCGCTCCGTCCACACCGCCCTCGGATCGGCCGGCTCGTGAACTGACCGCCAAGCCGGCCTCCTCGAGAGCGCCGGCCGGTTGGCCTGCGGCCCAATCATCACCTCTCGAATGGCGGTTATCATTTACGTCTCTGAGTCGGCCACTCCCACCGTTCGCGGAAAGAACACCGCCAAGACGCACCCGCCCTGCCCGCTGGCCGCCGCCCGTGGGTGTGTCATGCCCGCCGATCCGGTCGGCCACGGTGGCTGCCGGCTCTGCCGCCTGGCCGGACACAGAATTGACCAATATGCGCATCTCCAGCAATGCGCGCCTGGTAATCCTCGCGCTCATACTCGGCGTTACGCGTGCTTGAGGGCACTGAAGGGCCATTGCCGCGCTCGCGCTGGGTAGCAGGCGCCAGCCCCGCTGGCGGTGTCCTCCAGGAAGGCCTCGCTTGTGATCTTGACGGGGACCTGAAGTGTCCGGGACGGCACGGCGATCCTCGATGGCGGCCGGCCGGCGCGGCGGCCGCCCAAAGGCGCCCGTGGCGCCGGCAGCTGGCCGGCCGGGTGCTCAGTAACTGGTGATGATGGTCGTGACTGGCAGCCCGAACCGGCGCTCGGCCTGGTGAGGCAGGCCGGAGTGGAGCCAGCGGGAGACGCGCCGGGGCAGGGCGGCCACGATGATCTCGTCGAACTGGTGATCGGCGAGCACCTTCTCCATGGCCTCCAGCGGGCTGGAACTGCCCAGATCGCCCGCGACGGGGACGCCCAGCCCGGCCAGGCCGGCCAGCATCAGGCGCAGCCGCTGCCGGGCCTGCGCGGTGGCCTCCTCGTCGGTGGCAGGGCGGGTGTAGTGCGTCGCCCACCACCACATGCCCGGCTGGGGGAGGACGCCACCGGCGGCAACGGCGTCATAGTCGGCGGCTTTGGTGTCCGGGACAATCACGAAGAAGGAACAAGACCCCGCGTCGATCTTCGTGCCGAGCTCGTCCCGCAGCTCGGCGGCCTGCAGGGTCTGGTTCGCGACCACAAGATATCTGCGCATGACGACCACCCGCCTCAACGCTATCCCGCCGCCGGACAGCGCCCCCGGGCCGGACGGCGCCGCCTCATGCCGTCCGCGGGCAGGCAGCAGGCGAACCCCGCCGGCCGTAGCCAGGCTGTCGCCCTGCCAGCGAGTCTGCTCCAGGCAGAAAACCGTGCTCTTTGTGCCCCTGAGAACTGCCAAGCGTGTCAGGTAAGACAAGACGATTCTCGTTGGCACTTGGCACACCTGGCACCCGCGGCGCAGGCATTGGGATGAGCCAGCGTGGTGCCAATGCAGGTGGCTAAGCCGCGGCAGGCAATGTTTGCCCCCGTCAGCGTCCAGGGTGGCCGCGGTGGCGGTCCTCACCGGCCGGTGTGAGCTCGAACACCGGGTGGCGGTCCGCCTCGGCGACGAAGTCTTCCGCCGGGGAATCTTTGCTGGCCTGGAAGTAAGGCCGGGTGGACGGCGCGATGCGGATGTACCGCTGGAGGACGGGCCCGGCCTCCTCCGGGGACGCCTCCCGGGTGGTGTAGTCGCGGGTGTCGCGGCGGCGGGTCAGGCTCACCCGCCCGGCCGCGCGGGCGTTGTGCACCCAGGACACCGGCCCGTACGGTGCGACCAGCCACCGCCGCCCGCCGTGCTCCACCGGGACCACCGGGTTGGTGCGCGGCCGGCCGGTCTTGCGGCCCCGGGTGGTCAGCAGGTAGGAGCGGGGCACCAGGCCCGCCCCGACGAGCGCGCTCATGACCGTGTTCTCCATGTGGCGGCCACGGCCGGGACGGTACTGCCGCGCCGCCCGGGGAGTCCCGCCGCCCCGGGCCTGGCTGCCGGCCTCGCCGTTGCCAGGCCCCTGGCCAGGCGCTGTGGGGGGCATGCTTTCTCCCTCCGCCAGCTGGCTGCACTGGACTGGGCCCTCGAGCCCCACCAGCTTGTTCCCGGTGGCGGAGCGGGTCAAGGATCGCGGGTGGACACCGCCCGGGAGAGTACTGTCACCATGCGATAGCAGTCGGGCGAACGTTGCCTGCTGCAGCGCCCAGGGTAGTCGCGGAGCGTAGCCGTCCAACAATAACGGTACGCGCGAAGAGCCGCCGATATGGTCGGCAACCTGGTCACCAGCCTGGCCGCCGGGGGACGCGCCTGAACGGGAGATCTGCGCGAGCGGTAGCGCGGGGTGGCCGACCAGGCCAGGTTGCTAGTCAGCGCTCGCCGGCCCGTTTGATCGACCTGGGCTGGTCACGGGCTGCAGCGCATGCTGGCAGCCGGTCACTTGTTGGCGCAATCGATGACACCCAGCGTGGCTCGACCTGAATTATCCGAACTAGCGATACTCACTTGCCCGGCGAAGCCGATATCCCGGTGAGGCTGGATGGTACCTGGGAGCAGACCGAGTTCGGCTGGTCGCGGGTCAAGGCGCAGAAGTCTGCGACCAGGTAGCCGGCGGCCGCTTCAGCGTCCCTGGAGACTGGGTCGGTGCCCGAGGACATGATGCTGGCGGCGGCCTGGAAGCTCACCTGCGAGATGGCGCTGGCGTCGTACTGGGCGGTGGTGAGGAGGAATTTGCCGCCTATGTAGGCGAACGGGAGGGAGGTCTTTATGGTCGTGTAGGGGCGCGGTCCCAGGCGTTCATCATGGTCATTTCCTGGATGGTGGGGGCTGGAGAAGGGGGTATTCCCCGGCCCCTACGTCGCTGTTGGACACCACCGAAGCCACCCGCTGGGCCAGCCGCAAGATGGACCGGCCCTTTACCATTCTCGGACTCATGTCATGGTCCTGAAACGGCGCTGCCGCCGTTATCGGGTTCTCCTGCGTCACTGCAGTAGCGGACCCTGGCCGGGTGGTCACCACGGTTCATGCGGCAGGGGCCAGGAGGGCACCCCGGTCGACTCGCGACTCGTCGCGATTACCGTAGCGCTCGCGTAGCGCCCGCCAGGCGTCCAGCTTCTCCGGGCGCATCTGCTGCCCGTCATACAGATCGTGCACGTAGCAGTAGAGCACCGTCTCCCCGCCTGGACCTAGGAACTGCACAGTCAGCGACTCCCGCCCGGCGAACGACGGGAACGGGTAGGGCTCGCGCACGAACCGGATCCCGGTGATCTCATCGACCCGCACGTCCATCGTCCAGCTGGCCGCGTCGTCGCCGAGCACGACATGCCACCAGCGCCGGTCGGCTGGCCCGCGAAAGACCGGCGTGGCCGCGCCGGTCAGGTGCGCGGTCCACCAGCCGATGCCGAAGACAAAGATCAGCTGCCCAGACTCTGACAGCTCCGCGATCAGGCGTTCTAGCTCGCTCTCGGGCTCACTGATACCTGCGACCTTGCTCATCGCTGCGCTCCTCACCCGCGCCGGTGCCGTCGCCGCTTGTGAACGCAGCGCCGCGCAATTTCGATACCCGATCAGCCGCAGCTTCGCGGCGGCCGGGCACGGCTGACCTTCCGCTTTCAGACCCACGCCACTGGCGCACCCCACCTGGCCGGATGGCACGACCACCAGCGAAACCACCCGCTACATCGACCAGCCCCTTCACCATCTCCGGACTCACGTCATGATCTTGAAACGGCCGTGGGTGACACCCTGCCCGCGAGGCCCCCACAATGTGAACAAAAGTAAAACAACAGGTGAACGCCGCGTTCCGCTCGCCGCGAGGAGGCTCAGATGCCGAGAGTTCCTTGGGAACAACGTCGAGACAAGCTCAGCGGCGCACTGTGGGTCATCCCGGTGTTGTTCATGGCCGGCGCGATCGCCGTCGGCGGCCTCCTCTCGCTGATCAACATCGGTCCGGATTCGGCGATCGCCCCGCTGCTGTTCCGCGGCCACGCCGACGAGGCTCAGAAGGTGCTGCTCGCGGTCGCCGGCACGCTGGTCGGCGTGTTGGCGTTCGTGATCGGGCTGACCATGATCGCACTGCAGGTCGCGGCGAACCGGTACTCGCCCCGGCTCATGCGCAACTTCCTGCGCGATCGTCCCGCGCAGATCGTGCTGGGCCTGTTCGTCGCGGCGATCATCTACAACGGCGCCGGCGTGTACATCGTCGGACAGCCGGCCGGGACAGCGGAAACCAAGTACCCACGCCTCGCCGTCACCGTCGGACTCGGGCTGTTGTTCGTCTGCATAGCCGTACTCGTCTTCTTCGTCGATCACATGATGCATCAGCTCCAGATCGACGCCGTGCTCGCCAGGTGCCGCCGATCCACGATGCAGACGCTGGCTACCGAACCGCCCGGTGTCGGACGCAACTGCGGTAAGCAGAAGTTCGACATGCCCCCGCCGTGGGCTATCGCCGTGCGCGCAAGACACAGCGGATATGTACAGACGATTCACCCGGAGACGCTCGTCGCCGTCGCCGATGCCACCCAGGTCACTGTGCGGTTGGTCCCGACCATCGGCGATCACATCGTCGAGGGAACCCCGCTGGCCAGGGTATGGCGAACCTCGCCCGAGCAGCGCGTCGCGGAGCACGGACAGCTTGCGCGCGCGCTGGCCGCCGCGGTCACGATCGGCCCCGAGCGGACCATGCGCCAGGATGTCGGGCTCGGCTTCATCCAAATCGTCGACGTCGCATTGCTGTCGCTGCACATCTTCGACTTTCAGACCGCGATCCAGGCCATCAACGAGCTGTCGACGCTGCTCTGCAAGCTGAGCCAGTACGCCATGGGCGATGAGGCGTTGCGTAGCGGCGACGGCGCGGTGCGGGTGATCTGCCCGTCGCCTTCGTTCGAGCAGTACCTCGATCTCGCGTGCGGTGAGATCCGCCGGCGCGGCGCCGGAGAGACGATGATCTCGCGGGCCCTCCTCCGCCTGCTGCGCGAGGTCGGCAGCGTCGTGACCACCGACAAGCGGCGCGCCTACGTCCTCAACCAGATCTCGCTGGCGGTCGCGACCGCCGAGCGGTCGATCCAGGAACCCGGAGACCTGACCCACTTTCGCGCGGAGGCCGCGTATGCCGCCGGTCTGGTCGAGACGGTTTCGGACCCGCTGCCGATCGGCGATTCCGGTCACGTCCCGCCGCGTGGTGTGTGAAGACGGCACCGCGTGATCTTGGGTTGGACTCTATGCGGTGATGGCGGTCAGGGTCACCTCCTCGCTCTCGGCGGTCTCGATGAGTGTCATCCGGCTCTTGGCGAGGATGTCGAGGCCGATGTAGCGGCGCATCTCAAGTCCATTCGTCGTGTTGTTCGGCTAGGACTGCACCGACGGGGCGGATCAGGGCCGCGCGGTCGGGGAAGATGCCGACGACGTCGGTGCGGCGGCGGATCTCGCGGTTCAAGCGTTCCTGGTTGGGTCGGCCTGGGGCGCGGTGTCGCCCTTGCGACCGATCCCGTTTCTAACAAGCTTGTAATTCAAGGATCTTGTTTTGGTCGCCCTGCTGTGCGTGGTGTGCTTGTTGTCGCTTTTGCGGTAGATCGGCGGCCGGGTCTTGGGCCGGTTCTTCGACCCCCTGAGACGGCCCGGGCCTGCCCGGCAGCAAACCACCTCGCTGCATGTAGACCTGCGCACCCAGAGTTGGCCGATCTGCGCCCGATCTATCCCGCTGCCAACAAAGGCAGTAGGCGCGCCGAGTCGGCGATCCGGCGTGATTGTGGGGGAGATGACGGCGCCGGCTTGGGCAGCTCCATGTGACGTTGCGTGATCACCTTGGGGGATCGACGGTGGGGTGAATCACTGTCGCTGGGGCCTCGGCTGGCCCAGTCTCCCGGGTCTCAGCTCGATCCGGGAGGTGCCCAATGATCACCGCGACCCCCGTCTGCTGCCCTCATCCCGGTTGCGCCGGTGTTCACTAACATTGAGCGGCTGGCGCTAGCCGGGTTCCTGGCCGGCTACAGCGGCCTGACCCGCCAGGCCTACGAGCTGGACCTGCGCCAGTATGCGAGCTGGTGCCACCAGCACCACCTGCGCCTGTTCCAGGCCCGCCGCGCCGACATCGAGTGTTTCGCCCGTGATCTTGAGGCTCGCGGCCGCGCCCGGGCCACCATCACCCGGCGGCTGTGCACCATCGCCGGGTTCTACCGGTATGCGGTGGAAGAAGATCTGCTCGATCACTCTCCGGCCGCGCATGTGCGCCGCCCTCGCCTGGATTACGAGTCCCATGCAGTCGGGCTGGACCGCAACGAACTCGGCGCGCTGCTGGTCGCTGCCGGGCTCGGCTCGCCTGCCGAGCATGCGCTGATCTCACTGCTGGCGCTGAACGGGCTGCGGGTCTCCGAGGCCACTGGCGCCGACATCGAGAACCTGGGCGTAGAGCGCGGGCACCGGACCCTTGTCATTACTCGCAAGGGCGGCAAAGTCGTGACCATCCCACTGGCACCGCGTACAGCGCGGGCGATCGACCTGGCCGTCGGCGAACGGGTGGAAGGGCCGGTCTTCTTCGGCCTTGACGGACAGCGGCTGGACCGGCACGGTGCCGCGCGGGTGGTCCGCCGGGTAGCCCGCCGCGCCGGGATCACCAAACCGGTTGGGCCGCACACGCTGCGGCACGCGTTCATCACCGCCGCCCTCGACGCTGGAGTCCCGCTTCGGGACGTGCAGGAAGCCGCCTCGCACGCCGACCCGCGCACCACTATGAGATACGACCGTGCCCGCGGCAGCCTCGACCGGCACGCCACCTACCTCGTCGCCGCCTACCTTGCCGGAGCCGCCCGGTAAGCAGCCAACTGCCACAAGCAGACTCCGCCTGGCCTGACCCAGCGGCCAGGCGGAGCCCAGGCAGCAGGCGCCCGCGTGCGTGACCGATCGTGATCCGGACTGCGATCACGAACCGCCGCTCTGCGCGATACCCAACTGGGCGCCGCTGTGAATCTACACCGCGCCCAAACGGATGATATGCGTGCCGCCATTGCCAGGGTCCGCCTGATCCGCAGCCGTCCGAGTCGGCGATGCCGCGCATGCTCGACCCGTTCCTCGACAACTGCCGCCCCGATCGAGTGCTCGGATTGCGGGACGGCAGGCTCGTCGGGCGCGCGTTCACCCGACGGGTACGCCGTCAGCGTCCACGACCGGGCGTGAGCCGGGAGGCCATGCCATTGTGGTGCCCCGACCCGGATGGCGGCCGCGGGCAGGCCGGGTCCGCTGGTCGCCGGGAACGAGCGCGGCCGCGGCCCGGCCGACGCACCAGAATGCTCGTCACCGCGCAGCTGACGACTACGACTGCGTCGATGCTCTGCAGCGTTTCGTGTTCATGCGGCGTGGTGGGCCGGTCTGGCGAGATTCATTCCAGTCCGCGCTGCGCCTGTTAAGGTCCGGCTCTGCGCGCATGCTCGCTGCGGTCGCGCGGATGGTTACGGTGCGGCCGCCGGAGAGGCGGCGCGGTCACTCGCGGATGGCGGGAGCGGGGCCATGCCCTCGGCTCTGGAGGTCATGCCGGGTGCGCCCGCAGCCGCCAGGAGTGTGAGAGCCACCATGGCTGCAAACAGCCCAGGCCACCAGGCCCCGACATTCGTGACCCATGGCGCACCCGCGATAAGCTGCGCGTTGACCACCAACGGAATCGTGCCAGCCTGCAGGCTCCAGGCGCCGAACGCTCCACAGCCAAGCACCATGCCACCGAAGCCGGCTATCGCTGCCCATGGCCGAATCCGGCGCCTACCGGGACGGCGCTCTGCCGGGCTGAGCCGCAGAAGCCTTCCCCACACCAGTGCCAGGGCGGCGGCGAGCGCCAGCTGCGCTGCGCCGAGTATCCCGATGGCGGCTCCCGCCTCACCCGAGTTCTCAAACCCCAGCGGCGCTGTCACCATCGCAACGTGAGTGACGAGGAAGACGACCAGCAGCTCTGCCAGTACACCGGCGAAACCAGCCGCCGCGGTCCGGCGCACCAGGCGCGCGGTGCCCGCCATGCGTCGTTCACCCACCACACGCCGCACCAACAGAACAAACGACACGACAGTAAGGACCGCCCCCGCGATGCCGAGCAGCAGCCAGACATGCAGGCTGGTGTAAGACGGAGGCTGCGGGCACCCTCCCCAGCCGCAGGGCTGGCTTTCAATCGCCGCGCGGGCCGTGCCCGCGGCGACCAGCCAGAGGGCGGACACGGCCAGGAACAAGACCAGCGCGGCCCCGCCCGTCGCCGGCGAGTGCCGGATATGCCAAAGCCATGAGTGACCGCTCGCGGGCCGGGGCCGCGAACTCGACGGGTCTCGCATAGCTCCTCCCTCAGGACATGCTACTTCGCGCGCCGAAGCTGTCGCTGACAGAAGCCGGCGAGATCATCGAGAGGTGGTAAATCTCCGTGACCGCCAGCCATGACCGCACATAACGAGTTCTCCCGTGCGCGACCCGGCCGTGATACCTGCAGGAAAGGGCGAGTACGGATTCGGCGCTCGGCGCGGCGTCGCGCCAGGAGTCGGGTCACGATCTGTGACTGGCGCGGGTCAGCACCGGGCGCGCTTGGGCTAGCCGTGTGGCGGTTTTGTTGCCCACGCCGAACTGGCGGCGCGTGCGCGGTGGCCGGGTACCGTTTCTCCTGCGTTTCGCCGGGCAGTTCGCCGAACCCCGGCGTTGGGGCCCTCGGTGCGGAGCTGGGTTATCCGCGCGCGCTGTGATGCGGCGAAGCGAGCGCCGCCCGGAGCCGCGGCGATGAGGTAGCCGCGCTCGGCGAGCTGGCCGGACCATGGCCACTTGGTCGCCGGCCAGGCGCCGGAGCCGGGGCTGCCGGCTTGCAGGGGTCCTCGTGGCGGGCCTGGTAGGGACTGGGCAGCGCGCGGTCGGCGGTGCGGGTTAGCATCCCGCGGTCATGCAGGAATGTCTCGGCGTCGGCGAGTGTCTGCAATGCCCGGTCCAGGGTCAGGCAATATTCGGGCGTCCGCGGTGCCGCAGGCCGGCCAGCGGCTCCACTGTGCCGTGTTCTCGCAGGTAGCTGGCGGGGAGCGCGGCGGTGCGGCGTGCCCATGGCGTCAGGCCCTGCTCCGGGCCGTTTGCTGATCTTCATGCAGCATCGTGGGGTTCCAGCTCCAGGGCCTTCCAACCGGGTTCCCGGCGAGAGAATGACCGGGCGGGCTGGCGGGTAGAGTCTGCCGGTTATGGGATCCGCGTTGGTCTTGGCGGGGCGGTACCGGCTGGAGGAGCGGATCGCTGCCGGTGGCGTCGGTGAGGTGTGGCGGGGCCGCGACACGGTGCTGGCCCGGGCGGTGGCGGTCAAGCTGCTGCGGCCCGAGTACGCCCAGCATCGCGAGACATTGGCCCGTTTCCGTGCCGAGGCCCGCCACGCCGCTGGGATTTCGCATCCCGGGATCGCCCAGGTGTATGACTACGGTGAGGACGGCCAGCCTTTCCTGGTGATGGAACTGGTAGACGGGCCGTCGCTGGCCACGGTGCTGGCTGCCGGGCCGCTGGACGCCCGCGCGGCGATGGATGTGGCCGCCCAGGCCAGCACCGCCTTGGCTGCCGCGCACACGGCGGGCCTGGTGCACCGCGATATCAAGCCCGCGAACCTGCTGCTGGGCCCGGGCGGCCAGGTGAAGATTACCGATTTCGGGATCGCCCACGCCGCCGGGTCGGCCCCGTTGACTCGCACCGGGACGCTGATCGGCACTCCCGCCTACTTGGCCCCCGAACGGGTCGCGGGCAAGCCGGCCACTCCCGCCAGTGACCTGTACTCGCTCGGCATCGTCTGCCATGAGTGCCTGACGGGGGTACCGCCGTTCACTGGCACCCCGGTCGAAGTGGCGCTCGCCCACCAGCACGGCCAGCTGCCCCCGGTCCCCCCGCACGTCCCTGCGGAGGTGGCCGCCATGGTCACCAGCATGACGGCTAAGGACCCGGCAGCGCGGCCTGCCAGCGCGGCCGAAGCCGCCCGCCGGGCGGGCCGCCTCCGGGACGCCTTCATCGCGGCGCCCGCCGGGCCGGCCGACTGGGCGGGCCCGCAGCCCGCGACGCTCGCCGGCCCCTTGCCCGCCACGCTTGTAGCCGCGCCATCCCAGGTCATGGCCGATGTCCAAGCCGGCCCGCAGGTACCGCCAGGAGTCCCGCCGCCGCGGCGCGGCCGGGTACGCCGCCGGCGAAAGCTGATGCTGGCTGTGGGCGCTGGCGCGGCCACGGCGGGGCTGGCCGGCTGGCTGCTTGCTGGCGGGCCGGAGGCGGCCCACCCCGCCCGGCACCAGGCCAGCCAGGCACCGGTCAGCGCTTCGCCCGCAGCACCGCACCTGGCCGTGGTGAATCAGGCCGCCCTGGCCGGGCAGCCGGTCAGCGCGGTCCGCCGGCAGCTGCGCCAGCTCGGCCTGCGGGTCCGGGTGGCCTGGCGGGACAATGGCCACCAGCAGCCCGGAACGGTTGTCTCCGTGCAACCCGCCGGGCGGCTGCCAGCTGGCACCACGATCGTGGTGACCGGTGCGCTTGCGCCCCCAGGTCACGGTGACGGCCAGGGGACCGGCGGCAACGGCCACGGAGGCGGCGGGCCGGGGGACTGATCCTGGACCCACCCTTCGCCCCGGCGGATGCTATCGCCGGTCCGCTCGTTCACCTGCGGCCTGCTGCCCGGGTGGCTGGCCGCTATCAGCGGGCTCGCCTCGGCTCCGCCGTCGCAGCCAGAACCTCGCACGAACGCGGGCCGGGCTGCGTGTGGGAGCGGATTGCAGGCCGGCCCGCCGGTTGAGGCACCCGGCCCGGCGGTGCAGCCTCGCCTCACAAAGGCGGGGTCCCGGCCCGCGGGGGCCAGGCCGGGACCCACGCGGGGGAGAGGCCTTACGCCCAGACGAAACGCCCAGCCTCCCGGCGCCGTTACACCCATACCCAAGAGTTACCTGCCGATCTTCGCCAGCTCACTAGGGCGGAGCGCCTTGTGGTCCGGGCGCCACATGGGCACCTGCACCAGGCCCGGCTCAACCAGGTCGAACCCGGCGAAAGCCGGCT
>WNGR01040554.1_pt1 | contig 10917 bp, 6 predicted proteins | sample 5407581 | NCBI WGS metagenome assembly WNGR01 (sample SAMN13153383, study PRJNA577476) | soil metagenome | isolation source: 80 cm soil or saprolite under Garry oak tree replicate 2 | place: USA:California | collected 2016-06-15 | reverse complement strand
TCGGCCACACGCCGGGTGGCGTCGGCGTGTTCGAGGCGGCGATGGTGTTCGCGCTCGGCGGCAGCGTGCAGACGCATTCGATGGTCGCGGCGCTGCTCGCGTACCGCGCGATCTATTTCGGCTTGCCGCTGATCGTGTCGGCGGGCCTGCTGGCCGGTTTCGAAGGACGCGCGCTGAAGAAGCACCTGCCGCTGCATCACGCGGCCACTGTGTCGCAGCTCGCACCGCTGTTCCTGAGCCTCGTGACCTTCGTGGTCGGCGGCATGCTGGTGATTTCGAGCGCGACGCCCGCGTTCTGGCAACGCATCGCGATCCTGCGCGACCTCGTGCCGCTGTGGGTGCTCGAAAGCTCGCAGATGCTGTGCAGCGTGGTCGGCGTTGCGTTGCTGTTCGTCGCGCGCGGCCTGTCGCGGCGTCTCGATGCCGCGTGGTGGCTTACGCTGGGTCTCGCTGTCGTGAGTCTCGCGCTGTCGCTGACCAAGGGTCTCGCGTTCGTCGAAGCCGGCGTCCTGACGACGCTGATCGTGCTGCTGATCGCGACGCGCTCGCGCTTCAATCGCCGTTCGTCGCTGTTCTCCGAGCCCTTCACGGCGGGCTGGCTGGTTTCGGTGGCGATGGTCCTGATGCTCGCCGTGTGGGTGATGCTGTTCGCGTTCCGCGACGTGGCCTATACGCGCGACCTGTGGTGGCAATTCGCATTCGATGAGCGCGCGCCCCGTGCATTGCGCGCGACGCTCGCCGCGAGCCTGTTCGCCGCGACGTTCGCGTTCTGGCAATTGCTGCGACCCGCTGCGGGCCGCTTCGTGAAGCCTGTGAAGCAGGACCTCGACGACGCCGCGCGCATCTTCCGCGCGCAGGAGCGCAGCGACGCGGGCCTCGCGCTGATGGGCGACAAGAGCTTTCTCTTCTCCGAGTCACGCCAGGCGTTCCTGATGTACGCGAAGTACGGCCGTACATGGGCCGCGCTGCATGACCCCGTTGGTCCGCGCGCGGAATGGGCGGAGCTGATCAGCAAGTTCGTCGCGCTCGCGCATACGCACGGCGGCCGCGCGGCGTTCTATCAGGTGCGCGCGAATGCGCTGCCGCTCTATCTCGACGCCGGCCTCACGCTGATGAAGCTCGGCGAGGAAGCGCATGTCGTGCTCGACGAATTCGATCTGAAGGGCTCGCACCGCGCGCATCTGCGCTACGCGCTCAAGCGCGGCGAGCGCGATGGCTTCGCTGTCGAAGTGATCGAGCCCGCGCGCGTGCCCGAATCGATTGCGACGCTGCGCGAAATTTCCGATGGCTGGCTCGACAGCCGCGATGCGCGCGAGAAGAGCTTCTCGGTCGCCGCGTTCACGGAAGACTATCTCGCTGCGCAATCGGTGATGCTGGTGCGTCAGAACGGCGCGCCCGTTGCGTTCGTCACGTTCATGACGACGGACCTCAACACCGAGGCCACCGTCGGCGTGATGCGCCACGTGCCGCAGGCTTCGGCGTATGCAATGGAGTATCTGTTCACGCAGCTTGCGCTGCATCTGAAGCACGCCGGTTTCCGCTCGCTCAGCCTCGGCATCGCACCGTTCTCCGGCATGTCGCCGACGCCGCTCGCGTCGCGCTGGCACCGGCTGGCGAATATCGTGTGGCGCTTCGGCGGCCGCTTCTACAACTTCCGCGGACTGCGCGCTTTCAAGAGCAAATTCCAGCCTCAATGGGAGCCGCGCTATCTCGCTGCATCCGGTTCCGTCGGCGTGTTCTTCACGCTCGCGGACCTTTCGCTGCTGGCAGGGGGCCGGCGTTCATGATCATGCAAAAGTTTTACCGGCTCGCCGCACTGGCGAGTGTTTCGTTGTGCTCGCTCGCAGGCGTGGTGCCGACGGCTCACGCCTATGAGACCGTGTCCGGCGGCCGATACGGCCAGGTCACGGTGACCAAGCCCACAGGCGACGTGCGCGGCTTCGTCGTGCTGTTCTCGCGCGAGAGCGGCTGGAACCCGGCAGACCAGCAGGCTGCCGACGCGCTCGCGAAAAACGGCGCGATGGTGGTGGGTGTCGATACCGCGAAGTACGCGGCGAATCTCGCTGCGAAGAAAGAAGCGTGTCATCAGCTGGTGGGCGATGCCGAAGCCGTGAGCCATCAACTCGAAAGGCAGGTGCAGTCGAACCGCTACTTCATGCCGATCGTCGCCGGCTCGGGCCAGGGCGCGACGCTCGCGATGCAAGTGCTCAAGCAGGCGCCTGAAAACACAGTGGCGGGCGCAGTATCCGTTGCCGCGCAGCGCGATCTCGACAAGCGTTTCAATCCGTGCGCGCCGGACCCGACCGTGACGCACGGCCCCGGCCTGCCGGGCTTTGCCGAAACCGACGCGAACGCGTCGGCTGGCACGCAGCGCATCTCGGACCTGCCGTTGATCGAACTGCCCGCCGCGCATCCGACGGGCATGATGGCAATCGTGATTTCCGGCGACGGCGGCTGGCGTGATCTCGACAAGACGATCGCCGAGGAACTGCAGAAGGATGGAGTGTCCGTGATCGGCTGGGACAGCCTGCGTTACTTCTGGTCGGAGCGCTCGCCGCAGCAGACGAGCAACGACCTCGCGCGCGTGCTGAAAACCTATACGACGCGCTGGCATGCGGATCATGTCGCGCTGATTGGCTATTCATTCGGTGCCGACGTGATGCCGTACGCGTACAACCGCTTGCCCGATGCGGTGCGCGCCAAAGTCTCGCTGATTTCACTGCTTGGCTTCGCGCCCTCGGCGGACTTCCAGATTCGCGTGACGGGCTGGCTCGGCATGCCTGCAAGCGACAAGGCGCTGCAGGTGCAGCCCGAGTTCGCGCGCCTGCCGCCGAAGATCGTGCAGTGCTTTTACGGCGAGCATGAGGAAGATACGCTGTGCCCGACGCTCACGAAGACGGGTGTCGAAGTCATCCGCACTTCCGGTGATCATCATTTCGGACACGACTATGCCGCGCTCGAAAAACGCATTCTCGGCGCGTTGAAAAAGCAGGCTGGCGGAACCTGATAGTAGAAAGGGTAGAAAGCAGCGCGGCGACTGTGCGTCAATCAATGCGCAGCCGCCGCCCTTGCATTGAACCGCGGGTAGGCCCGCGGTTCTGCTGAAAAGATGCGGTCGCAATGACCGCAATGGCTGTGCGTCCTTAGTGGAAAATCAGATACAGAATCACAAGGACGATAAGCGGCACACCTAGCAACCAACCAATCAGATAAGGCATCTCTTTCTCCCTGTGCGACTGCCGAGACCAGGCGGTCGTCGTACACAGCGCTTGTGGCGATCATTGATGCAAGTGATATGCCACTGCGCTCGAATTGCAGCGCAGCATACGCGTTGACTCACGCTAAAGCCTTGTCGCAGCACGCTTTAAACGCCTTTTGACGGCATGCGCTTATTGCGCCTCGCACGTGCTTTGCGACCGTGTTACGCCTGCCTGGAATGCGCGATTTGCCGCCTCTTCGCAATCTTTTCAGCCTGTCGTTCCCGCTCATTCAATGCGGCGAAATTCACAACGCGCACTAATATGAACTTTGACGGGATCGACTGACGCTTGTCGAACCGGGCAAACGCGGACTCATGAAGCGACGTAACGCTGGTATTCGAATGCGCAATTTCAGTTGAGCCGCGGCTGGTGCGTTTTACTGGTGTCCATGCTGGATTCCTCTGAGAGATGCCATGCTGAAGCGTCGAACCTTCCTGCTGGGCGGCGTGGGCTTAGCCGGCGCGCTGGTGGTCGGATGGTCGGCGCTGCCGCCGCGTCAGCGGCTCGTCGCGTCCGAACCGTTGCCGGTGCGTCCCGGCGAAGCGGCGCTCAATGGCTACGTGAAGATCGCCGCCGACAACACCATCACGGTCCTCATGTGCAGGACGGAGATGGGGCAGGGCGTGCATACGGGACTCGCGATGCTCGTCGCGGAAGAGCTGGATGCGAACTGGGCGGACATCCGCGTCGCCAATGCGCCGCTCGACCAGATCTATAACAACGTCGAAAGCGTGATCGGCGATCTGCCGTTTCGTCCCGACGACGACAGCGTCGTCAAGGAACTCGCGGTATGGCTCACGCGCAAGCTGGCGCGCGATTTCGGCACCGTGATGACGGGCGGTTCGTCGACCATCAACGACCTCTGGCAACCGATGCGCGAAGCAGGCGCGTGCGCGCGGACCATGTTGATCGCAGCGGCAGCCGAACGCTGGAGCGTGAAAGCCGCCGATTGCCGCATCGAAAAAGGCATCGTGGTGCACGAAGCGGGACATCGCGCGTCGTTCGGGCAACTCGCGATGGAGGCCGCGCGCCAGTCGCTGCCGCGCAATCCCGTGCTGAAAGATCCCGCCACGTTTCAACTGATCGGCAAGCCGTTGACGCGCATCGAAGCCGCTTCGAAGATGGACGGCAGCGCGATCTTCGGCATCGACGTCGTGCCCGATGGCTTGCTCTACGCAAGCATCAAGATGTGTCCGACGCTGGGCGGCACGGTTCGGGATTTCGACGGCAAGGCGGCAGCGGCGTTGCCTGGCGTGCGCAAGGTCCTGGCCGTCGATGCGTACAACGGCGGAACGGGCGGCGTTGCGGTGATCGCGGACAACCTGTTCATCGCGATGAACGCGCTCGACGTGCTGACGATCCACTGGAACGATGGGCCAACCAAAGGGCTGACCAACGCAGAGGTCGACCGGCGCCTCGTGCAGGCGCTCGACGAGAGCGAAGGCCACGCATGGTATCGCCACGGTGACGTAGAAGACGCACTGAGCCATGCCGCGCATACGTGGAAGGCAACGTATCGCGCGCCTTATCTCGCGCATGCGCCGCTCGAACCCGTCAATTGCACGGCGCAAGTGAAAGACGGCAAGGCGACGGTATGGGCGGCGACGCAGGTTCCCGCTGTCGCGCGCATGCATGTCGCGCGGGTGCTCGGCATCGGCACGGACGATGTCGATCTGCAGCAGCAGATGCCGGGCGGTGCGTTTGGACGCAGGCTCGAAGTCGACTTCATCGCGCAGTCGGTCGCGATCGCGCGCGAAGCGGACGGGCGCCCTGTGCAAACGCTCTGGACGCGTCAGGAGGACATGCAACACGACTTCTATCGTCCCGCGTGTCTGTCGCGCTTCAGGGCGGGACTCGATGCACAGGGACAGTTGATTGCGTGGCATAACACGTCGGTGAGCCAGTCGGTCGTCGCGAAGTGGCTGGCCCGCAACTATCGCATTCCCGATCTCGGCCTCAACCTGGACAAGACCGTTTCTGAAGGCGCGTTCGATCAGCCTTATGAAATGCCGAATGTGTGGATCGGGCAACGCGTGATCGAATTGCCGATGCCCGTCGGCTTTTTTCGCTCGGTTGGGCATTCGCATCAGGCGTTCTTTATCGAAAGCTTTATCGACGAACTGGCTGCGTTGGCGCACAAGGACCCCGTTGCATTTCGCGCGAGTCTGTTGAGGCGGCATCCGCGTCATCTCGCCGTGTTGCAGAAAGTGGCGAGCATGTCGGGCTGGCGAGCGTCCGCCGTCTGGTCGGACAAAGGCGTCAAGCATGCGCGCGGTGTCGCGCTTCATGAAGCATTCGGCAGCGTGGTTGGGCAAGTTGCGGATGTGTCGCTCGAAGCGGATAACACAGTGAAGGTCAATCGCGTGTATTGCGCGATCGATTGCGGCTTGCCGGTGAATCCGAATCTGATCCGTCAGCAGGTGGAAGGCGCGATTGTGTTCGGGCTTTCCGCTGCGTTCAAGGAAGAAATCACGCTCTGCGACGGCGCAGTCGTAGAGGGCCTGTATACCCAGTTCGACGTGGTGCGGATGGACGAGTGCCCCGACATATCCGTCGAGATCATGCCGTCGAGAAACCATCCGCAAGGCGTCGGCGAGTCCGCGGTGCCGCCTGTCGCACCTGCCGTCGCGAATGCGTTGTTCGCATTGACGGGCACGCGCAGCTACGCGTTGCCGCTGAACATGAAGCTGTATCCCGGGGGCGCAACATGCTGAAGCTGAATATCAACGGCAAGACTGTGGAGGTGCAATCCGATCCCGCGACACCGCTGCTTTGGGTATTGCGCTGCGAACTGAAAATGACGGGGACGAAGTTCGGCTGCGGTGTCGGCGTATGCGGCGCGTGCACCGTGCACATCGGCAAAGAGGCGAAGACCTCGTGTCAGGAAAAGCTCTCGGATATCGGCGCAAACCGCATCACGACGATTGAAGGCCTTCAAGGGACGCAAGCGCGTGCGCTGAAAGAAGCGTGGACGCATGTCGATGTCGTGCAATGCGGGTATTGCCAGAGCGCGCAGTTGATGGCCGCAAGCGCGCTCATACAGCGCAATCCGACGCCGAGTTTGAAGGACATAGACTGTGCGATGCACGGCATCATTTGCCGCTGCGGCACCTATCCGCGCATCAGGCAGGCGATTCTCGAAGCGACGGGGCAAGTCAAACGAACGTGACGTTACCGCCTGCGGAATCTGCGATCCGTCGGGGACGCTGCCCGAAAGCACCACCGCGCCGCCACGCGCTTTCACGAAGACGTTCGATACGTTGAAGCCTGGCGCCTTCGACAACGCCTTGCGCACATCGCGGCCGAGCTTCTTGTCTGCAGGTGTCGCCTTCTTCGAAGGTGCCGCCGGCGTGGAGGCCATCGACATCGAATCGCTGGCTTGCGCGTACACGTTCGACGTCAGCGTGACGCAACCGATGAGGGCGAGCAGCCTCAGGACGTTGCGGATCTTCATGGTTGCTTCTCCTTGTTTGCTTGTGGGACCGCTCAGTAAAGATAAGCCAACAATCCGCTTCCACCAAAGCCGCGTTTGCTTTCTCAGGGAAAACCCGCATCTATGTACTATCGCAAATTGAGATAACGCTTATTCGCGCTATTGCGTTGCTCGATAGAGGCGCCGACGGCACACTTTGACGCACATCAAAGACACGCACCACGCATTCAGGAGACACACATGCGTACTCAAGTCGGCATCATCGGCGCCGGTCCCGCTGGACTGCTTCTTTCCCATCTTCTCCATCTGCAAGGTATCGATTCCGTCGTGCTCGAATCGCGCAGCCGCGAGCAGATCGAATCGACGATACGCGCTGGCGTGCTCGAACAGGGGACGATGGACCTGCTCACGGAAACAGGCGTGGGCGAGCGCATGAAAGCAGAAGGCGCGCTGCATCATGGTTTCGAGCTCGCTTTCGAAGGCAAGCGCCGCCGTATCGATCTCACCGACCTCACGGGCAAAGCGATCACGGTGTATGCGCAGCACGAAGTCATCAAGGATCTCGTCGCGGCACGGGTGGCGGCGCAAGGCGCGCTGAAATTCGAAGTGTCGGACGTGTCGCTGCACGATATCGACGGCACGACGCCGACTATTCGCTATCGCCATCAAGGCGAGGCGCACGAGCTGCAATGCGATTTCATCATGGGCTGTGACGGCTCTCAGGGCATTTCGCGCAATGCGATTCCCGAAGCACTGCGCCGCGATTATCAGCGCGTGTATCCGTTCGGCTGGTTCGGCATTCTGGTCGAAGCACCGCCTTCATCGGATGAATTGATCTACGCACGCCATGAGCGCGGCTTCGCACTCGTTAGCACCCGTTCGCCGAATGTGCAGCGCATGTACTTCCAGTGCGATCCGAAAGATACCGCCGACAACTGGTCCGATGATCGTATCTGGGCTGAGATGCACGCGCGCGTCGACTCCGACGACGGCCACAAGGTTGTAGAAGGCAAGATCTTCCAGAAGAATATTGTGGGCATGCGCAGCTTCGTATCGACGACGATGCAGCACGGCCGCCTGTTCCTTGCGGGCGACGCCGCGCATATCGTGCCGCCGACCGGCGCCAAAGGCCTGAATCTGGCCGTCTCCGACGTGCGCATTCTGTCCGACGCATTGCGCGCGTTCTACAAGGAAGACCGCAACGACTTGCTCAATAGCTATAGCGAAACGGCGCTCAAGCGCATCTGGCGCGCAGAACATTTCTCGTACTGGATGACGCGCATGATGCACCGTCTCGACGATGCGTCGCCGTTCGAACAGCAATTGCAGGTCGCGGAACTTGAGCACGTGACGACCTCGCGCAGCGCGGCGATTTCGATGGCTGAGAACTACGTCGGCGCGGTGCCGGTATAAGCGGCCTGCATTCAGTTCAATGACAGATCGGTGTGCGCGGCGGCCTGGAATTCTTTCGGCGTCGCGCCCGTCTGCTTGCGAAAATAGCGGCTGAAATACGCCGCGTCCTCAAAGCCGAGCGCGTGCGCGATCTGCTTGATCGTCAGGCCCGAATAGACGAGATCGCGCTGTGCTTCGCGTATCAGATGCTCATTCACGAGCGACATCGGCGAATGGCCGAGTTCGTCGCGGCAAATGCGGCTTAGCTGCGCCGTCGTAATGCCGAGCTTTTCCGCGTAGAACTCGACAGTCCGATGCTCGCGGAAATGCGCGGCAACCAGTTCGCGAAACCGCTTGATCTGCCCGCTTCGACGGTCGGCGACGGCGCTCGTCGCGGGCATCGCCGCCGCATCGCCCAATCTCGCTACTTGCACGAAAAGTGCAATCATCAACGACATGCCCGCAGCGATATGACCGCGTGCATTGCCGCGGTACTCCTGTTCGAGCAGCGTAAAAAGCGGCATCAATGTGCCGTCGCCCGCTGACGCCTTCACGGGAATCACGGCAGCGCGCTGAAATACGGGCAGCAGACCCGGCGACACCGCCTTCGAAATCGACTCCAGCGCACGCTGCGCAGCCGTAATCACCAGCCCGTCGATATCGGGCGAAAACACAAAACCATGCACGGTTTGCGCGGGCAAAACGACGATGCACGGCGGCGCGAGCGCGTGCTTCTCGCTTTCGATCACGACATGCCCGCTGCCGCTGCGAATGTACAGAACCTGTAGCAACGCGTCATGCCGATGCGCGGCGATATGCCAGTCGTTGGGCCGGCTGCGCTCGGCAATCCACTCGAAATTGAACGCGTCGAACCACGGAGGCCGCGCCGATTCGCCGTACAAATCGTAGTTAGGGATTTTCCTCATGCTGTTTCCTCTGCGATGTACGGATTGTCCTGCGATGCGTGCCCTTTGTCCAATCTCGACGAGCGGCGCGTCCCTATACTTTTCTCCATGAAACGAACGGGCCATTTCGGAGTTCGTCAATAAAGATCAGTACATGGAGCTTGGGATGACTAAACAAAATGGCGCTGAATGGCTCGTTCTGAATGACAAGGTCTGTGTCGTCACGGGCGCAGCGGGCGGCATAGGCAGTGCGATTGCGAAAGTGCTCGGTGAAAGCGGCGCGCGCCTTGCATTGCTGGACCGCGAAGCAGGAAAGTGCGAAGACCTCGCGCAGACACTCGGCGCGAAAGGCATCGAAGCGTTTGCATTCGCGTGCGATATCGGCGATGCGAAAAGCGTCGAAGCGGTAGCGGCAAGCGTCGAAGAGAAACTCGGCGCTGCGGATGTGCTCGTCAACAATGCGGGGTTGTTGCGGCCGGGCGGCATCGAAGACATTGCGCTCGATGCATGGAACGCGATGCTGCAAGTCAATCTCACCGGCTACATGCTGTGCTCGCAGGCATTCGGCCGCGCGATGTTGCGCAAGGGCGCGGGCAGCATCGTGCACGTCGCGTCGGTGGCTGGGCACCATCCGCAGACCTGGAGCGGTGCTTATAGCCGCGGCAAGGCAGCCGTCAGGATGCTGTCGAAGCAGATTGCGGCCGAGTGGGGGCCGCGCGGCGTGCGCAGCAACGCGGTTTGTCCGGGGATGATCCGTACGCCGTTGTCGGCGTCTTTCTACGAACAAGGCGATGTCGAACAGCGCCGCAGCGCGATGACGGCAAGCCGCCGCATCGGTGAGCCGGTCGATATCGCGGAAGTGGTCGCCTTTCTTGCGAGCCCACGCGCGAGCTATGTGAACGGCACGGAACTCGTCGTCGACGGCGGACTGGAATGCATGCTGATGGATCTGGTGCCGCGACCCGGTTATGACGCAAAGGCCAACCCGGCGCGCTAGAGACCAAAAGACATTCGGCAGGAGACAGTCATCATGAATTCCAACACCCATTCACCCGCGCCGTTGACGTGCGATGTACTCGTCATCGGTTCGGGCGCAGGCGGATTATCGACGGCGATCACGGCGCGCAAGCACGGGCTCGATGTCGTCGTGATCGAAAAAGAAGCGTATTTCGGCGGCACGACGGCATTCTCGGGCGGCGTGCTGTGGATACCGGGCAACCGGCACGCGCGCGCGAACGGCGTGAACGATACGCGCGAGGCTGCGAAGACGTATATGCGCAACGAGACAGGCGCTTTCTACGACGAAGCGGCCGTCGATGCATTCCTCGACACCGGCCCGCACATGCTCGATTTCTTCGAGCGCGAAACGCAAGTCAAATTCGTGCCGACGCTTTATCCCGACTATCACCCGGATGTGCAAGGCGGCGTCGATATCGGCCGCTCGGTGGTCGCTGCGCCGTTTGACGCGCGAGGGCTTGGCGACGACATTGTGCGTCTGCGTCCGCCGCTAAAGACGATCACGTTCATCGGCATGATGTTCAATTCGTCGAATGCCGATCTCAAGCATTTCTTCAACGCGACGCGCTCTATCAAGTCCGCCGCCTATGTGGCGAAGCGCCTGGCGAGCCACCTGAAGGATCTCGCGCTTTACCGGCGCGGCGTGCAGATTACCAGCGGCAATGCGCTTGCGGCGCGGCTCGCGAAAACAGCGCTTTCGCTTGGCATTCCGATCCACACGAATACGGCTGCGCAAGAACTCTCGCTCTCGGATAAGCGCGTGACAGGCGCGATCGTCAAAGGTCCACAAGGCGAGATGCGTATCACCGCGCGGCGTGGCGTCGTGCTTGCATGCGGCGGCTTCTCGCACGACGTCGCGCGCATTGCCAAAGCGTATCCGCATGTGATGCGCGGCGGCGAGCATTGTTCG
>WNGR01025426.1_pt1 | contig 10917 bp, 13 predicted proteins | sample 5407581 | NCBI WGS metagenome assembly WNGR01 (sample SAMN13153383, study PRJNA577476) | soil metagenome | isolation source: 80 cm soil or saprolite under Garry oak tree replicate 2 | place: USA:California | collected 2016-06-15 | reverse complement strand
AATCGCCACCTGGCCTTCGCCTGGGGAGCTCACTTCTGCTTTGGTGCCCCACTCGCACGACTGGAGGGGCAGATCGCTTTTGAAACCCTGCTCCACCGGATGCCTAATTTGCGCCTGGAGCCAGGGCCTGTGACCTGGCGAGAAAATCTGGCCTTCCGGGGTTTGACGAGCCTGCCGGTCACATTTTAGCATTCCCTTCTGAAGCGCTTCGGAAATTGCAGTTGAAGGTTAGTACTCTCTAGTTACAATTAACGAAAGGGATGGAATGTCAGATACAAAGGAACTCTCGGAGGCCAAACGCGCCTTGCTCGAAAAGTACCTGCGTGGGGACCTTCCGCAGGCTGCAAGGGTTGAGGACTCCATTCCCAAGCGCACCGGGGCAGAAGTGGCTGATGCAGGCGAACGGGTGGTGGAGGTTCAGGTTGGGGGATCAAAACGGCCTTTTTTCTTCTTACATGGGCATTGGAAAGGTACCGCTTTCTTTTGTTTCACCCTGGCACGAGCACTGGGATCAGACCAACCATTTTATGCGCTCGAACCGTATCAGTTTGATGGCCTATCGGTCCCGCCCACAGTAGAGATTATGGCAGCGGCTCACATTAAGTCAATGCGTTCTGTTCAGCCAGAGGGGCCGTACCTGCTGGGGGGCTGGTGCAATGGCGGCCTGGTGGCCTATGAAATGGCGCGGCAACTTCACGCGGCAGGGCAGACGGTTGACCTGCTGGTATTGATGGATGCCTTTTATCTTGGCTATCTTACGCGGCGCAGATTGACTCGGGGGGTCATCAGTCGCTTGGGCGACCTGATGGGACTTGGCCCGGATAAGCAGTTAGACTGGTTTCTCCGTCTGCGATATGTGTGTCAACCTCTGCGATCTGTGCGTTATCTGCTATATGTGTTTAGACGTCTGCGAAATGCACGCCAAGGGAGCGCGCAAGACTCCGCGCACTTGACAATCGAAGACCTGATCAGCTTGGCGCGACGGAAAGTGATGACAGGTATAGAGAGATTCACCCGCATGTTTGAACCTGGTCACAGGCGCGACCAAGGGTCTGTTGCACCTCCGCGCCTCGATTCGCTTGTCCCAACAGCTGAAGGCCTCCGTCAAGATTATCCTGGCATATTTGAATGGGCGGATATGGCTTACGTGCCGCCTAGCCTTTATTCTGGCAAGATCACGTTCTTTTGGCCAAGTCAAGAGCCATGGCACACGGTTTCAGGGGGATGGCGTAAAGTGGCTGAAGCTAAAGGAGCTCAAGAGGTAGAGGTTTATGTCATTCCTGGCAATCAGTGGACCTGGAAAACCCAACATCTCCACGCGTTGGCTGAACGTCTGAGGATGTGTCTCAGCAAGGCGCAAAAAGAAGTAACATGATGCCAAACACCCCCGAGTTCTCAGAGCCTCCATGAAAATCTGGTTTCAATATGTCCTTCTAGCTGAGAAAATTCCACACATTCAAATAGCGGATGAACCCGAAATCAGGACTACGCCAACAGCACCAAACCAGAGTGAGGAGGCATCGTAATGGTTTGCCCAACAGGGTTGCCAGAGACATCGCGATAGTGACTATCTGCATTGAGAGTTACTGTGTAGCTGTCTGTTGCACTGGGATTGACGATGCTCAGCCCATGGCTATAGTCGCGCATATAGACATTTTGCGTTTGATACATGGGACCCTTTGGACTACCAATCTGCATATTGTACTCATCGTAGCGCTGGTCGGATCCATATCCTTGATCCGTCGAGATGAACAGTGCTGCGCTGTGCTCTTTGCCCATCAGGTAAGAGGCAAGCGCCCACTGAATCTCGGCAGGACCCACCGAAGGAAACTGGTTGACGATGTAGTATGCTTTATGTTGTTTCTGCACACTCTCGATAAGCTGAATCCTTTGCAGCCAGTCACTGCCAGTCAGGTAGCCATCTCCATAGTTCGTGAACCCTCCTTCATCGTTTATACCATCAATGTGGCTCACAATCTGTTGCATCAATGCATCGCTCGGAGCCAAGCCGTCAACGCCTAAATTGGGTATCAGAGCCAACGGATGCCGTAGTTGATACAAAGCCTCCTGCATCCGCGTAAGCCAGGTTATGATATCTGTGCGCCACTGTGGATCATCATACTGTCCGGTGTAGCGTTGCACCCACTGGCCATCTCTGTAGACGCCGCAGGCCCCGAACATGTTTTGCAGGTGTACATTATCTGCGGCGATGCCATCGTACCCGCTTTCGCTGGCCGGCTGCGCATAGGTCTGGATTTGCCAGGTTACCAGGGCAGGGTTGGCAAAATCGAGGGGCATATTTGGGTCGCCGAATTCGTAAGCAGGAGTGACTCGATCGCATTTGTAGAGTACCCAATCGGGATGGGCAGTTTTCCAGTAGGTCAGGTCGTGGAGTGCCTTGTTGTTAGAGAACGTGCCGTTGTCCCGGTGAAAGGGAATGTAATACGTGAGGAAGATGTTTGGGTTGGCTAAGTGCCATGCTGCGACATGATGACTGCTCGCTCCCCACGTGAAATCGTAGTACTTTGCGACAGCGGCTGGATCAGATATATTGTAGTCAAAAGCCAGAAAGAGGTGGATATTGTTCCAGGTATCAGCAAAGGGGCGTAACTGTGGTTTATTGACAGTACTTGATGTGGACGTGGGAGATGCCTCTGGATTGTCGAAAGTATTTGACCAGCTACAGCCACTCAAAAGCAGGAGAAGTGCGAGTCCTGTCAGCCAGTAGGGCATCGGTCTATTCAACAGTCTCAAGAATATCATTACATTCTCCAGTGCAAATCAATGTGTGGACAAACGCGTGAATTTCTCTGACCCACAGGGTAATTAACAGTTCGGTTACCTGACAGTAGTATAACATAGATAGCCGTTGTCAGTGCTCTCTCGCTTCGCCTTCTGCTTCTATGCACATATAGAAACCGGGAAAATTTGGCTGCTTTCTCTCAAAACCACCTTTCTGCTACTATTTGCTTTTGACTCCCCTCTTATAAGGAGGGCAAAGATGGATGATAGTTCGGGTCCTGCGAAAAGTCGAAGACCTCAGAAAAATCGCCAATTTGTGTCAAGCGATCACGCGGTGGAGCGGGTGGGCCAAAGGCTTGCCCGGCCGCATCGTTATTGGTGCCAGGAGTCGAGGTATCAAACTGGTGGTTGACGCTGGCGAGTGAGGGCAAGCCAAAACGACGCTCGATGAACTTCAAGATCGAACTATGTTCGTACAATTGCCCCGAGACATACCCCCGCCTGGCATAAGGTGAGATAATCAGCGTTGGCACGCGGAACCCCAACCCGTAGGCATCCACCTGGGGCGGTGCCACATGGTCGAAAAAGCCTCCGCTCTCATCATAAGTCAAGAAGAGAACCGCATTTTTCCAGGCACTCGAGGCCATGAGCGCTTTGATCACCTGGGCCATTTTTTGCTGGCCGTTTTGAATATCTTCTGAGGGATGTTCACTAATTCCCCCTTCCGTAATCAAAAATGACACTTGCGGAAGGGTTCCGCTAAGCAGGTCCTCGTTGTAGTCCTTCTCCTTGAACTGGAGCCGGGGATCGCTGTGCCACTTTTTGAAGGAGTTCAGCGCATTGTAAGGTGTCAATGATGATGTACTGCCGGTACCCCGGCCGAGATTGTAACACTTCCAACTCACGTGGGAAGCATTCAGCAGGTCAACAATGGTCGGATAATCTAGGCTGCCGACTTCGAGACTGTTAGTCGTGTTGCCGCCAGCGGTTCCAGCCACCAGCGTCAGGCGGTTCGGGACGGTAGGACCAAGTACCGAGCAAAAATAGTTGCCGCAGAGCGTGAACGAGTCGGCTAATGCGTAATAGTAAGACAAGTCGGAGCCATCATAGTAGCCGAGCGCATCAGGGCCATCGGTGGTAAAAAAGCCATCCATAGCTCCATGATTCCATTCACCGTGAATGGATGGCCAGCTATGATCGATATCTGTTGAGGTATGATTCGAAAAATGATGTGGTTTGACAGTGCCCCCACGGCCGTCAGGTTGCGAATAGTTGAAAGGGACGCCGAATTTGCCTGCCCTGGGGTAATAGCCAAAGTACACGTCGAAGGTATGATTCTCCTGACAGGCAATTATCACATGCTGGATGGAATCGAGCGCGGTTGAAGTTGACGTTGGAAAAGGATCATTCCAGCTACATGTGTCAAGTGCCAGGCTTATTCCTGCAAGCATACCGAACTGGCGCAATACCTTGCGTCGAGACTGCCGCTTATGAAAAAACTGTTGCAGATCCATAAAGGCTCTCTTTCTAGAGATGCATTAAGCCACTTGTGATCGCCCCAGTGAGCAGGACGATAGGATACATCAAAGCTTTGGCGGATTCCTGGTAACGCGTCATGTCATCCATACTTGCTCCTCACCTTCTTTCTCGTTCCATGGTACAAATAAAAAGTACTAACCTGATGACAAGAGCGGTTGCAATTGAGTTGAACTCTTTCTCACCGGTGTAGAAGACATGACTTTCACGGAGGGAATGCTAAACCCTATACACATGTTATCACTAACTCTCTACCACCATGAATACCGCATCAACACATGGCAGTGCTATTTTTACTAGGAGACGTTGCCAGATCGTATGCTTGATTGAAAAGGAAAAAAAGCTTCTAGGAAGTGGAATTACTCTTGAGGGAGGTTCGAGAAAAACGACAGCTAACATCGATTTCTTCGACAGCTAACGAAGCTGCAAACCTACCATCTACTGTAGATGTGCCGCAGCGCGTCTTTGTATTGCTGGCTGCTCTACGTCCTCGACAATGGGCCAAAAACTTCGTTCTCTTTGTGGACGTTGTGTTTGCCCAACAACTGTTCTCACTGCCCTCACTTGTGCATGCAAGCGTTGCTTATGCACAAACATGTACCGAGAAATGCGATAGAGGTCTAGAATGCAAAATGTGCAAGCGGCTCATCCCTATGGATCAGTTATAGGAGAACGCTATCTCGTACGTGACCTGCTTGGTGAGGGTGGTTATGGCGCTGTTTACTTGGTGAGAGATCAGCAGCGCGTCAATCGCAATGTTTCTACCCTCTTTGTACTTAAAGAAGTGATTAACTCGAGTAAACAAGAGCGGGATCAAATCATCTTCGAAGGTATGTTCCTTAGGCGCCTTCATCACCGATCACTACCCCGTGTTCATCACGTGTTCAAGGATGACAAAAACAATCGGGTATATATACTCATGGATTACATTGAAGGACCGAACTTGACGTTGATGCGCCTAAGGGAGCCAGAAGAGCGTTTTTCGTTGCCCCATGCCATGACTTTCATGACACCTATTGTTGATGCTGTTACCTATCTACATAGTCAACAACCTCCTATTATCCATAAGAACATCACACCAACCAACATTATCTTGCCCCATGGAATTGCTGAGCCTGTACTGGTTGATTTTGGTATTGCAAAAGCATTCGACCCGGATTCGACCAATACGGCTGTCCGTTATTTTTCATTTGGCTATGGAGCACCTGAACAATACAATGAAGACGCCTGCATTCGTACAGATATTTACGGATTAGCCGCAACCTTCTACAGTCTTTTAACTGGTTTGATTCCGCCCGATGCTCTGTATAGAATAGTGCAACTAAACAACACGGGGTCTGATCCCCTCGTGCCAGCGAATCAGATTACGCCGGTCATTCCCCCAGCTACAACCGAGGCTATCCATCGGGCTATGTCTATAAGCAGTAATGATCGCTTTTCTACAGTCGAGGAGTTTTGGCAAGATTTGACTGCCCATCTAATAGATGGACATTTACCGGCAGCAGAGATCTAATAGATGGACATTTACCGGCAGCAGAGTTTGTGCCATCTATCCCGGTAGATCAACAGCCAACTAAACACGATATTTTATCCTTTCTAGGCCAACAACTACCTGATCCTGGAGTCGTATCAGCAGTCCAAGAAGATCAACTACCACCTGAACCTGAAGTCGCATCAATAGCTCAAGAAGACCACCAGCCACCTGAACCCGCAGTTGCATCAATGGCTCAAGAAGATCAACTACCATCTGAATCCACAGTCGCATCAATAGCTCAAGAAGACCACCAGCCACCTGAATCCGCCGTTGCATCAATAGCTCAAGAAGACCACCTACCACCTGAACCCGCCGTTGCATCAATAGCTCAAGAAGACCAGCAACTACCTGAACCCGCCGTTGCATCAATGGCTCAAGAAGATCAACTACCATCTGAATCCACAGTCGCATCAATAGCTCAAGAAGACCAGCAACTACCTGAACCTGAAGTCGCATCAATGGTTCAAGAAGACCACCTACCACCTGAACCTGAAGCCCAACCAGCAGTCCAAGAAGACCAACCACCACCTGAATCTGAAGTCGCATCAATGGCTCAAGAAGACCAACTACCACCTGAACCTGAGGTGGTGTCATCTGCACTACCTCAACCGCATGTTGTTTCGAAGAAAACTGTAGAAAATATTGTTGCTGCATCTATACCAGAACAGCCGCGTGCCCCTACTTCAAGGAAACCTGGTGCACTATTATTCATCTCACTTGCAGCTCTCGCCACTATAACCGTCGGGGCCGGGCTTTTGCTTTATACTATGGGCTACCATGCCTCCAGTTCTGCTACCCCCATATCCACATTGACGCATAAGACTCCTCCTTCCGAGCGTAGACCGACAATGTCATCTTCTCCCACCCCATCGTCAACCTCCTCTATTAGTATGGCTGGATCATACTACGGTACCCTTTTCGATATGCCAACCGGCACGACCACGAACATCTCCCTCACGCACATTCGACAACAGCAGGGGAATATCAGTGGCTATCTCGCTGGAATCCCCGATAATGCTATCTTTAACGGGATTCCCCTGAATGGTCCTTTTACGGGAACCGTCACTATTGCTAAACAGATCCAGTTCATAGTGACGAGCGACACAGGGCAAACTGCTTTCTCATTTGAGGGAGTAATATGGGCGGACGGCACCATCGTGGGATCATTTTGCAGCCCCGCGGAGGCGAGAGGAAAATGCAGCGACTACGGCCTTTGGAGCGTTTCTCCTGCGACATGACGTACTCTGGTTGTGGTTTACGAACCTGGTTAGGAGGTATGCGATGATTTCGCCCAGTCAGCGCTTGCAATGTCTCCCCAGCCTTTGCGGAGGCATAGCCGCCGGATTGGTGCTCGCGATGATCGCTCGGATAAGCAGCGGGGCTGAACCCGTTGCGGTCATGCTGGTGGTTGCTCTGCCGTTTTTCCTCGCAGCCTTGACGGGTGTGGCCAAGACCACGACAGCTTGAGGGATCTCGATGATCGGAACGATCGGGTCCCTCGTGCAGGAGACCTCCAACCGTTGGCGCTGGCTACTCTCAGCCAGCCTATACACCATCGCCTGTCTTGGCACGGCCATGCTACTTGGTACTATCTTGGGCGCCCTGGGACACCTCATACGAGGTTGGGTCCACGGCGCGGCTGTCTACGCCTTGTTTCCCCATGCGGGAGCATGGCTCATTGGCCTGCTTGCCCTGGCTTACGCGGTCAGCGATGTGGGTTTGCTTCGACTGCCACGCCTGACCCTGAGGCAAGCCGTCCCCATCACATGGTGGCGGTGGTGGAGACCGTACGGCGCTGCGCTGGCCTACGGTGCCGCACTAGGCATTGGCGTGATGACGCGCATCCCTTTCGGTGCCTTTTACGTGTTGTGTACCTGGTGTGTCTTGAAAGGCGACGCAACTTATGGCGCCCTGCTGATGGGCACCTACGGTGCGGCGCGTGCGCTGGTGATATTCCCGGCAAGCTGGGGACTCTACTGCCACCGCACGGCCATCACCGAATGGTTTTCCAGCCCGCTCTTCAATCTGTGGCGTGCGCAGCGGGTCCTGGCCGTCGCGCTGATCATGTTCGGCACGCTGGTCCTCGTGTCCACGGTCTTGTCTTGATCGCGCCGCACCCTCTCTTCTAGGGTGTGTTTGCAAGGTCTCGCCATAGCAAGCGTAGAGCCCCAAAATCGGCTCTAGGAACCCATCCGGAGCCGAAATGAAGGCGCTCTCAGCAAAGGGCCAGAACGCTCAAACCAGTTTGCAAAGAGGCTCTCGCCAGTTGCCGCTGCATATGGGAGGGCTTTTGAGCTAAGAAATGCCATCAATATTCACAGCTCTCAGGCAGGACCTCTGTGGTTTTCAACTCCTTGACGGCTTTGGGGTAGGCGGCGTTCTTGTCGACGGGGATCACACGCGGAACCGTGGGGTGAGAAGCCGCGAGCGTCTTGTGGAAAAAGCGTTTGGTCGCCTCGGCATCCCGGGTGGGACTGAGCCAGAACTCGAGGGTGTTCCCATGCGAATCCAGCGCCCGATACACATACATCCACTGCTTTTTGATTTTGCTGGAGGTCTCCTCGACCCGCCACGAGTCTGTTGTCGTCTTGAGATGGGTCGGCATCGTCGGTCGAAATGATTTCTGGGGTTGTGTTACAAAAAGGCTGGTGGTATGGTAAACTCTGCTGCGTCCGGTGGTACTTGTTTTCCCGTTACCTGAGAAATTTAGGGCATAAAAAGGTGCGTATTCGTGTTATCTATGATAGAATAAGGGAAATACGACACGGATTGTTGCAGCGTTGCCAGGGTATCTTGTCTACCTACTATATGCAATCGTGTTCGCAATTCATGAATCAATAGCTAGAGATATCTCGCGGGAGTGGTTAGTAATGAAAAAAGGAATTCATCCAAACTATATTGAGGCCACGGTCAGTTGTGCCTGTGGCAATAGCTTCAAGACGCTGAGCGTCAAGCCTGTGTTGAAGGTCGATGTGTGCTCAAAGTGCCATCCGTTCTTTACGGGCCAGCAGCGTATCCTTGATGCGGCTGGGCGCGTGGAGCGTTTCCGCAAACGTTTCAATTTGCAGGAAGAGCAATAACCAGATAACGTATGTATTTTTAAGGCGACCGCTCTGGTCGCCTTAAAAATACATACGTTATCCGGAAGTTACACAATGCAACCTGTAGATGCTCATAGGCGTATTATGGGAGAGGTGTTTGAGTAGGTATAAGTGCCTATCAGTAAAGTAAGCACCCTTTATCCTTGTTTTAATTTCGAGGTGAGTGGCGTGGCGAACGTAAATGAACGAACCATCCTTTTCCTCATTGCCGATACGGGGGCTGGACATCGTAGTGCGGCTAATGCTATTCGCAACGCGATCAATTTGCTTTCACAGAAAGAACAGGCAGAGTGGCAGGCAGGCCAGCAGCAAAGCAATGGTACAGAAGGTTCGACAGCCACTTCTGAGCTACAACCACCGACCTACCGTATTGAAATTGTCGATGTCTTTGAGGAGTATAGCCGGTTTCCCTTACGTGAGACGGTTAAACTCTATGGGCCAGCTATTCGCTATAATCCGAGATTATATGGGCGTGTCTTTCATATGAGCAATAAAGTACAGCGCTTCACGGCTGTAGAGAGTATGGCTACGCCTCTTATTCATAATGGTCTCATCCGCCTATTTACCAGTGTGCAGCCTGATATTATTGTTTCTATTCATCCTATGCTCAATCATGTCACGGTGCGTGCATTGCAAGATGTGGGCATGCATATTCCCTTCCTGACGGTGGTCACTGATCTGGTCAGCGTGCATGCTTCCTGGTTTGCGCCGGGAGCCGAGAGCTACATTGTGCCAACGGAGCAGGCCAGACAACTCTATCTAGCACGTGGCTTGGACCCTGAACGTGTCCATGTGTTGGGTATGCCCATTGATCCTAAATTTACTCGCCCGACAGAGAGTAAGCAGGAGCTTCAGCGTCGCTTTGGCCTGGAGCCGGGAATCCCTGTGGTGCTGCTGGTTGGCGGAGGTGATGGGGCCGGTGGTTTACAAGAGGCTGTACGTACTATCTCACGCGCTCACCTGTCGGTGCAGTTGTTAGTCGTTACGGGACGCAATAAGCGGCTCTATGCCTACCTTCAGCGCACTCGTGCCAATTTGCATGTTCCGGCAAAGATTTTTGGTTTTGTCCAAAACATGCCGGAAATGATGCGTGCCTCTGATGTGATTATCACCAAGGCGGGCCCTGGTACGATATCTGAGGCTTTGGCCTGTGAACTACCCATTATTCTCAGTGGCTATGTTCCCGGTCAGGAAGAGGGGAATGTCGATTTTGTCATCCAGAACAATGTAGGTACTCTGGCTCATGACCCCATCGAACTTGTGGATACCTTGCGCCACCTCATCAAACCTGGCTCTGCTCTGATGCGTCAGCAACTGGCAAATGCGAAACGTCTCAGCCGACCTGCGGCCTCATTTGATATTGCTCAGTGCATTCTGAGCTATCTGCCAGAACCCAGCAAAGCTCGTGAGTGGCAAACTGTGCAGGTACGTCGCCCGCGACGTATCCTCTCACCTGGTGCGTTACGTTCTCCCGAAGTTCGTTTGCGTGCTCTACGCCGTCGGTTGCCCCGTATGACACAGAGTACCTTTTTGAGAAGTCGGGTGATGCGTCGGCTGTCGCGTTTGCGCTCCCAGAGCTTTCGTTACCGGCTTTCACGTTTGAGAGAAGATGTAAGCCGCTATCGGCACCCCGACTTGTAATAGACAAGGAAACCCCCTATGGCAAAATTTTACTACGGTGGTCAGGCCGTTATGGAAGGTGTGATGATGCGCGGACGTACATCCGCAGCTGTAGCGGTTCGCCGCCCCGATCAAAGTATCTACCTATACGAGGAAGCTTTAAATCCACGCCTCTATCAAAATCCGCTTTTCCGTCTGCCCTTCCTGCGTGGTCTGCTCTTGCTGTGGGAAATGCTGGTACTCGGTACACGCCTGATGACCTTTTCCGCCAATATCGCTACGGGTGCTATTAATCCCGATGCTCCGGTCCTGCCACCTGATACCGCCGATCCTACTGCGAGAAACGAAAAAATTACTGGAGATGCCCTGACGGAACAGCCCGAA
>WNGR01009690.1_pt1 | contig 10917 bp, 6 predicted proteins | sample 5407581 | NCBI WGS metagenome assembly WNGR01 (sample SAMN13153383, study PRJNA577476) | soil metagenome | isolation source: 80 cm soil or saprolite under Garry oak tree replicate 2 | place: USA:California | collected 2016-06-15 | reverse complement strand
CGTTGACCAGGCGGGGTGGCAGCCAGGTGGCGCACGTTGACCAATGTGCCCACCGTGACATAGCCAGGCTCCAGGTCGTTAGCAACGGACTGCCAGGAAGCCTGCTCCATTAATGCGATCATCATGGGTGTACCAAAAACTTCGACGCCGCCCGCGCCGACACGTGCAGCAGTATTTTCGGGAGCGACCAGGGTGGCAGATTCGCCTGTCATACCGAGTTTGAGCGACATATGTGGTATCCTTTCTGGTGGATTGTGCTGACATGATACAACAAAAGCTTATGCATGATGAAGGAGGCTGGCGAATACTTATGAATAAGCATGTGCAACGCGTGGCACACCGGGGCGGTTCACGCCTGGCTCCCGAGAATACGCTCGCCGCATTTCGCAACGCACTCACGCTGCCCATCGACGCCATCGAACTGGATGTGCATATGAGCCGCGACGGGCACGCGGTCGTCTTTCATGACAATACTGTAGACGGGCGAACAAATGGCCATGGCAATATTCTCGACCTCGACTTCGCCTACCTGCGCAGCTTGAATGCAGCCGCCCACTTCCCCGGCGGCTGGCCAGAGTCACAACAGATACCGGCACTGCGCGAAGTGTTAGACCTCGCCAAAGGCAAGGTGCAGGTGTATATCGAGATCAAGGCGAGCAAGCGCGACGGGGTGCCTGGACGCTATCCCCACATTGCGGAGAGCGTCATCGAGCAGGTACGCGCCGTTGGCATGCTGGACCAGGTATTGATTATCTCCTTTGATTGGTTCGTATTACCGCTGGTGAAATCGCTGGAGCCAGCCCTGCAAACCGGTGCAACTGGATCAACATGGATCGCAAACTTTTTACCGATGATATGCCAGCCGCCGCGCATGAGCATGACTTCAAGCTGGGGCTCTGGACGGTCAACACGGTCGACGAAATGCGGCGCTTTGCCGCTGCCGGCGTTGACTCTCTTACCAGCGATCGACCAGACCTGTTCTCAGCCATCACAATATAGTAATAGCATTATACGGTTGCTTGCGTATCCCTTTTGATGCTTTGTCCGTTCTGTATATTAGTAAAGAACAGCAAAGGTACCATATGCTACTGCCCTCGAAAGGCAGTATGCTATAATAAGCGGCAATCAAAGGCGATGAGCGAGAGCATATCCCCTCAAGGCCGTAATGGAGAGCATCAGGTATGCAGCAGACAGAAGTACCAACGATCCTTGTTGAATCGGCATCCAAAGAGCTGGAGTCTTCAGAGCAAGAGGTAGCGCTATCAATCGTCGTGCCCATGATGAATGAGGAACAGAGCGTGCGGCCGGTGTTTGAAAAGCTAGCGGCGCAACTCAATAGTTCCGGGCAGCGTTACGAAGTGATTTTCGTCGATGATGGCAGCACGGACAATACGTTCAAAGAACTGAAAGCATTACATGCCGAGTATCCCGGCCTTGTACGCGTGATCCGCTTCCGCAAGAACTTTGGCAAAACACCCGCGCTGGTCGCTGGCTTCAGTCGTTGTCGCGGTGAAGTCATTTTCACTATGGACGGAGACCTGCAAGACGACCCTGAAGAGATACCCAATTTCCTGACCAAGCTCGACGAAGGGTACGACCTGGTCACAGGCTGGAAATTCCCGCGGCTGGACCCTGTCTCGAAGACCTTCCCTTCGCGTGTTTTCAACGGCATGGTAAGCCGTTTCACAGGCGTGCACCTGCATGACATTAACAACGGCTTCAAAGCGTACCGGCGAGAAGTGGTCGAAGATAGTCACCTCAAGCTCTATGGCGAATTCCACCGCTTCGTGCCGGTCATGGCGCACTGGCGCGGGTTCCGCGTCGGGGAAATCAAGGTCCGTCACCATCCACGCAAGTATGGCGTCTCGAAGTTTGGGGCGAAGCGTTTTGCTGCCGGCCTGATCGACCTGTTGAATGTGCTCTTTCTCACGACCTATCTACGTACTCCATTGCGGTTCTTTGGGCCGCTGGGTTTCTGGACCTTCTTAATAGGATTTCTGGTGGATGCCTACGTTGTGGTGCGCAGCATCTTCATTTTGCACCAGCCGATCCACACGCAGCCGCTGCTCTTCGTGGGTATCCTGCTCATGATTTTTGGCTTCCAATTTATCCTCACGGGCCTGCAAAGTGAGATGATCCGTCATTACGCCTTCCAGCCGGGTGAGGAATATAGTATCAGGCAGGAACTTGACTGATGCAAAGGCCTGCTCTCAAGAAATTCGCTAAACGTCTCTTGCAAATTGGCCTGCCGCTGGCGATTCTCGCAGGGTTTCTCTACCAGGTAAGAAACGACTGGAGCAACTTGACTGCCCATGCCTTTCAGTGGAATCCCTGGCTGCTCGCGCTGGCTTTCCTGGGCTTTCTCCTGCAGGAACTTTCCTATGGCCTGATCTGGCAGTCGATCCTGGCGCGTCTTGGGTCACGGCTCGACTTGCGTACGAGCCTGCGCATCTATCTCGGTTCAGAATTTGTACGTTATATCCCGGGCAATGTCTGGCACGTGCTCACGCGCATCTTATGGGTGAGCAAGTATGGCGTTACGCGACCCATCGCCTTTGCCAGCATGACGATCGAGCTGATTACGAAACTGGCAGCCGGGGTCCTGGTCTTTGCGGCCAGCCTGTTTTTCTGGCGCGACCTTGGCGCGATAAGCCAGGCCTCTGCCGGCACGTTGATTGTAGTTGTAGGCGCGGCGACTATGCTCGGTCTGCTGGTTGTACTGTACCCGCCCGTTCTCAATGCCCTGCTCAATTTCGCCCTGCGCCTGTTGAAACGCGAAGCTGTCGTGCTGACACTACGCTACAGGGATATCTTGCTCATTACCCTGGCATGGTGCGTAAGCTGGTCGGTGGCGGGCTGTGCATTCTACGTATTGTTGCTCGCGCTGTGGCCGGCCGCGCCACTGGCGGCGCTGCCTATTTGCATCGGCATCTACGCCATTGCGTGGGATGTCGGCTTCGTCTCCTTTATTACTCCCAGCGGGCTGGGATTTCGCGAAGCGACTATCATCGGCCTCTTCGCGCTTGCGCTGCCGCTACCTGCGGGCCTGGGAACCATCATCGCCTTTCTTTCGCGCCTTGTTTCTACTATGGCCGAACTTCTTTGTGTCAGCATTGCCTATCTGAGCGGTGTCCGGCAAGTGCGCGCAGTGCAGCAGCAAGCCTCTCCCGGAGACAACAACGGGAGCAAAGACGAAGAGACCTCCCCGGCCGAGGCATCGATGAGTGTTACAGCTGAGGGAGGGACGCGCAGTGACTAGTTCGACGTGGCGGAAACGTCTCTCGGTTTGGCGGAGTCGCCTCTACCTCTATCCACCACCAGAGCCTATTCCCCGTACACGGCTGTTCTGGCTGGCAACAGGACTGGTGGCACTCTTAGCGGCGGCGTTCTCAGCGTTCTTTATTATTTACCTGACTACCAGGCACAGTGTCTACATGACGAATGCTGAAGATCTGGGCAACATGGACCAGGCGATCTGGAGCGTTCTGCACGGTCAACTGCTGCATCAAACTATCTGCAACCCGGTAACTGATACCAACTGCTATAGTCTCGCTGGTATCTCACGCTTTGCCATTCATTTCGAACCGATGCTCTTCGTGGTCTCCCTGTTCTACCTGATCTGGCCCGACCCGCGAATGCTGCAAATCATCCAGACCCTGGTGGTAGCAAGCGGCGCATTTCCTGCCTTCTGGCTGGCACGACTGCGCTTGCGCAGCGACCTGGCAGGGGTCGTAATGGCTGCGCTTTACTTGCTTTACCCCATGCAACAGTGGGCCGTTGTCAACGATTTCCATGCAGTGACCTTCACTGCCGCCTTCTTGTTCTTCACCCTGTACTTCATGTACACACGGCGTACGATCTGGCTGTTCGTCTTTGCCATCCTTGCCATGGCGTGCAAGGAGGAAATACCGGTCCTGGTCGCTCTCTTCGGCCTGTGGTCAATCGTCTTCCAACAGCGCCTGCGCAGCGGCCTGGCATTGATCCTGCTTGCCAGCGCGTGGGCAATCGTGGGCCTTTTCGTTGTTCCTCATATCTTCAGCCCTACTGGCCACTCGCTACTCACAGCACGTTATACAGACCTGGGTAATAGCCCTTTAGGGATCGCAAAAACTATCCTGCTGCACCCCATTTACATACTCAAGCATTACGTGCTGGAGCACAACCACTTCTTCTACATCCGCGTACTGCTGACGCCAGCAGGATACCTGCCCCTGCTCGCACCCTGGGTACTGGTGCTGGCGCTGCCGACGATAGCGCTTAACCTGCTCAGTTCTTACCCTAACATGTACAGCGGCCTCTACCAGTATAATGCCGAGATCGTGCCGGTACTTGTCTTTTCGACTATCGAGGCCATCGTGCTGATCATCTGGGTGGCGCAGTGGTGTATAGCCAGAATTCACCAGAGAAGCCAGCAGGCGCTACCAGCGGAGAACGAGGCCGTTCGCACCCGGCGCGTCGATTACTGGATACACGGGTCCCTGCTTGCGGTGTTGCTAGTGTTCGTAATGGTCAACGCTGTCCGCGCAGACTATGCCCGCAGTCCAATGCCATTTGCGCAAGGTTTCCATTGGCCAGTGCGCACTGCTCATACCGACCTGGCACAGCACTTCATCGACATGATCCCGCCAGATGCATCGGTTTCAGCGCAGTCGGCCCTGGTTCCACATATCAGTCATCGAACCGACATTTACCTGTTTCCCTATGCCGACAACCAGGCAGACTATATCTTCCTGGATGTGACGGGCGATATCTACCCATTCTTCGCTCATGATTATGTCACCGAGGTGAAGAAAGTATTACTGAGCGGGAACTACGGCATCATGGCGGCGCAGGATGGGTATCTACTGCTCAAGCGAGGGCTGCCTTCGCCCGGCCTCTCACCGGGCTCACCGTTTCAAAGCGGCGAAAACGCGCTCGTCAACCTGCCCGATAGTTTTTGCTCATTCGTGAGTGTCGCACCGCAGCAGGTGACGAATCCGCTGCAGGTGACGTTCACGAGCAGCAAGCCACCTGCCATGATGAACCTGATCGGCTATGGTGTTGCTACCCCGCAGGTATTTAGCCTGAGCACAAGCTACATGCAGGTTGTTACATACTGGCAAGTGCGCGCGCCGGTCACGCTTCCACTGCAAGCGGAAGCATTGATTGTCGACAAGAATGGCCAGGAACACCTCGCGACGACGTATTTTCCTGGCATTTCCTGGTGCCCGAGTACAAAATGGCAGCCCGGCACTGTGGTACAGATCAGCAGCGGCATTTTCTATTTAGGTGCCATTCCTACCGGAATAGCCCATGTGTCCATTGCTCTCTTGCCTCTTGCCCATCCATCCAGTACAATATTGGACGTACAAGACCGGCTTTCGTTACATATAGTGAACGCACCAGGTACTGTAGCCGCCACTCAGGGGACGAATGCGCTGCAATTAGCGACGATCCAGCTTGCCCCTTAGTGTTACTATAGAGTACCTTTTTATCTGCTAGAGTCATATTTATTTGGAGAAAGGGGTTGCAGTGATGGGCATTTTTCTAGGGCAACTGCCACCTGCTGAGATTGCGCGAATGAAGGCTGAATTGGCAGAGACATTGATTGCTAATTTCTGCTACCCGCGATTTTATGATTATCGCACCAACTCGCTGCGTATGCGCCCGGTCGATCGCACCAAGCGCCAGGAGGTCTGGCACTACCTGAGTTCGATCGATTTCTCAGTCTGGAATCGTGTCGATCTGACATCTCCGGACTTCCTGCGGCAAGTCGAGCGCTTGATCATACATTTTGTGCAGAGAAACCGCGCCTTCTTTGGACAGCTGGGGCGCAAGCGCATGGCCGATGTACGTATGCTGATTAGCTCGTGTGCCTTGCTGCTGGCCGAAGGTCTCCGTGAGCATTTAATGGGCCGTCAAAAGAAAAACCCGCCATTTGGCAGCCCGCGCCCGGTGCCTTCCTGGGCCACGACCAATGCAACCGGCCGCGCCGAACCGAGCTGGGAGCAGATCGTCTCTACAACAATGCAGTTGCAGCAGCAGATCCAGGAGATGCGCGGCGAGATTAATACCACCCCTGGACAGGAGGCACGCGCCATTCCCGTCCCAACGAATGTAAGGCGCACAGCATGGGGACGTTCAGCAGAAAATGGTACGAGTGTCGTAGAGCGCGAGGTTGCCCTGGCACAGCAAGTACCGGCAGTTCAAGCAGTAGTAGAGGGGCGTGCTGCTCCTTCTATGCCCGGGCATAGAAGTACCGCGCCACTAACCGGGCCTACTCCATCTTCTGCGCGCAAAATAGCTGGGGCGGTGCCGCCTGGCGAGTCTCCAACGCTGCCGATCCCGGTACCCGATAGATCGGCAGAGGCCAAGGGAGTGGTCCCCCCGGCCAATGAAGATGTTGCTATTTTCGAACAGATGCGCCACCAGCTCGTCGTCTGGCTACGTGTGGAGGCGGTACGCTCGGGCATGGATATTTCTGGCCTCTCTCCCCTGCAACTGCTCGAGTTGTTGCGCCAGCAGCGCAGCTTTGACGAGACGCGCCTGCAGATTATCTCAACCTTGCTGAACGTTTCCAACCAGGTCGTCAAAAGCGGCCAGGCCAGTCTCCTCGACTACAAACAGGGGCTGATGTTCTATCTCATCCATTCGCAGCACTAAGTTTCAAGAGGAAAACGAAATCACGCGGCCGTGGTGATGGCTGGTAACAGTTCACGTAACTGTTCCAGCCAGTTGGGGCCAAAGAGACGGCGCGGGATACGCACCACGCCTTGCTGGACGCGCACCTCATTGCGGAAACGGCGGTAAAGCGCGATACGATTGGGAATAACCGTACGCTTCACCGTAAGCACGAACTCGTTATCTTTCACGGAAACAGCTTCGAAGCCCAGATTTGCCGCCTCGACTTTCAGGCGCACCATCGCCAGCAGGTTCTGCACCGGCGGCGGCGGCGCACCGAAGCGGTCGTTCATCTCTGCCACCATGGCTTCGACCTGTTCCGGGCGACTCAGATTCGCCAGGCGCTGGTAGAAGTTGACTTTGAGCGCACGATCACCGACATACTCATCGGGCAGGTAGGCATCGAGGGGCAGGTCGACGCTAGTGCTCGGCGCCAGTATCTCGACCTTCTTGCCTTGCAGCTCCTGCACTGCTTCAGCGAGCAGTTTGCAGTAGAGATCGAAACCTACCGAGTTCATGAAGCCCGATTGTTCTGCACCCAGCAGGTTGCCGGCGCCGCGAATCTCCAGATCTTTCATAGCTATGCGGAACCCGGCGCCCAGTTCGGTCGCCTCGAAGATGGTGCGCAGGCGCTTCTCCTGAACAGGGGTCAGCTTCGCATCCTTGTTGTAGAAAAAGTAGGCGTAAGCCTGCTGGGTCGCGCGCCCGACGCGGCCGCGCAGTTGATAGAGCTGCGCCAGGCCAAAGTAGGCCGAGTTGTTCACGATGATGGTGTTCGCGTTGGGAATGTCCAGGCCGTTTTCAATGATGGTGGTCGAGACAAGCACATCGTACTCGCCGCTGGAGAAATCCATCATAACGCGCTCGAGTTGATCCTCGGGCATCTGTCCATGACCGACGGCAATGCGCGCCTCCGGGATGAGACGCTGCAGCTTCTGTGCGATCACCTGGATGCCCTGGACGCGGTTGTGGACGAAGAAAACCTGGCCGCCACGATCAATCTCGCGCAGGATAGCTTCACGAATCAGGCTTTCATCGTACTCGCGAATGGTGGTGCGAATGGGCAGGCGCAGCTGTGGCGGCGTCTCGATTGTACTCATGTCGCGCACGTTCACCAGCGACATGTGCAGTGTGCGCGGGATAGGAGTCGCGGTCATAGTGAGCACGTCGATTTCGCTGCGCATCTGTTTCAAGAGTTCCTTGTGCGCGACTCCAAAGCGCTGCTCCTCGTCAACGATCAACAATCCCAGGTTGAAGAAGACCACGTCCTTCTGCAGCAGGCGATGCGTGCCAATGACGATATCCACCTTCCCAAAGGCCAGGTCCTCCAGCACCTGCTTCTGTTCTTTTTCTGAGCGGAAGCGGCTCAACAACTCAACGCGCACGGGAAAGGGTTTCAGGCGGTCCTTGAAGGTGTTGAAGTGCTGCAGGGCCAGTACCGTCGTGGGTACCAGGATGGCCACCTGCCGCCCATCTAGAACGGCCTTGAATGCCGCACGCAGCGCAACCTCGGTTTTACCGTAGCCGACATCGCCGCACACCAGCCGGTCCATTGGGCGCGGCCGCTCCATATCGGCCTTGACCTCTTCAATGGCGCGAGCCTGGTCCGGCGTCTCTTCGTAGGGGAAGGCATCTTCCAGTTCGCGCAGCCAGGGCTGATCGGAGTCGGGTGGATAGGCGTGGCCCGGGGTGGCTTCGCGCAGGCTGTAGAGGCGCAGGAGATCGCGTGCGATGTCCTGCACGCTCTCCTTGACCTTAGATTTCGCGCGTGTCCACTCTGTCGTACCCAGGCGGCTCAGAGCCGGAACCGCGTCACCCATGCCGATGTAGCGCATGACCCGGTCAAGCTGGTCGGTCGGGATGTAGAGCTTGTCGGTGCCGGCATAGCGAATCAAGAGATATTCGCGTTCGACGCCCGTTGTACTCAGCCTGACGAGCCCTTCAAAGCGTCCAATACCATGTTCCTGGTGAACAACGTAGTCGCCCGGATTGACCTCGGCCAGGAACGAGGCGGGCGTAATCGGCTTGCGGCGCTGTACATTGCGCCGCCTGGACCAACCGAAGATCTCAGTATCGGTGAAAACATAGAGCGCCAGGCCCTGCGATTGCCACCCCTCCTGGAGCTGGCCCTGGATAAGCGTCAGGGTGCCAGGCTCGGGAAGTTGATTGATATTTACGCCAGGGCTGGCATGGATGGCTGCATCGTGCAAAATAGCCTCGTCGCCCAGGACTTCTGCCATTCTTCGCGCCTGCGCTGTGACGATGACGACACGGCCACGGTTGTCGAGCAGCTTGCGACAATCCTGCACGAAGGCGCGCAGGCGACCACCATATGAATTGGCGCTGCCGAATGTGGGCATGAGATGCTCGGTTCCACCGTGCTGGTACGCCTCGAACTCGCCTTCGGAGGCTGAGAGCATACCAGCAAAGCGCAACTGCCGGCGCTGGTGCAGGCGCGGTTCTAGCTGGTCCCAGGAGAGATGGGCATCGCGCAAGTGAGCCGGATTCTCGCGGTCGTGTTCAAAGCGCTCCTTCATCTCCTGCGCCTGCGCATCAAGTTCCGCTATGTGGTTCTGGAGGCTTTCAGGATTATCGAGGATGACGAGACCTCCCGGTGCAAGATAGTCCAGGACGGTAGCGGTGGGATGCAGGTAGGGCAGGTAAAAAGCGATATCATCAAATGAGCGGCCATGGCGCAGTTCCTCCAGGTCACGCTTCCAGCGCTCCTCGGCGTCGCGATGCAACATTGCACTATTGAGCTGCTCGAGTTCCCTGGCCGCCTCGGGCCCGCGTAAAGGGAGCGCTTCGCGGGCAGGAGCTATAATACAGGAGGCGACGGGGTTCAGCGAGCGCTGTGTCTCCTGGTCAAACGTGCGCAGCGACTCGATCTCGTCGCCAAAGAACTCAATACGAATGGGCCTTGGCAGCGTCGGCGGGAAGAGGTCGACGATGCCGCCACGATGGCTGAACTGCCCTGGCTCTTCCACTTCTGCCACCGGCTCGTAGCCAAGGTTGTAAAGGTGCTCCAGCATCAACGTGAGGTCAACCTCTTGCCCGGGCCGCAAATCGTAGAGCGCCGCGGAGAGTTCCTGCGGTGGTATAACAGGTTGTGTCAGCACCCGCGCGGAACAGACGACGATAGCCCCGCGTTCACGGTTTGCCAGGCTGATCAGCGCGTTCATGCGCTGCTGCGTGGTGGCGGCATCGCTGATCAGTCGCTCATAGGGCAGAGCATCACGATCCGGCAGGTACAGGACATCGCCGGAGCGCTCCGCCAGGACCTTGAGCATGTCCGTTACCTGGCTGGCCTGCAGTTCATCGGCCACTACAACAAGAAGCGGCTGCTTGAGCGCTGAAGCGAGTGCTGCGATAGCGAAGGGGCGAGCAGCTTCGGTGATACCTGTAAGGGCTGGCAGTCCCTCGCCATCCTGGAGTTGTTGTACTAAGCGGCAAAAATCCGGTCTCTGTGTTAAGAGAGCAAGCAGTCCCTGTAATGTCAAGTATTCCTCACGACGTTGATAATGTATTAACCATTGATCCCGTTGTAGTGTAGCATAGCGAGAGCACTACTGTCGAGAGCAGGGCGATGTAAAAGTCGCTGGTGCTGCATCTCCGTAGGGGCGAGGGTGGAGTGGATGGGTGGAGTCCCCGCGCCGCTCCACCACCCTCGCCCCTACGGGGGAACCACGCGAGAAAAGGACTTTTACATCGCCCTGTGTCGAGAGCTTCAGGGATGACATGAAATGAACGATGTCGTATGATAGAGGAAGCTCCGTGTATCGAGCGGGTAGAAGGAGAGGATAGTTATGGAAATTCTGGCAGCCATCGCTGGCGTTGTTTTGATCATTGGAATCCTGATAGACAGTTTCGAGTCGATTGTCCTGCCGCGCAGGGTATCGCGGCGCTTCAGGCTGTCGCGCTTTTTCTATATGGCGACCTGGGTGCTCTGGTCGGCAATAGCGCGGAAGATGCGCCCTGGGAACCGACGCGAGTATTATTTGAGTTATTTTGGCCCGCTTTCACTCATTCTCTTGCTTGTTCTCTGGGTGGCAATCCTCGTCGTTGCCTTCGCGCTGCTGCAATGGGGACTGGACTCACCCATGCACTCCCCGGATAATCAAATGACACTTGGGACCTATCTCTATATGAGCGGGTCGACATTCATTACGCTCGGATTGGGTGATGTCACGCCCTTAACAGGGCTGGGGCGGTTCCTCACCGTTGCAGAGGCTAGCATGGGCTTTCTCTTTCTCGCCC
>WNGR01008395.1_pt1 | contig 10917 bp, 11 predicted proteins | sample 5407581 | NCBI WGS metagenome assembly WNGR01 (sample SAMN13153383, study PRJNA577476) | soil metagenome | isolation source: 80 cm soil or saprolite under Garry oak tree replicate 2 | place: USA:California | collected 2016-06-15 | reverse complement strand
ATCATCAAGACGTTTTACTGGCTGGTCATCGCGTTAATCGGGCTGTTCGGCATTTCCGGGATTTTTTCAAGTCTGGCGGCGATGGCGATCAGCCCGTTCGGCGGATTCATCCTGCTATTGTCCTCGATCGCCGGCGTCATCGTCGGAATGATCTTTTCGCGCATCGCCGCGGAATTCATTCTGATCGTGTTCCGCATCAACGAGCACCTTGGCGCGATCCGCGACCAGGGGCAGATGCGCTGAATTACAACCCTGAGATGCGCGCGCTTCTTTGTGCGCCTCGAAGGATGGGCACGCCGACCATCGACGCCACCCTTCAAGGTCCGCCCAAGGACGCGGTGCGAGAGCATCGCGGGGCCACCCCCCAGGGAATGGCGGCCGGCGGCTAGGTATTGAACCGGAAATGCATGACGTCGCCGTCGGCGACGACATATTCCTTGCCTTCCAGCCGCAACTTGCCGGCGTCGCGGGCGCCGGCCTCGCCGCCCAATGCAACGTAGTCGGCGTAGGCGATGGTTTCGGCCCGGATGAAGCCCTTTTCGAAATCGGTATGAATCACGCCCGCGGCGGCCGGCGCCTTGGTGCCGCGGTTGATGGTCCAGGCCCGCGCTTCCTTCGGGCCGACGGTGAAATAGGTGATGAGGTCGAGCAGCTGATAGCCGGCGCGGATCAGGCGGTCGAGACCGGCCTCCTCAAGTCCAAGCGTGTCGAGAAACTCAGTGCGCTCGGCGCGTGACAGGGTCGCAATCTCCGATTCGATCTTGGCGGAGATCGCGACGGCGACCGCGCCTTCCTTGCTGGCGTGATCCATCACCAGCTTTGAATAATCATTGCCGGCCGCCGCCGAGCCTTCCTCGACATTGCAGACGTAAAGCACCGGTTTGGAGGTGAGCAAGCCGAGCATGCCGAAGGCGCGTTCCTCTTCGGGCTTGCGCTCGAGAAACCGCGCCGGCCTGCCCTCGCGCAACAGCACCAGCGCGCGGTTGACGAGGTCGAGCTGCTCCTTGGCCTCCTTGTCGTTGCCCTTGGCTTTTTTGGTCAGATTGTCGACACGCTTTTCCAGGCTGTCGAGATCGGCGAGCATCAGTTCGGTCTCGATGGTCTCGATATCGGCCAATGGCGCGATCTTGCCCTCGACATGGGTGACGTCGGAATCCTCAAAACAACGCACCACATGCGCGACGGCGTCGACCTCGCGGATGGTGGCGAGAAACTGGTTGCCGAGGCCCTCGCCCTTCGAGGCGCCGCGCACCAGGCCGGCGATATCGACAAAGGTCAGCCGCGTCGGGATGATCTGGCCGGATTTGGCGATCTCCGCGAGCTTGTCGAGCCTGGGATCGGGCACTGCGACCTCGCCGACATTCGGCTCGATGGTGCAGAACGGGTAATTCGCCGCCTGCGCCGCCGCGGTTTCCGTCAGCGCGTTGAACAACGTCGACTTGCCTACATTGGGCAACCCGACGATACCGCATTTGAATCCCATTTCGTCCTCAACGATTTCTCTTTGTCATGGCCGGGCTTGTCCCGGTCATCCACGTCTTGTTTCGTTCCTGGCAAGGAAAGACGTGGATGCCCGGCATCGCAGACAAGTATACGCAGTCTGCGCAAGCTTGACCGCTTTGGCCGGGCATGGCGGCGGAGCATCTATTTTGCGCCGGCGCGAGACGTCAGTCCTGCTTCCCGCCGTCTTCCTCGTCGAAAAATCCCTTGTCCTGCAGCGCCAGATGCACCCTGTTCTGGAATGTCGAGTCCTTCTCGGTCACGAGCAGCCCGGCGTTATCGGCAATCGCTTCGCAGAGCGCCGTGACCCAGGGGCGGTCGCTCTTGGCGAAATCGGACAATACGTGACCGTGCACCAGTTCCTTGATGCCGGGGTGGCCGATCCCGAGCCGCACCCGGCGATAGTCGTTGCCGATATGCGAGGAGATCGAACGCAAACCGTTGTGCCCGGCAATGCCGCCGCCGACCTTGACGCGCACCTTGCCCGCCGGCAGTTCGAGCTCATCCTGAAACACGATGATCTCGCCCGCCGCGAGCTTGAAGAAATTCGCGGCCTCCTGAACCGCACGCCCCGACTCGTTCATGAAGGTCGCGGGCCGGAGCAGCACCACCCGCTCGCGATCGAGCGTGCCTTCCGCGGTCTCGCCCTGAAAACGGCGGCGCCATGGTGCGAAACCATGACGCCGCGCAATTTCATCGACGACCATGAACCCGATATTGTGCCGGTTATGGGCGTACTTCGCGCCGGGATTGCCGAGGCCAACAAAGAGTCGCATGACGCGGCATCCCGCGCCCGGTTACTTCTTCTTGTCGCCGCCAGCAGGCGCTTTGGCGCCGGCCGCAGGCGCCTTTGCACCAGCCGCGGGAGCAACCGCTGCCGCAGGCGCTGCAGCACCTGCCGCCGGAGCGGCACCGGGTGCCGCCGTAGCAGCCGGACCGGCAGCAGCGGCAGCAGCCGCAGCCGCCTTCAGTTCTTCGGCGTAGCCGGACGGCGGCACGATGGTCACCAGGGTCACGTCTTCGCGCGACAGCGATTTCACGCCGGACGGCAGCTTGATGTCGGACAGATGCAGCGAGTGGCTGATTTCCAGGGTGCTGACATCGGCCTCGACAAATTGCGGAATGTTGTCGACCGAGCATTCCAGGTCGATGGTGTGGGTGACGATGTTGACGGTGCCGCCGCGCTTCACGCCGGGTGCGGAATCCGCGTTCTGGATGTGCAGGGGAACGCTGACGCGGATGGTGGCGCCTTCGCCGAGCCGCATGAAATCCACATGGATCGGAAAATCGCGCACCGGATCGAGATGGAAGTCGCGCGGAATCACGCGGTGCTTCTTGCCCTCCAGATCGATGTCGTAAATCGTGGTGAGAAAACGGCCGGCCATGATGCGCTGGCGCAGCTCGGTATCGTCGACCGAGATGGTCACGGGGGGCTGGTTATTGCCATAGATCACTCCGGGTACTCTCCCGGCGCGACGCTCTGCCCGTGCGGCCCCCTTGCCGCCTGCCGGACGTCCGGTCGCCTTCAATTCCTTGACGGTCGCCATTGGATTAAGTCCTTGTTTTCCAAAAAGTTAAAGGCCGCATCGCGGCCCGTTTGCCGCCGCAGCAAGCCTCCAGGGGTGCGGGGGCTGCGGACGTGGCGGGGTTCTAGCCCCAAAGTCCCGAAATGACAAGGAAATGCAGGGATTTTCTTGTCTAGGCGAGGTGAAACCTCACCCATCCGTCTTCAGGCTGCCGACATCCGGCGCCGGGGGCGAAACGCCGAGCTTGGCTTCCAGTGCCGCGATGCGCGCTTTCAGCGCCTCGTTTTCCTCGCGCGCCAGCCGCGCCATGTCCTTGACCGCCTCGAACTCCTCGCGCTTGACGATGTCGAGATCGCGCAGGATTTTTTCGGCCTGATTGCGGACCACCGTATCGACCTCGCGCTTGACGCCCTGGGCAGCGCCCGCGGCGTCATTCATCAGGCGCCCGATCTCGTCGAAAAACCGATTGCTGGTCTGGGTCATCTTGGGAATCTCCGGTCGGCTGCGAACTGGAAGGTCAAGTCAGACAATGGCGATTCCAAAGGCGCGGTTCAAGGCCGGTGTTGTTCCCTCATGCGGCAAGTCGCCTTGTCATGAACCGGTTTCCTTGTAATCGTATTGAACGCCCAGCCAAGAAACCTGGAAACCCGCGAGCGCAAAGAAACGCCATGATCGACCAGCAAATCGACATTCCGACCAAGGACGGCCACACCACCACCTTCATCAGCCATCCCGAACGCGATGGCCCGCATCCGGTGATCCTGTTCTACATGGATGCCCCGGGCATCCGCGAGGAACTGCGCGACATGGCGCGCAGGCTCGCGACCTCCGGCTACTACGTGATGCTGCCGAACCTCTATTACCGCCTGGACGTCATGGAGCTTGGGCCGTTGCCGGCGGATCCGGAAGCGCCCGAGCGCAAGCGGATGTTCGGGTTCATGAACTCGATCAACATTCCCCTGGTGATGGAGGATACCACCGCCCTGCTCGCTTACGCCGACGGCCAGTCCGCCGCGCGCACCGACATTGTCGGTGCCGTCGGCTACTGCATGAGCGGACGATACGCGATCAACGCCGCGACGCACTTTCCGGGTCGGGTCAAGGCCGCGGCCTCGATCTACGGAACCCGTTTGGCCACCGACCAGCCCGACAGTCCGCATCTCGCCGCAAGCAAGACCAAGGCCGAGCTCTATTTCGGCTGCGCCGAAACCGATATTTACGCCCCCACGGAAATCATCGAGAAAGTGAAAGCGTCGATGAAGGACGCCCATGCCGAGGTCGAGATGTATCCCGGCACCCATCACGGCTTCGCATTTCCGAAACGGCCGGTTTACGATCGCGACGCCGCCGAGCGGCACTGGGAACGGCTGCTGGCGCTCTATCGCCGCAATCTCTCGACATGAAACCATCAGGTGCCGATGACGGGACCGTCGCCTTGCCGATGTATCTCAGGATGGGTTTCGTCAAAGCCTATGACGCTCCGCCAATCTTCGGCGTAGCCTACGCCGTCTACACCAAAGCGCTGTGAGCCAGATGCCCTTTCTCACCATCGCGTTTCCGGCCTTCGATCCGATCGCCATTGCGATCGGACCGATCGCGATCCGCTGGTACGCGCTCGGCTATATCGGCGGCATCGTGCTGGGCTGGATGTACGCGCGCGCGCTGATCAAGCGCCCGAATCTGTGGGACGGGGCGTCGCCGATCACGCTGCTGGCCATGGACGATTTCATTCTGTGGGTAACCGTCGGCATCATCCTCGGTGGCCGCACCGGCTATGTGCTGTTCTACAATCTGCCGTTCTTCATCCAGTATCCCGCCGAGATCTTCGAACTGTGGAAAGGCGGCATGTCCTTTCACGGCGGCTTCCTCGGCTGCGTCGCCGCGGTGATGTTATTTTGCTGGAAGCGAAACCTTCCGACCTTGTCGCTTGGCGACATTACCTGCGGAGTCGCACCCATTGGTATCTGTCTGGTCAGGCTTACCAACTTCATTAATGGCGAGTTATGGGGCCGCCCGGCGGACTCCAGCGTGCCGTGGGCGATGGTGTTCCCCAATGGCGGGCCGCTGCCGCGCCATCCCAGCCAACTGTACGAGGCGGGGCTCGAGGGAATCGTTTTGTTCACGATCCTGGCGGTGATGATCCGCTTCGGCGCCCTGAAGCGGCCGGGCCTGATCCTCGGCAGCTTCATTGCGATCTATGGTCTTGCGCGCATCGTCGGCGAGTTCTTCCGGGAGCCCGACCCGCAGCTTGGATTTTTGTGGGGCGGGCTGACCATGGGTATGCTGCTGTCGGTGCCGATGATCATTGCAGGCGCGATCATTATTGTGGTGGCATGGCGCCGAAAAATGCCGAAGCAAGTACCGAACCCGATCCAAGGGACGCCGTGACCGAGTATTCGCCGCTCCAGTCCGAGATCAAGAAGCTGATCAAATCATCCGGGCCGATGCCGGTCTGGCGTTACATGGAGCTGTGCCTGACGCATCCCAGTCACGGCTATTACATTTCGCGCGATCCGCTGGGCCGCGAGGGCGATTTCACGACCTCGCCCGAAGTGAGCCAGATGTTCGGTGAACTGCTCGGATTGTGGGTGGCGTCGGTATGGAAGGCGATGGGGTCGCCGTCCCTGCTGCGGCTGATCGAGCTTGGACCCGGCCGCGGCACCATGATGGCGGATGCGCTGCGCGCGCTGCGGGTGCTGCCGCCGCTTTATCAGGCGCTGAGCATCCATCTCGTCGAGATCAACCCGGTGCTGCGCGAAAAGCAGAAGGCTGCGCTGTCGGGCGTGCGTATCATCGCCTGGCACGACAGCCTCGACCAGGTGCCCAACGGCCCCGCGGTCATTCTCGCCAACGAATATTTCGATGTGCTGCCGATCCACCAGGCGGTGAAACGCGAGACCGGCTGGCACGAGCGCACCGTCGAGATCGACGACGGCGGCAAGCTGGCCTTCGGTTTCGCGGCCGAACCCATGCCGCGCTTCGAAGTCCTGCTGCCGCCCCTGGTCCGCGCCGCGCCGGTCGGCGCCGTGTTCGAATGGCGGTCCGACACCGAGATCATGAAGATCGCGACCCGGGTGCGCGACCAGGCCGGCGCGGCACTGATCATCGACTACGGTCACGTTCGCAGCGATGCCGGCGATACTTTTCAGGCGATCGCCCGTCACAGCTTCGCCGACCCGCTGAAAAATCCCGGTCAGGCCGACGTCACCGCCCATGTCGATTTTCAGGCGCTGGCGCGCGCCGCCGAGGATATCGGCGCGCGCGTCCATGGCCCGGTGCCGCAAGGTGATTTCTTGAAATCGATCGGCATCGAAACCCGCGCGGTGACCCTGATGGCGAAGGCCAGCCATGAGGTTTCCGAGGACATTTCGAGCGCGTTGAAACGCCTGACCGACAGCGGCCGCGGCGGCATGGGGTCGATGTTCAAGGTGCTCGCGGTCTCGCAACCCAACCTCACCTCGCTGGCAGGGTTGGGCGATCAGGAGCAGGCGCAACTCGTCAGGGCCGAACTTCCATGAGATTAGGATCACCACTGCTCTCGGCCATTCCCGGCCTGCGTCACGCCTTTTTTACGCGCGAGGGCGGCGTGTCGGATGGCATCTACACCAGCCTCAATGGCGGCCTCGGCTCGCAGGACGATCCCACCAATGTCGCGGAGAACCGTCGCCGGATGGCGGCGCAGATGGGCGTTACCCCTGCGCATTTTCTCAGCGCGCACCAGATCCATTCGCCCGATGCCGTGGTGGCCACCGGACCGTCGCAAGACGCGTCGCGGCCGCGCGCCGACGCCATCGTGACTCGTGTTCAAGGTCTCGCCGTGGGCGTCACCGCCGCCGACTGCGGACCGATCTTGTTGGTCGATCCGAATGCGCGCGTGATTGGCGCCGCGCATGCGGGGTGGAAAGGCGCGCTGTCAGGCATTCTGGAATCCACCGTCGAGGCGATGGAAAAGCTCGGCGCCGAACCAAGCGGCATCGTCGCCGCCATCGGCCCCCTGATCCGCCAGCACAGTTACGAAGTGGGCGGCGAATTCGTCGAACGCTTCGTGCAGGCCGATGCTGAAAATACCTTGTTCTTCATTCCCTCGGCGCGCGAGGGCCACGCGATGTTCGATCTGGCCGGTTTCATCCGGATGCGGCTCGAAAACGCCGGCGTGCTGATGATCGACGACGTCGGCGTCGATACCTATTCCGACGAGCGCTTCTACAGCTACCGCCGCTCGGTGCATCTGGGCGAGCCGGACTATGGCCGCCATGTTCACGCCATCGCGCTGGAAAGCCAGTGACGCCAAATTTAGGCCGATCAGGATCATCGAACACAGGCTTGTCTCGCAAACCGTATGCTGGAATGATCCGGTAGACGCTGATGTTAATCTCCGACGCAGGTCCAGGCCAACGGCTGTCACTACGGACCAGCAGCACACGGTGGAATGATGGTTGAAGCGCATCGCAAGATCGCCGTCGGACTGTTGTTCGGCGGACGCTCGGCCGAACACGACGTCTCCAGGGCATCGGCCGCCAACGTCCTTCGGGCCCTGAACCCTGAGCGGTATGAGGTTTCTCTCATCGGAATATCCAGGGATGGCCGCTGGCTTGTCTGCGATGCCGGCAATGGCGGGGGAACGGGCGCTGCGGCGCTCGCGATCCCTGACAAGGCGCCGCAGATCGCGCTGGTCCCGGCAGGCGCAGGCCGCTTCGTGTTGTGTGATGACGACGCAGCGGGAGGCAGCGCGGTAACGCGCTTCGACGTCGTGTTCCCGGTCTTGCACGGGCCGAACGGAGAAGACGGAACCGTGCAAGGAGCGCTTGAATTGGCGGACGTGCCGTTCGTGGGTTCAGCGGTGACGGGTTCTGCGGTCGCGATGGACAAGGATGTCGCCAAGCGCCTGATGCGTGATGCCGGCCTTCCCGTGGTGCCTTTCATCACCACAACCTCGTTGTCCCGGATCGACTATGCCGCAGCGGTCGCAGCACTGGGCACGACCGATTTATTCGTCAAGCCTGCCAATATGGGATCGTCGGTCGGTGTCTCGCGCGCACGGTCCGAACAGGAATTCGCTGCGTCATGCGAACTCGCGTTCCGCTACGACCATAAGCTCCTTGTCGAACTGGGCCTGAACGGAGCGCGGGAGATTGAATGTTCTGTCCTGGAACAATCCGGAGGCCAGATCAGCGCATCCGAACTCGGCGAGATTGTGCCGGCGAGCAAGCACGGCTTCTATTCGTATCAGGCAAAATACATCGACGCTGACGGCGCCGCTCTATGTATTCCTGCCGAGCTCCCCCCGCAGCAGGCCCATCGTATTCAGGAGCTTGCGGTTGAGGTGTTTCGGCTGCTCGGCTGCGAAGGTCTGGCCAGAGTCGACTTCTTCGTCAAGGGCGACGAAATATTCGTCAACGAGGTAAACACGCTGCCAGGATTCACCTCGATCAGCATGTATCCCAAGCTGTGGGAAGCGAGCGGATTGTCGCAAACGGATCTCATGGATAAGCTGATCGCCCACGCACTTGCGCGTCATCAGCGGCGCCGCGCTCTAAGCTCCGAGTGACAGGTATCGGATACAGCAATTGATCGCCGCCGGATCAGGTGGTAGGCCGCAGCGGCTCATTGATCCCCGTCAACATTGTGGCTTTGGATTTCGCATAGGCGAAATCGTGATGCCGACCTGATTGGTACTTTATGCAAATCGATAATTTGGACAATTTCGACCCGGGTAGCAAATTTGAAGCCGATATCGCCATCATCGGTGCCGGGCCGGCCGGAATTACAATTGCGCGGGAATTTCTGAATTCGCCTTACCGGGTGCTGTTGATCGAAAGCGGCCTGGTCGACGAACATGAGCCGCACATGGCGCTCAATCAGGTCGAGAGCGAGGGTGAGCCTGCCGGCGAGGCGGCGATAAACTTCCGAAGGATCTTTCATGGGCCCAATATGGGCTCGTTCAACCAGCAGGCCCAACCCTACGGTATGCGCGTGCGGGCGTTTGGCGGATCGGCGAAATATTGGGGCGGCAGGTCCGCGACCTTCGACCAGATGGATTTTGCAAAGCGCGACTGGGTACCTTTTTCAGGCTGGCCGGTCAGTCGTGAGAGTCTGAAGCCGTATTTCGATCGCGCGGCGGATTGGCTCAACCTCGGCCCCAATTGCTATGACGAGGAGTTCTGGAAGCTGCTCGGCGGCAACATCGAAAGGCCGCCGCTCGACCGATCGAAACTTCGGTCCTGCTTCTGGCAGTATGCCAGATCTCGTCGCGATCTGACGCAAATGAAAAGCTTCGGAGCCGATTTCAAGGCGCTCGATTCCGGGAACGTCCGCGTGCTCGTGAATGCGACGGTGACCCAGATCGAGATCGACGAGGATGGAAAAGCCTTCAGTCACCTGGAGGTGAGCACCATCGACAATGTCAGGTCAAAGGTGACTGCCAGGCTATGCGTGCTGGCGAGCGGCGGCATCGAAAATGCGCGCCTGTTGCTGGCTTCCAATCGAAAGCGCAAGGAAGGCCTCGGCAACAAGCATGACATCGTTGGCCGTTTTCTGATGGACCACCCGGGAACGCGTCTCGGTCACTTCACGCGCGCCGACCTCAAGAAAGCGGGCTATCTGGGCTTCTATACCTTGCGCAAGGACGGTCATTTCCGGCTGTATCTTCATGGCCTGACTTTTTCGCCCGAACTCCAGGCCAAGGAGAAGCTCCTCAACGCCGCCATCTACACGCTTCCGGAAATCTCCCCGGATGATCCGATTGAAGCCTTGAAGCGTCTCGCCAGGTTCAAAAGCGAAAATCCGTTCGCCGATGTCTGGGCGCTGATAACCAGTGTCGGCTTGTTATCCAAAGCCGTTGGTCTGAAGGTTTTTCAGAGCAAGCTCATGCCACATTCGCTGCAGAATCTGATCATCAATTTCTTCATGGTGGTCAATCCGAGTTTTGTGGTCCGTGAATTTCAAAGCAAGGGTGTCCCGCACAAGCTCGACTGCCTGAGCATTCACGTCATGACCGAACAAGTGCCCGATCCCGAAAGCCGGATTGTTCTATCGGAATCCAGGGACCCGCTCGGGATGCCGAGGGCAAAGGCGACATGGAAAATCTCCGAGGCCGACCGGCACAACATTTTGCGCATTGGTCAATTGTTGCGCGATGAACTGCCCAAGGCCGGACTGCCTGCCCCGGTCATGGCTGACTGGATCGTCCAGAATCGTCCTCAAGACGCGCCGCTGGTCGATATGGCGCACGCCACCGGCGCGACACGGATGTCCAACGATCCCAAAACCGGCGTGGTTGATGCCAATTGCCAAGTTCACGACGTAGAAAATCTCTATATCGCCGGCGCATCGGTTTTTCCGACCAGCGGACATGCCAATCCGACGCTGATGATCACTTCGCTTGCACTCCGGCTCGCCGATCATCTCAAAGTGCGAATGGGCACGCTGCCATCGAGCGCCATGGCGCCCAGGGTGCCCGCTACCTCGTCATGATCGGGTCGAGGTCTCTCCGAGGCGAGATTGTGGCCGGCATGTGGGCGACGAATGTTTCGGCCTTTCCTTGGGGAATTGTGGAATGAATTGAGAACGAACGGGGCCGTTCGAGAAAAATCTTTTCAAAGCGCTGGGCCTTCCCGCCCTAGACCTTAACACATTTTAACTATATCGCTCGGCGCGATGAAGGACACCATCGCCACCCTGTTCCGGGCCGCCGCGGGCGCGCGAACCGCATCGCGCGCCGCTGTCGCGGTGACGCTGCTGGGATTGGCGTGTGGACTTGGCGGCTGCGTCAGCGACGGAGCCGGCGCCGGTAGCGGCGCTTTCGCCATGGCCAGCAGCAGCGGGCCTACTGTTGCGTTCGAATCGATCGATGGCCCGCCGCCGCAGATCTTCGATCGAATGGTGAGCGTGC
>WNGR01014636.1_pt1 | contig 10922 bp, 14 predicted proteins | sample 5407581 | NCBI WGS metagenome assembly WNGR01 (sample SAMN13153383, study PRJNA577476) | soil metagenome | isolation source: 80 cm soil or saprolite under Garry oak tree replicate 2 | place: USA:California | collected 2016-06-15 | reverse complement strand
TGGCGAAGGCATGCGCCGCCAGAGGATCAAGCTCGTCGAAAGCGGAGTCGTCAAACGGCTGGTGTACGCGCGGGCGAGCGCAGAAAAGATGAAGAAGTCGGAATACGCGAGCAAAGTCGGCCCGATCGAAGCTACCGGACATGGCTTTCCGATTCCGAACGAAATGGGCGAAGCGCCCATGAACATTGTCTTCGAGCCGACGCGTAACCCGAATACTGTGGACCAGATGATCTCCTCGACGGAGCGCGGGATTTTGGTCACGCGACTCTGGTACATCCGCGAAGTCGATCCATACGAAAAAATCCTGACTGGGATGACTCGCGATGGCACCTTTCTGGTGGAAGACGGAAAAGTCGCATGTGGAATCCGGAATTTCCGCTTTAATCAGAGCCTGATTGAGATGCTCTCGAATGTTGAGCAGATGAGCACGCCCGTCCGCACCAGCGGGGAGGAATCCTTTGACATGGTGGTGCCGGCAATGAAGGTGAACGGGTTCAACTTTACCGAAGTCACGAAATTCTGAAAGGAAGCATTTGGCAGTTGGCAAGAAATAGCGCGCTCGACTCCTTCGCGGGGTATATATTCTGGGTTTGTTGGGACCTGAAATGGAAATTCCGGAATCAGACCGGCGGTCAGCGACCGTGGGTGAGAGGAACATCATAATGGGCCTTCAATCGACTGTGTTTGGTTTCAAAGGTGACGCGGCGCTCGAAGCATGCCTGGTCAAAGACGAAGCTCACATCAAGCAAGGTGTAAATGGCGTAGGCGATCACATTCTGAAGATCCAGCAAGCGCTTACGACATTGGATCGCGTCGCCGTCAGCCCCGATGAGATAAGAAAGAAAACATACGGTGCGTCAACGGCAGCGGCGGTGCTCAAATTCAAGCAGAAGCGGAGCATCATCAATTTCAGCTAATCAAGCTCAAGCTGGCGATATTGTGGGTAAAATGACCATCGCCGCAATGGACAAAGAGCTCGCGAACAGGTTCTCGTTTCAGCCCATCGATCCTCTGGTCTTCCCCCCGGACGTTCCAGTGCCTCCGCCGCCGCCTCCGTCGCCAACCAGCACACATTTTAGAATCAGATTCCTGGGAGGGATTAGCGCCGCGGCGGGTCTCGCTGGCGACGTGCTCCTTCTTCAAATCCTCGATGCCACTAACAACCTCGCTGAAGTGTACGCCTATTTCGGTGGCGGACTTGGTCTCAGCGTTCCCAAATTGCCGGTACTTTCCTCAACCTTGGCCGGACCTTTTAGGGACTTTTTGGCGCTTAAGCCTGTCCCGGTTGGTATTTTCGCCGGTCCCGCGCACTGGACTTCGGGTGGAGGCGGACCTTTCACTCTCAACATCCTACAGATATTCTTCATTGCCGGCCTTGCGAGCGGTGTTCAGATGTTCGTCGACACCGGCTTTAGTGTGGGTCTTGGGGCTTCTTCCACATTTGGCTTTATGGTACCGCAAACTCCCCCAACCCTTTACAGGCCCCTGAAAGGCGGGTTGGCCACTCTTCGAATCACTCACGCTGAGGTTGCCCCACCCTTTGCGGTTTTCGAAGGGTGGGTGACACGACTGCGAACGTAATGGGCATTCCGGAGATCACAAAGCAGGTTTCTCGACTACGCGGATCGTTTCGCGATCCGCTCCGCTCGAAATGACAGATTTTGGGAGAGCTTATCGGCGTGCTCTTTCACGAATCTCCTGGTCTTGAAAGTTCGGCCTGATCCCCCTCATTCCCCCTTTGACACTTATGCTGCGAACAGAGTTCACCTGAGCCAGCGGAGCCAACACAGTAAACCGGCGACACCCTTGAACTGCACATCTCAGTGACCATTCGATTACCTGGCCGGGGGGAGAGGTTTTCCCGGTGACCAGAAGCTAAACGCTCGCGGGCGAGGGCGCCCACGCTAGACCCGCAAGTCCATGTACTACAAGCCTTTATTCCTCGAGGTCCAATGACTTCGGTAACTTTCGCAGTGTGATTTAGCAGTGTAGTCTGCCCCTGATGTCCAACGAATCTGTCAATTCACCAGGCGTTGCAAAGGCCGTGCGGTCGCGCTATGCAGAAGTGCAGAGTGCGGCGCGTTTCCCTGTCAAGCTTCCGATCCACATCAAGTCGCAGACCGGGGAGAGCGACACCGAAAGCGAAAACATTTCCTCGAACGGAGTGCTGTTCCAGCACGACGTGGATATGCCAATCGGTTCGACGGTTGACTTCACGATTTCGCTTCCCGCAGAAGTGGTGGGCGCAGACGCGGACGTGCAGGTTGAATGCCGAGGCCGTGTGGTCCGCAGCAGCGAAGAAGATGGCCGCCGCGGAGTTGGCGTGGTGATCGACGAATACCGTTTTGAACGCCGCTGAACAGGTGGCAATAAACCGATGGCAAGCGCTGCTTTGAGCACGGGAGAACCGAGAGTGGCCCCTCCGGAGATGGAGAGCAGGGAACAGTTTATTCGTGTGATCGTGGCCGACTCGCAAGCCATCTTCCGCGCCGGACTGCGCAAGATCTTTGCGGTTGAGGACGATATCCGGGTGGTGGGACAGGCAGAAACATTGCCGCAGGCCGTCTCCGCCGCCAACAAATTCTCTGCCGAAATTCTGATTTTTGAAGCCGCTCTGGCAGAAAATCCAGTCGAGGCAGTTCAGGAAATCCTCAAGCAAGCGCCCGGACTGCGGTTGGTCGTGGTAACCGAAACCCCGAATGAAGAACTCACGCTGGATCTTTTCCGGCGCGGCGTACACGCGATTGTTTCCCGAGAAATCGATTCTGAGACGTTCGTGGAATGCTTGCGCAAGGTGGCCAAGGGCGAACCCTGGCTCGAAAGGCATGCCGTGCAGTGGGTGCTACAGGCGTACCGCACCCAAGGCGGACGATCGCACGGGTCACGCTCAAAAGTGCAACTCACTCCCAAAGAGGCGCTCATCGTCTCCTGCGTCACCCAGGGAATGAAGAACAAAGAAATCGCCACTCGCGTGGGCACGACCGAGCAGGTAGTCAAGAATTATCTTCGTAAAGTCTATGACAAACTTGGCGTCGCTGATCGCCTCGAGCTCGCGCTTTATTGTTTGAACAATCGAGTGCTGCAGGATGTGAAACAAGCCGCGCCTGCAGGACCAACCCCAGCAGGACAGACCCCAGCAGGACAGACCAAAGACCAACCTCCGTCCCAGTCCAAAGAAGAGCCAAGTTCTTCGAGTCCAGAAACAGCCGACACGAAGAAGCCCTCATAGTCTTAAGCGCACGAATTTCCTGCCTGATTTGAGTCCCGGTTGCGACGGAAGCCCACGCCACATAGAATCGAGATGAGCAGGTCCTCGCCTGCATTGCAGTAGCTTCCCGATAGCGCCGGAGAGATGGCCGAGTGGCTGAAGGCGCACGCTTGGAAAGCGTGTTTAGGGGAAACTCTAACGTGGGTTCGAATCCCACTCTCTCCGCCAGTTTTTTGGTCAGCAACCTGGCTGGTTCTCAGCAACATCTCAGCATTCAGTTTTGGTAAGAAACTGATCTAGCCATTCAGGAGATGTCCATGTCAAGTTCGGAGTACGCCTTCATCCAGTATTCGTGCGCGCCTGAACTTCGACGTCAGACCGCAAGCCGAGTCCTCATTGTCGCTGTAGTCTTGTGCTTTATTCATGGTGTTCAAACCTACGCACAAACGCAAGCCAGCTGCACATTCAACATTTTCAAACTGAATGACCTGCAAACCACAGTTTTCGGCGTAAACGACTATGGAACCGTAGTCGGAGAGGCAGACTTTACGTCGCCGACACCCGAGAAGGGATTCATTCGGTATTCAGGCGGCGGCGTCAGTTACTATTCGGCGCCGAACTCCGCCGGGACGCGCTTCACGGGACGGAATGATAGCGGGATCAACATTGGCGTTTATTCCTCTCAGAATGCGATCACGATTGCGAAGGGATTCATGTTGTCGGGTTCAACTTTCACTTCCATCGTGCATCCTAACGCCGTTTGGGGCACCACTCTGACTGGAATAAATAAATACAACAGCATCGTGGGATGGTATCTCGACACCAACGAGAACCCACATGGGTTTAAGCGATACAACGATGGCAGCTTCAGGACACTGCAATTTAACTCCGGCACCATAGACACAATTCCGAACGGCATTAATGACTACGGAACCATAGTTGGGTGGTACAACACCCAACATGGATTCATTTTTCACAATAACTCGTGGGCGACACTTGATTACCCGAACAGCAGCGCAACAGAGTTAAAAGGCATAAGCAACAGTGGATTAATCGTGGGACTGAACCATGCTACTCAGCAGGGAATTTCGTTCCTGTATGCGAACGGGACTTTTAAGACCATCAATATTCCGAACTCGTTTTTGACCAACGTGGCGTCCATATCTCCTAATGGATTGATCGCCGGTACTGCCAATATGACCGGCGACCAAACCGGGTGGCGTGGTTTCACGGCAACCTGCCACTAATTTGGCTTATTCTGCGCTGTAGTTTTTGCTGCGAGCGCGACGATCCATTTTTGGCAATTTGGATGGACGCCTTGGGTTCGTGTTCTTCCTGCTGATCATGATCGCGCCAGGTTCATTGCAATAGGGGTAACAGTCACAATTTGGCGCATTATGCCGCACGTCCTCCCCCGTATGTTTGGCATACCGGAGCGTCTGCTATTCGCGGTTGCGAGTTTTGATCATGGGAATTACACGCCGCGAGGGTACGCCGGGAGCCGCTGGTATGTGGGCGCTCGCGTCAATGTAGCGAGCACAGCACTGTGTATCTTCGGAGGTGCTATCGCGCTTGTGCGTCTCGCGCTGCAGGGACACAACGCAAGCCAATCTTGAATTTCTCAACTGTCGAGAACAGGCCATTACACTCATGAACCGGTCAATAAGCTAATAGCGATTTGCGACAGTAACGTAGTCGGGGCGACAACCCGAAATCCTGTCCCGGCCCGACGGAGTATGGCACAATCCATTCTCGCAGCAGCCGGGAGGAACGACATGTCAAAAAAAGAGCTAGTGTTGCTTGTGAGCCGTGCATTTGCATTGCTTCTCGTTACCTGGGCATTGGTCGAGGTCACGTACCTGCCCGACCGGGTGCTTGCGCTGTCTCATCACCTGAGGCAGAGCAGCGTGCTGGCCACGTCACGTGATTACTGGAGCAGCTACTACCTGATACTGACAGTCTTCAGTGTTGTGCGAATGCTCGCGTTGTTCTTTGCCGCAGTTCTGTTTTGGAGATGCGGACCACGTGTGGAGGCACTTTTCTCGCCGCAGCCTGGCAATCCAGAAGCATCAGGGCAGGAGCGCGCTGGGTAACTGATGTCGTTCAACAGGTGATGGCACAAGCTTGCGCCATTTGTTCGCCCCAAGAATGGGGGTGGAGCCGATTTTCCCGTCGCCACATCCTACCCGTCAAACGTGGCAAGGGGTGGTGTATACGGACGGCAAAATGCTCCCTCCCTGGGCGGAGAGCGCGGGACGAGGCTATATCAGGCGAAGAAATGGCGCAAACTTGTGATATCGCCTGGTTTCATCAACCATCCAGAATCAATTTGCATTCAGCCGAGATTTACGTTTTTTTTCGCATTTTAGGAAAACGCTAACATCAACTCCAGCATCGGAACCGCAGCGCTTTAATGAGATTGCGCCACGTTGCCCACGTTGGACGCTAGCCGGGGATCTGCCCGAAGGGATCTGCCCTATGGCCAAATCTGTTCTGATCGTGGACGATGTCGAGATCATCCGTCGGGCGCTCTGCCAATTATTCACCTCTGAAGCTGACTTTGACGTGTGCGGCGAAGCTGAGAATGGACGAGAGGCGATTGAAAAGGCACAGGAGTTGCGCCCCGACTTGATTGTGCTGGACCTCTCGATGCCGGTGATGAACGGAATAGATGCCGCCAGGGTTCTCAGGAGGTTGATGCCCGCAGTGCCGCTAATTATCTTCAGCGAGTACTGCGATGTATTCTCTGCAGAAGAAGCCCGGTCCGCAGGCGTTTCCGCGCTAGTCTCGAAATCGGAGCACCTGTCGGTGCTACTCGGCAAAGCCCGCGCTCTGCTCTACCCTATGGCCGCGTGATGCTTACTTCTTTTCCCAATCGGGAAATCCAAGACTGTCCCTCTTGAGAATCCGCAGGCTTGCCAACGCACCTTGAATGGCGTCCCTTTCAGCCTCATGGTCTGGGCTTTGCGAAATCGCCTGAAGGCGGTTGAAGATAGCGGCCTCTGCCGCCTTCACTGGCTCCAGGAGTTTTCCACGGTCATGCTCTGAGAGTGCAGCTTGGAACTCGGATTGCCACTCGGGATAAAGGATTTTGGGCAATGGGAGAGTTGGGTCTGTCATGATGGGCTCCTGCGCAATGCTTTCATCATCTGCACAAGAAACCGTCGCCCAAGCACGGCGGGAAGGTGTGTATAGACGATACTTATTTTATACCGGCTTTGTGTGTTTCAGGTTTAGGCGGCGCCCTGAAACTTAGAATTCTGCTGCTGCCGGAGCCGGTTCTCTTTTTCGCCAAGCAAACGGTCAATTTCGCGAATCAACTCTATCAAGCGGTCGGGGTCTTCCACGACTGCGGCTTGTGCGCAAAGGTCAAACCAGCGTTCTCTTATTTCGCCTTGCATAGAGGTACTACCTCACCCATGTGCAAACGAAGTGCCAATTTTCTGCGGTGCAATGTGAAAGCATCGGACGAAGCGATTACGCAGTCCGAATCATAGATTTAGCTTGGATTTTCGTTACGGAAGCGGGGTTGTCAATGCGCAAGCCGGCTTTTCAGCAAGTGTAAAAACTCGTCACCAATTCGTCATCAGGCACCAATACTTCACCAAATGGAACGTCGTTTGAGCCTACATCGACCATTTTATTGAAGCCAACGGAACTCTTGGCTGTCGAAACATCCCGATCTATGCGAACGATGAAAACCTACACTCCAAAAGGGGCGCCCTCTTATAATGCGATTACACGAATTGATTACACTAATTGACGCCGAAAAAGGCGAAGAGAAGGCGCAAGCTTGTGCTATCGCCTTCAACAGTTAAAAGGCGATATGTTCACCATTCAAGGTTTCCCGCGAAGCAGAAGGTGGAAGGAGAAGTACCAAGAAAAATAAGCGCAAAAACGGCACTCAGACTGAGTGCCGTTTTCTTGGGATGCGCTGGAATGTCACTTGATTTTGAGTCCGTCGCGCCAAGCCATGACTTCGAGTTCGGCACGGACGGCGTCCGCGACCGGAACTACGGAACGCACCTCGAAGGTGAAGGCAGGCAGCATCGAACAAAATTTATGGAGCGTCAATGGGTCGTCGCAATCCACCAGCAAATATCCTCCCCAATCGCCCACGCGTATCACGAAGAACTCGATCTTAAAATTGGCGGGCGCCTTCCACTGCCCAAAAACCTCGAGGATTCGCGTCTGAGCCCTCTCGTATTCGGCGGGCGAACCCTGTGGGCGTTCGTTCCAGCTGATCATGTACTTCATCGAATCCTCCCGTGATCGGGTTGAATAGGGTTTTCCTTCCACGAGTGAAGCGGAATCTCTTTTTCGGACTCAAGAGCGGCCTGATTATACATACATCGGGCCTACAGTATTTTTACGAACCGGGAGCCGCCCCGACGGGGGCTAGCCCAACCTTCGCAGTTGCGGACATGTTCCGGCTTTTTTGCAATGAATTTTATTGCTAAGTGGTGTGTTCCCTTCGTTGCTCTCTGAAAAAACGATAGAGTGGAGACCAAGTATCTTCCCTTCGACATCAGACTCTGGCAATCTGCAGTCGGGATGTTTCTACGCAGCAACAATCGCAAAAAAGACGGCAAGGATCATCGTTACTTCAGCATCGTAGAAGAAGAGCAGCAAGAGTATGCGAACTTGAGTTTGTTTCCCGACGACCGCGAAATCCCCGCCGATGCCGTCGACAGTCTGCAAGTAAAAGTGAGTGGCCTGGAACTACGGCGGCCTCGTGTCTTCGGTAGTTGCTGGTTGGGGTGCGAGTTGTGGCGGCAACTGGGCTTAGATGAGTTTTGGGGTTCTCGCCTGGCGGGATGGCGAGAAGAGTTGGCGAAATATCCCGATAACACTCAAAATGCCTTGGTGGTGTTGAGCCTGAACCTGACCGAACAAAAACGGTGAAGTCAACTGCTACAGGAAAACCCGGGGGCCTCCCATGTAATCGAATTAGGGTCTGACAGGAGGTTTCTATGACAAAAACATTGCTAATCGCTCTAAGCCTGCTGGCTTCGGTCGCCTGGCTCCAGGCGCAGAGTCAATATCCGCAGACAGGCTCCAGCCAAACGGGAGCTACTGCTTCAGGGCAAACTACGGTAAGAGGATGTCTGCAAGGGTCTAACGGCAACTACACATTGACGACAGAAAGTGGGACGGTTTACCAGCTCCAGGGTGATACCGCGAAGTTGAGTGAACACATAGGCCACGAGGTCGCGATCACTGGATCGACAACAACGGCTTCGAATGCTCCAAGTGGCACCCCCGGAACAGAGGCGGGGAGCACACAGCAACAAGCCACGCTGAGCGTAGAGAACGTGAAGCACATCTCGAAGACGTGTACATCGGGAAGTATGAAGTAGACCGCAGAGCCCTTCGAGTCGCGTTCTATTTTTTCAACATCATGAATTTTCATTCTCAAGGCATACAATTTCGGGGCATGTAATTTCGAGATTTGCAAAGGAGGCAGCTCATGACTTTAGGCGAAGAGCTTCGTAGGAAATACGCATTGACCAGCCTCAAAGCGAAGGGCGTACCTTTGGCACTGCTGGCGATCAATGAGGCACTAGAAATTGCAGCAGAAATTGCCGATCAGGAAAACTCGCCCATGGCTGCATCCCGCATCCGCAGTTTGAAATGGTCGGACAACTCCATAGCGCCAGCTTCATTTCACGGGATCGTACCGCTGACAAAACCCGCATAGGGCAGGCCCTTCTTTGCGCATCAGCTACCCTGAAAGGGGCGAATAGAAAGCGCACACTTGTGCAAAGGCCTGATAGCGCTAGTTATCCGGGAACTTCTGAAGGAAAAGCAAACCTCGCCGCCGGGACGGGGGTTTGGTGCGCCTCGTTGGATATGCCGTACCTCGGAGGTGCGAGCTCAACGATTGATGTGGCGCTGCGCGGCTTCGGAATAACGAGCGCCTTGGACGTGTACCTTGGCCGTTGCATCATCGATCTGGCGAAGGTCCTCGTTCGTTAGCTCGACGTGCACAGACACAAGGTTCTCCTCAAGTCGATGGAGCTTTGTCGTACCGGGGATGGGAACCATCCACGGCTTCTGCGCCAGGATCCACGCTAATGCGATGTGGGCAGGAGTCGCCTTCTTCTGCTCCGCGAAGCAGCCGATTAACTCGACCAGCGCCTGATTTGCTGCGCGGTTCTCCGGCGAAAACCGAGGAACCGTGTTGCGGAAATCGGTCTGATCGAATTGGGTATCTTTCGAGATCGCTCCAGTGAGGAAGCCCTTCCCGAGAGGGCTGAAGGGTACAAAGCCAATGCCGAGTTCTTCGAGCGTTGGAAGGATCTGCTCTTCGGGTTCCCTCCACCATAGTGAGTACTCGTTCTGGAGCGCGGTCACTGGATGGACCGCGTGTGCTCGACGAATCGCCTGAACGCCGGCTTCGGAAAGTCCCAAGTGCTTCACCTTCCCTTGCTGGATGAGATCCTTCACGGTTCCGGCGACCTCCTCCATTGGAACATTCGGATCTACCCTGTGCTGATAAAGCAGGTCGATAACATCCGTCCGCAGTCGTTTGAGCGAACCCTCGACGGCCTGCTTGATTCGATCGGGGCGGCTATTCAGTTCGCTCCACTTGCCATCCGTCGAGTTGGCCTGCCAGCCAAACTTGGTGGCGATTACCACCTGATCACGAATCGGCGCGAGAGCCTCCCCAACCAGCTCTTCATTGGTGAACGGGCCGTAAACCTCAGCCGTGTCGAAGAATGTGACACCGCGATCGAACGCCGCTCGAATGAGGGCGATGCCTTGCTGCTTCTCGACGGCGGGGCCGTAACCGAAGCTCAAGCCCATGCAGCCAAAACCGAGCGCCGATACCTCAAGATTGCCAAGTTTGCGCTTCTTCATGCGAATCTCCTTACTGCTAGAGCCACTACTTCACGCTGTTATAGTCTTTATCGCTAACAGGCTCTAACCAAATTGTTTTTCCCTTTTGAATCGGGGTAGTTGCCAGATAGGTGAAGCCACTTGTCGGTGATGCACCGTGCCAATGCTCTACGCCCGGGAGACACTTTATTACGTCCCCCTTGTGGACTATTTGTATCGGCTTTCCCTTTTCCTGGTAATAGCCAGTGCCTTCCAGAATAAGCAGGATTTGGCCACCTGGATGACTATGCCAATCGAGCTTCGCACCCGCATCGAAGGTTGCTACAGCCATGGCGTAATCGAACGTACTATCATCGGCATTTAACTCTTTAAGCCAAACATTTCCCGTGTGATTTTTAGTGGTGGAGAGTTCACCTTTTGGAAAGACTGCGTCTCCTGTTTGTGCTTGGGACTGCGGACGCGTCAGACCTTGTGCTTCCAGCCAATAGTAAAAGTCGTCGATCCAGTGATCGCTCGATTTGCCTTGTTTGCGCATACCCCAGCCATGACCGCCGGAGCTATAGATGTGAAATTCCGGCTTGTATCCAGCCGATTTAAGCGCCTCGTAGAAGGTGACGATTTGCGGTCCAGCAAGTGTGTCGTCTTGCGCCATCGCCATGAAAAAAGGCGGTAGTCCTTGCGGTATCGGAGGCACGTCTGGAAAAGGCGCGCCGTAAATCGGAGCTGCGTAATTCGGGCGCGCATCAGCCTGTATGGCCGTGAACTCAGTGATCATCCCACCGGCCGAGAATCCCGTGAAGACGATACGATCTGGAGAGATGCCCCATTCTGTGGCGTGAGCGCGTACTACTTTAACCGCCTGGATGCCGTC
>WNGR01010518.1_pt1 | contig 10922 bp, 8 predicted proteins | sample 5407581 | NCBI WGS metagenome assembly WNGR01 (sample SAMN13153383, study PRJNA577476) | soil metagenome | isolation source: 80 cm soil or saprolite under Garry oak tree replicate 2 | place: USA:California | collected 2016-06-15 | reverse complement strand
GAGCGGCTGCGACGGTGAGTGTGGGGACCGTCACGACCGGGGCGGCGGGAACGCAGGCGACGGTGACGAACGCCGGGACGGCGAGTGCGGCGGTGCTGAACTTCACGATTCCGCAGGGAGCGGCGGGGGCGAATGGAACGGGCAGCGGCGGTGGAGGAGGAACCAGCGGGATTCCGTTTGCGTCGATGTATCACCTGGTGTCGTTCAACTTCAGCTTCTACTCGGTGAACAATTCGAACTCGAGCGCGAGCGAAGGGGCTGCGGTGTTGACGTGGGTTCCGGCGGGCTGCACGGCGACGCGGCTGATGGTGTTCTCGCAGCAGTCGAATACGATCAGCGTGACGCTGCGGCAGGGAGTGCCGGGGAGCATGGCGGATACAGGGTTCGCTTGCTCTGTGGCTTCGGGAGGAAGTTGCACGGCGACAGGCAGTGTTGCGGTGGCGGCGGGGAACTTTGTGGATCTCAGTGTGAGCGGAGCAAGCGGGACGGGTGCAGGCGTGTGGACGGCGCTGGCGTGTGACTGATTCGCATACCGATGGTTGCAACGGATATGCTGGTGTCCGTCCTTTATTTGTGCATGTGAGGGGATCTGAATGAAGTTTGTTGCGGCTTTGGTGGCGTGTGGGTGCGTGGCGGCGCAGGGTGTGTGGGCGCAGAGCCCGGCTTCAGGGTCGGCTTCCGCCTCGGCGAAGATGGCCGAGACGGTGATGAAGCAGTGGCCGGCGGGGGTGGTGACGACGCAGAGCAAGCCGGGCGAGTGGGCCTATGAGGAGGGCGTGCTGCTCGACGGGATGGCGGCGGAGTGGCATACGACGGCGAATGGCGACGACTTTCGCTACATCAAGGCGGCGGTGGATAAGTATGTGAACGAAGACGGAGCCATCAAGGGCTATAACGCCGACGCGCACAACCTGGACAACATCGAGATGGGGCGGGCGGTGGTGCTGGTCTACCGGGTGACGCAGCAGGTGAAGTACTACAAAGCCGCGAAGTTTTTGCACGAGCAGCTTGCGGTTCAGCCGAGGACGGCGAGCGGAGGGTACTGGCACAAGCAGATCTATCCTAACCAGATGTGGCTGGATGGCGCTTATATGGCCGAGCCGTTTCGCGCGGCGTATGCGGCTACGTTCCAGGAGCCGGGAGACTTCGACGACATTGCGAAGCAACTGCTGCTGATGGATACGAAGATGCGCGACCCGAAGACGGGGCTGCTGCGGCATGGGTGGGATGAGTCGAAGCAGATGAAGTGGGCTAATCCTGCGACGGGGACTGGATGCCGGCGGATCATCCGCAACGGCCTGCGCTGGTGGCGGCGCTGAACCGTACTGCGACGGCGATTGTTGCGTATCAGGATAAGAAGACCGGGCTGTGGTGGCAGGTGACGGACAAGGGCAGCAGGCCGGGAGACTTTCCTGAGGCCTCGGCTAGTTGCATGTTTGTTTATGCGCTGGCGAAGGGGGTGCGGATGGGCTATCTGCCGCAGACCGATGCGGCGGTTGCGCGCAAGGGGTGGGAGGGGATTCAGAAGACGTTTGTGGCGACTGGTGCAGACGGCTTGATGGTGCTGAATGGGACGGTGAAGGTCGGTGGGCTGGGTGGGACGCCGTATCGTTCGGGGACTTTTGATTACTACGTCGGCGAGAAGACGATTGCGAACGATGCGAAGGGCGTCGGCGCGTTCATGCTGGCGGGCAGCGAGATGGAGCAGGCTGCGACGGAGGCGCTGGGGCAGGGGAAGACTGTGCTGGTCGATGCGTGGTTCAACTCACAGACGCGCAAGAATGCCGCGGGGCAGGCGGAGCTGTTCCACTACAAGTGGGATGATGATGCGAACCCGGGCTTTGCGTTTTTTGGGCGGGCGTTTCAGCGGTATGGCGTGAAGCTGGCTACGGAGAAGACTGCACCGACGTTGGCGGATCTGAAGAAGGCGCAGATTTATGTGATGGCCTCGCCGGATATTCCGGTGAAGAATCCGACGCCGCACTACATGGATAAGGCGAGCGGGGACGCGATCGAGGCTTGGGTGAAGGCGGGTGGGGTGCTGATCCTGATGCAGAACGATAAGACGAACTCGGAGTTTGAGCACTTCAACACGATGAGTGAACGGTTTGGGATTCACTTCAATCCGGTGCTGCGAAATACTGTGGAGAACAATACGTGGCCGCAGGGGACGGTGATGATCCCGGCGGGGACCGGGGTGTTTGAGCATCCGCATAAGGCTTATCTGAAGGAGATCTGCACGATCACGGTGTCGGTGCCGGCGAAGGCGATATTGACTGACAAGGGCGATGTGCTGATGGCGGTTGCGAAGGTCGGGAAGGGAACTGTCTTCGCCGTGGTCGATCCGTGGGTCTACAACGAGTACACGGATCGGCGGAATACGCTGCCGGTGGAGTTCGACACATTCGATGCGGCGATCGATCTGGCTGGGTGGGCTGTGCGGACGGCGAAGTAAGGCTAGAGCTGGGGGGCGAGGGTTGCGCGGAGTTCGCGGGCCAGTGTCGAGAGGCGGGCGAGGTCCTCGGGGGTGGGAGCCTTCAGGATGTGCTCCATTCTGCTGGCGATGTTGCCGGCCTGCTGGTAGCCGAACATGCCAAGGTTGCCGGAGAGCTTGTGCGCGATGGAGAGGGCCTCTTCGCGAGAGGGCTCTGCGAGGGCGCCGGTAGAGGCCGCTGCCGCGGCGCGATCGAGGATGTCCAGACGTTCGTGGAGCGTGGGGAGGTGGCGTTGCCAGAGTTCGGCGAGGAGAGTCTCGACTTCTTCGTTGGAGTTATCGATCTTCTTGGTCATGGAGGGGGAGGTTTTGGCAGGGCTGGGTGAGGTCGCGGGTCAGGCTGGTGGCGACGGCTGATTTGGGTGAAGTTCGTTCCAACCGAGAACCTCGGAGATCTGCTCGGCGAGTGTAAGGGGGTCGAAGGGCTTGAAGAGGATCGCCGCTACACCCAGGCCGGCGAAGCGACGCTGGTCGACTCCCTGCACCTTCGCGGTCAGCAGCAGGACGGGGATGTTGGCGATGGCCGGGTTCTGCTGCATGTTGCGGAATGTGGTCGGGCCGTCGACGCCCGGCATCATGACATCCATCAGTATTGCATCGGGCTGCTCGGCGATGGCGATCTCTATTCCCTTTGCGCCAGAGCTGGCGGTGAAGATGTGCCAGCCGGCGGTTGCTTCGAGCGACAGTGCCGCTACCTCACGAATGTCATCTTCGTCGTCGATTATCAGGATTCGTCGCATGAGCGTGCTTATTTTCTCATGCGACGGAAGATATGGGAGGTGACTTGGGAGTTTCTTCCTAGGAAACTGGCTCTACTGCGACCAGGTCCGCGAACTTGGTCCGGATGCGCTGGACCATGGAGAGAACCAGTTCTTCGACCTCCTGCGGCTGAACCTTGGCCTTGGTCAGGAACTCCGTTGGTCCAAGGCGAAGCTTGGACATCTCAACGTCCGAGACCTCTCGGCCGGAGTAGACGACCAGGGGAAGGGTGCGCAGAGCGGGCTGCTGGCGCAACCAATCGACCAGCGAGAAGCCGTCGCCGTCGGGCAGGGTAAGGTCGAGGATGAGCAGGTCCGGCGGGCGGGCGATGCACTGGCGGATGGCCTGCTGGCGGGTTGGTGCGTGGTCGATGTGAACCGCCGCATCCTGGAAGCTGGCGATCAGAACACTGGCGAGGTCTTCGTCGTCTTCAACGAGCAGGACGTAGGCGGGGCCATCGCCATGGTGGAGGACGCGGCCCAACTCGGCGAAGAGGAGGTTCTCATTGAACGGCTTCTGGACCCATCCCTGGGCATCGCCGGTGAGCTGGGGGCGCAGGGTGGACGAGAGGACGCTAAGGACGACGACGGGGATGTTGGCCGTCAAGGGGTTGTTGCGCAGGCGCTGGAGGGTCTCCCAGCCGCTCAAGCCGGGCATGTAGAGATCGAGCAGGATGGCCTCGACCTGGTGCTCGGCCGCGAGGACCAGGGCCTGATCGCCGGAGATAGCCTCGATGACGGTATAGCCCTGGCGGGTGAGGTGCTCGGAGACTACGGTGCGAATGCCGGCATCGTCGTCGCAGACCAGGATGGCTCCCTCGCCGCGTGCGACAAGAGCGGCAGGAAGCGCAGTTGGCGCCGTGATGTCGGTGGAACGGGCGGTGCGGGGGAGCATGACGTAGAGCGTTGTGCCGACTCCCAGATTGCGCTGCGCCCAGATGGAGCCGCTGTGCTGCTGCACGATGCTGCGGCAGATGGCGAGGCCGAGGCCGGTGCCGCCCTTCTGGCGGGCATCCGAGGGTTCAACCTGCTGGAAGCGGTCGAAGATGGTGTCGAGCTTGTCGGTGGGGATGCCGCGGCCCTCATCGACGACCTTGAGGAGAATCGAGTCGGAGGTGGCGTCGGTATGGATCCGCACGGTCGAGGCGGGCGGGGAGAACTTGATGGCGTTGGAGAGGAGATTGGTGACGACCTGAAGGATGCGGTCGGCGTCGCCGTCGAAGAAGAGGGCCTCCGGAGAGGCTGCCTGGGCGACGGTGGAGGCGACGAGCTCGAGATGGACGGTGTTGGCATCCGCCATCGGGGTCATGGTCTCGATGGCCTGCTGGGCGAGGTCTCGGAGCGAGCAGCGGCGAATCTGCAGCGGGGCGCGGCCGGACTCCATGCGCTCGAGGTCGAGGATGTCGTTGATGAGGCGGATGAGGCGGTCCGTATTGGTGACGGCGATGCGCAGAAGGTTCAGGGCCTTTGCATCGACATCGCCGATGACGCCGGAGGAGAGCAGCCCGAGGGCTCCGCGAATACTCGTAAGCGGTGTCCTCAGCTCGTGGGAGACGGTGGAGATGAACTCGTCCTTCAGCGTGTCGAGCTGCGAGCGCTCCGAGAGCTGGATCTTGTCCTGATGTTGTTGTTCGCGCGCATGGGTGAGCTGCGTCGCAAGGTCGCGGGCAATGCGTTGCGAGCGCAGGAAAGCGACCAGCAGGACACCACAAGTACTAAGCAGGGACAGAAAGCCGATGATCGGGAAGATGCGCATTCGTGTGGTAACCCTAAAGTAACTTCAACGGTATGGTAATAGTAACCTAAACATGGTGACAGAAATGCCTAAACTATTCTCCAGTATGAGTTAGGAGACGAATTGATACAGAACAGGGTTATTCACTCGATGGCCGACTCTTCTCGTCCCGAGTTTTAATCTTAATGTGATGGTTGATGATTGACATCGAAGCGCATCAATCAAGGGCTCATCGATTAGCGGTTGCAGGCTGAGGATGACAGAAAATAAGTTGTAGCGGCAATAACACGGAGGTGGGTTATCCGGGATGATAATACCGAGACGCTTAACGATCCCATCTCCCGCCTCTCCAGACGCGAAGTAAAAGTAAGAGGCCACCCTTCAAAATAGGGTGGCCTCTTACGCGTAACGAAATACGTTTAAGCGGTAACCGGCACCTGATCCAGGATCGTCGCGAACTTCTTGCCTTTGCGTGCGGCGTGGGCGTTCTTGTGGAAGGCGTAGCCGGCGATGAGCGGAAGGGCCAGCGTAGCCTCGGAGTAGACCATCTGCTCATAGGTGAGGTCGACCTTGCCCCAGCTGCTGGCCTCCTTCAGGGTGGAGCCGGAGAGCGCGCCGTCGCGGACATCGGCCACGGTGACCTGGATGGCGTACTTGTGCATGGACGCATCGACACCGAGGATGTCCGCGGCCACGATGATGTCCTGCGCGAAGTTCTTGGGGACGCCGCCTCCCATCATCAGAACGCCGGTGGTGGGGTTGGCGATCTTCAACTGGGTGATCTCGTAGAAGTCCTTCGCCGAGTCGATGGAGAGCATCGGCTTGCCCTGTCGCGCGTGCTGGTGCGCGACGAGCCCGAAGCCTGCCGAGCAGTCCGAGAAGGCCGGGCAGAAGATCGGCACATTCTTCTCATAGGCCGCGAGGACGATGGAGTCGCGGGCGCCTGCCTGGGGGGTCCTGCCGTTCCTGACGAGGTAGGCTCCCATCTCGCGGATGAACTCGCGTGAGCTGTAAGGGCGAGGGTCCAGCGAGTTGGCGATCTGGTGGGTGGTCTCGTCGCAGATGCGCAGTTCGTCTTCGTCGATGAAGGTGTCGTAGATGCGGTCGATCGCCAACTCGCGGAGCATGGCGTCATGCGCGCCGTACTTGTACTCGTCGTCCGCCATGTAGTGATTGAAGCCGAGCGCCTCGAAGAAGTCCTGATCGACGATATTGGCTCCGGTGGAGACGATGGCATCCACCATGTTGTTGCGCACGAGATCGATGAAGAGCTGCTGCAGCCCGGCGGAGATAAGGGAGCCGGCGAGGCAGAGGATCACGCCGCAGTCGGTGTCGTGGAGCATCATCTCGTAGATGTCAGCGGCGCGGGCAGCGTCACGCGAGCTGTAGGCCATGGTCCTCATGGCGTCTACAAGGGAGACGACGTTGTGCTGCTTGATGTCGAGATGCTGGATGGGGCGGTTGAGGAGTTCTTTTTTCGTAGGCATATCCTTTATAGGATACCAGCGTTCTACGCTGGACTGGAGCGGGTTTTATGTGAATTTTGATGCGGATTCTCTAGCGCTTCAGGTCGCCGTTCTCCGGAACTCCCGGCTCATCGAGCAGCTGGATGGAGGAGGCAGGGCCGAGATTGGGATCGTCCCACTGGCGGAGCGCCCAGACGACCTTCTTGGCGGGAGTCACTTCGAGAATCTGTACAGTCGAAGGCCAATCGGCGGGCTTCGTGTTTCCGGAGACCCAGTTGCAGATGATGGTGTTGCCGTTGGCGAGACGGCTGACCTCCTGCACGTCATCGAGAGGGAAGCCGGGGAGCTCGTCCTTTGTGACCTCCCAGACGGTGCTGCCCCTCGGGTCGATCTCGCGCACGAAACCGTGCTGGTTCCCGCTGATGAGCGTGTTTCCGTTCTTGAGGCGGACGGCGTCCCAGGGCGACGGAGAGGCGGCAGACCATATCTCCTTGCCCCCGCTGTCGTACTCCACTACTTTGTCCAGGTCCATGTGGGCCACGAGGAAGGTTCCGGCCGGCGTCATGTGGGCTCGGCGAAAATGTCCGTGAATCCTGTCGGGATGGGCCGTCGGCAGGTGCAGCTCTTTTTCGATCTTGCCGTTGGCCTTGTTGATGAGAAGAAGCTTGGCGGGGTTGCCGTTCTGGGCGAGCAGCACGCGGTCTTTGCCTACAGCTTGCGCAGAATGGATCTCCGTATGGATGGGAGCGTCATAGTTCCACACGATCTTCTTGTCCGGCGTCACCTCGCTTGCGCCCCATCGCCGGCTGAAGAGGATGTTGCCGTTAGACAGCCGGGTGCAGTCGCTGAACTCAGCCTTGTCGGGCTTTCCGTAGATGGTGACGTCCAGCGGGATCGAGTAGCTCCACGCCACCTTGCCATCGCGCACCAGATACATGGTCTGTTGCGGATTGATGTAGTTCCACTCGCCGCAATAGAGGAACGGATGCTGAGCAAGGCCTTTGCCCTGAAGGGGCGTCAGAGGCGCAGCGGCAGCGGCGGGAGCCTGAGCCGACGCAGAAGGTGGGCCGGTGACGAGAAGACCGAGGAGGAGGCAAAGAGGGCCCGAGGTAAGAGCAGAGCGCATGGGTGAGGAGTCCTTTTGCAGAGCACGAGAATTCTACAAGGCGGTACTATCCCCGAGCCGCCGCACAAAAAGGGTTTGCCTCTTCGCAGCTCTCAGGGGAGACTTGAGCTATGAACGTAAACTTCGCAGAGCGAGCACACAACCACAACTGGAAGCTGGACCCCATCGTCCGCTCGCTGCTCGATACGGACTTCTACAAGCTGCTGATGCTGCAGTTCATCTGGAAGAACTTTCCCCAGGTACACGTAACCTCCGAGGTTACGAATCGCACCCTAGCCGTGCGCCTGGCAGAGCATATCTCCAAAGGCGTGCTGATTGAGCAGATGGAGCATGTCCGCCAGCTGCGCTTTCGCCGTTCCGAAATCATCTGGCTCGCCGGCAATACCTTCTACGGCACGCGCAGCATCTTCGAGCCCGGCTTCCTCGAGTGGCTGGAGCGGGACTTCCGCCTCTCCGAGTACGAGGTCACCGAGAAGGACGGTCAGCTTATTCTGCGCTTCCACGGCCTGTGGACCGAGGTCACCATGTGGGAGGTCTACGGTCTCGCGCTGGTCAGCGAGATGAAGACGCGCGCCGCCCTCGGCCGCCTCAGCGAGATGGAGCTGGACGTTCTGTACGCACGCGCCAAGACCAAGTTGTGGGACAAGATCGAACTCCTCCGCAAGGTTCCCGAGGTGAGGATCTCGGAGTTCGGCACGCGCCGGCGGCACAGCTTCCTCTGGCAGGAGTACGTCGTGGAGGCCATGCGCGCCGCCCTGGGCGAGAGCCTCTCCGGCACGTCGAACACCTTTCTCGCCTACAAGCACGATCTCGAGGCGATGGGCACCAACGCGCACGAGCTGCCCATGGCCATGGCCGCTCTGGCCGATGACGACGAGGGCCTGCATGAGTCGCAGTACCGCGTGCTGGAGCTATGGCAGAAGAGCTACTACGGCGAACTGCTGATCATGCTGCCCGACACCTTCGGCACGACGCAGTTCCTCGCCGGAGCCCCCGACTGGGTAGCCGACTGGACCGGGCAGCGCTGCGACTCCAAGGACCCATTCGTAGCCGGCGACGAGTACATCGCGTGGCTGATATCACGCGGACGCGATCCGCGCAGAAAGCGGCTCATCGCGTCGGACGGCCTCGATGTTGACGGAATCCTGCGGCTGCACGACTACTTTCACGGCCGCATCCGCTTCAGCGCGGGATGGGGAACGCTGCTGACGAACGACTTCCGCGGCTGCCACCCGCGAGGCGAAACCGACCTCGATCCCATAAGCCTGGTCTGCAAGGTGATGACGGTTGAGGGACGTCCGGCGGTGAAGCTCTCGGACAACCTGCGCAAGGCTACTGGTCCGGCGGAGGAGATTGCGAGGTATCGGCGCGTCTTTGGAAGTGTCGCTGTGGAGGGGGCGGCTGTGGTGGTGTGACTTCTCAGAAACGGCCGCTTTGTTCAATGCCGCAGTAGATAGAGATGGTTCACATCACCAAGGGGTATTCTGCGTTTGGAGAAGAGAGTAGGCCGCGCCAGATAATATCCCTGGAATAGCTGGAAGCCCTCTTCAAGAGCTACTTCAAACTCTTCCCCTGTTTCGATCTTCTCGGCCACGAGCTTGATCGCTCTCCCCTGCAGATGACGGAGAATCTCTCTGCGCTGGTGCTTGTCGGAGAGCCGGAAGTCGACTTTGACATAGTCTGCCAGTTCGATCAAACCTTCCATCTTTTTGCAAAGCTGAAAGTCGTCGAGCGCGATTCGGTAGCCCAATGCCTTCATTCTGCGGCAGGCAGCCAGGACCTGTTCGTCAGGTTCAACCGTTTCGAGCAGCTCGAGCACGATCGAAGGCGGAAGCAGTGTCAACAAACCTCCTACCAATGCTTCACGCGTGCAATTCAGAAAGGTTGGGGAGCCTTCAGTGAGATCGTCGAGTCCATGAAGCATCCAGTCGTCAACCATCATCTGCGTTGCCGCGTCGGAGTCGCCGGTGAACCGGTTATCCCAGCCCGAACGGGACAAGGCTTCGTAGCCGAAGATCTTCCTCCGGCGATTGAAGATCGGCTGGAGCGCAAGAAAGCGGTGGTTGCAAGCGTCAGCACCGGATGGTGCCCACTGAGCCTTCTTCCAGTGTCCAAAACTATCACCCAGCCTTGGAGTCCTACGCCGTTGCCGGACTGAACCGAAGATATTCACGAAAAGCCTCCTTGTTAATCCCAGGCGCAGTGCGAGAACCACAAATAAGGCTTTCCTGGTCAATTGCTTCAGTGGACTTCTCAATCCATCTCCTGCAAAAGTCGCAGCAGCGCATGCTGTGCCACAGTTGGCAGGTACTCAATACTTTCTCTAAGAAAATCGTCCCCCCTCAGCCTGTTGGAAGCGGCCGGGACGTGGTTGCGTCCTGGGAGACCGGCTACCTCTCTGCTGACCGAATAGCTCTGGAGCTGTTCGACGAGGCGGATTCGCCGCGCAATTCACGCGGACGACCAGCCAGGGGGAACGGTGAGAGAACTTATGGACGGTCCGTGCGACTAATTCCTTGCCCGTCCTGCTTTCACGGCATGTGAGTTTCTCGCTTGTGCGCATGGACTCATCTCCAAAATGTTTGGCCCGGTGGAATAGTCTGCCTCCCATGCAACACCAGTTCCGTGCCGGGCGGAATGTTCGGAACAGTTTGTTGGGTCCCCCGCGGATGAGCCTCTGTATTTTCATGGAGTTACATGTGCCGCTTTTGACCGTTTGCTATCCGCGAAAAGGCACGTTTGCTGTGTGATAAAGTCACTCCAACAGAAAGCTAAGAGGGGGTATGTCGACAACCGATCCAGTTACGAAGCCGGATGAGCTGAGTCCGGAGCGGGTCGGTGCGGCGCGCGATCACCTCAAAGACGTGATCGCGAGTCACGCGTTTGCGGGGAGCAAGCGTGCCCAGGACTTTCTTCAACTGATTGTGGAACATGCGCTTGCAGGCCGGCTTGATAGCCTGCGAGAGCGCATGATTGGGGCCGAGATGTTCGGCCGTCCGGTAGATTACGACACCGCGAACGATGCCGTGGTCCGGGTCAAAGCCACCGAAGTTCGAAGGAAGCTGGCCCAGTACTACCAGGAAGCAGAAAAAAAGCCGGCAATCCGTATCGAACTTCCAGTCGGATCGTATGTGCCGAGGTTCCACTGGGAATGTTTGGAGAAGGTGTCCGCTCCAGCGGAAGCCGCCCCCGTGGCTTCGGCGGAGCCGGCCACAGCTCAGGAACAGCCCGCAGAAAAGGTAGAGCTACCCCATGCCGCCGGGGAGACTGTGCGCCGCACCCCGCGCGTGTTGATTGCCCTGGCCGGACTGGTTCTGCTTGCAGCGATCGGCTACGTCGGCTT
>WNGR01008388.1_pt1 | contig 10922 bp, 10 predicted proteins | sample 5407581 | NCBI WGS metagenome assembly WNGR01 (sample SAMN13153383, study PRJNA577476) | soil metagenome | isolation source: 80 cm soil or saprolite under Garry oak tree replicate 2 | place: USA:California | collected 2016-06-15 | reverse complement strand
CTTTAATCTGGCGGGCAAGATGACGTGCCAGGTACTCGGGACTGTCGGTTTCCTCGAGTTCATCGACGAGTGATTTCAAGTTCTGTCCGGCTCCTCGATCGAGGAAGTCGCGAACCGACCGCGTTACGAGTTGGTCGTACAAACCCTCTTTGAAGCGGCCCATTTGAAATGGATTCCCTGAAAATGGAATCATCTCATAAACGGGTAGCGATATGAATTCGGTGAGGTGCGTCGATATGCGCAAAGGTCTTACGATCTGTACGCCCCGCATTCCAGTCAATCTGACTGGGGCAGAAAGTCCTTCTCCTTCCCGATGGTCAGGCCAACGTGGGCTTAGCCGTCCCGGTATTGTCCGCTAACGCCCAGTCCGCCATATACCTCTTCAACGCATTGAATCCGTATTTTGCTCGAGCACCTTCGGTCACGGCTAGCGTCGGCATCACCTCGGAGCACTTTCGGCTACGCTACCTTGGCCATCTTCGGGCGCCGTTCGGTTCCGCGCGGCGACGCCTTGCGCGTGCTGCTCTTCTTCTCTGGCGTGCGAAGGCCTTTGACTATGCGTTGTTGAGCACGCCGCTTGTCCTGCATCCGAGCCTGGGCATAAACGTCCAAGGTGGTCTTAGAGCTCGCATGCCGCAGCAGTTCCTGGACAACTTTTACATTCTCATTGTTGGCGGTCAGAAGAGAGGTAAAGGTATGCCGAAACGTATGCCAGGAAACTCGCCTTTTGATCCCCAATCGCTTAACGAGCGGCTGGATGTGATACTGCATGATCTTTGCGAGCCAGAGTGGCTGTTTGCCGCGTTTCTCTCCCGCTCGGGCGCTGTCGGTAGCAAATACCCAGTCTTCAGCAAGCCTGTAGCGCGTAACGCGATACCAAGCCAACAGGTCCTTGGCGGTGAACTCATCAATCGGCACCGGCTTGGCCGAGGCCTCAGTTTTACAGCGGCCGGTAACCTGATCGACCACCGAACGCCGGATGTTCATCTGAAGCCGCTTGAAATCTATGTCCTTCCATTTCAAGCCGGCCAGTTCACCGCGACGGATTCCAGTGACCATATCCGTCGAGATAAGCGCCCGCTCACGAATGGACAGCTTGGAAAGAATCAGGCGCATCTCTGCCAGGGTTAGGACGGTCGGTGCTTTCTTGCGCTTTCCGCTCTGGCGCACTCCGGCCTTGCGGCCGGGCCCGGTGATCGGGTTTTTATGGTACAAATCCCAGCGGATCGCGTGATTGAAGAGAACGCTCATCAAATCGCGAATTTTTGCTTTCGTTCCGGGCGCAAGCCGCTTGAGTTTCTCCTTCTTCTTCTTTCTGGGCTTCCTCGACTGGGCGGCCGGTTGCGGTTGCTTGCGTTTCTTCCGAGGTCTTTTTCTGAGCACTCGAAGCCATTTTTCGACTTGGCCGGCGACGACTTGTACTAGCGGAACCTTCGACCAGCGAGGCTCGATCCAGGATTTTAAAACGCTTTCGTACCCTTTGCGAGTAGACCATGCACGTTCATCAGGTTCGAGATCGTCGTCGTTCTCATCTTCGTCCTCATCGTCACCTTGGTCTAAATCCTCATCGTCTTCCGCTGAAGGTTCCTCGACACTCTCATTCAGCTCCGTCGTTCCCCACAGTTCGACTTCACGGAAATGAGCAATGAGGTCTCCCATGGTGACGACCTCCAGGGGCCCCGGCCGGTGTGCCTGGGCAGCAAGAAGCCAGGGAGCAACAATTTCCGCGGCTCTTTCACGGGACATCGAATCCAGTTTGCCTACTTCTCTCTTGCGGCGAATCCTCTCGCCATCGGGTGAGACTTCCCAGTATCTGAAGACAAAGCAGGGAACTCCACTGCCGTTCTTGATCACAGAAAGTTTGCCACTATCTATTGCCAATTGAGCGAAGCCCCTTTCCGCAAACCCGCGTTTAGATATAGATTTGTCCAGGTCCGCGTTGACCCTGGTCCTGCGCGCTGTAGGTGTTAGTCCGGGAAACCATAGCGGCGCGCACTTCAGAGAGCAAGAAGCGCCAGGTCATGCGCTTTCCAATAACGTGCAGTGGGTGAGCCGGAATGTACCCCCGGCGTGCAAAACGCACGGCCGTCTCGGGATCGATATCGAGGTACTTTGCGACAACGTCCGGTCCGACGAACGGTTCCTGTTCGGGCAACTCGAATCGCTTGCAGGTCTGGCAGTCCGGCCCAGGAAACCGATCGGTGCCGGTGACTGCGTTGCGTTTCTGGCCCTTGCAATCTAATCGCCCAGGTTTTTCCGAAGACCTGCTGTTCGAAGCAGGCGATTCGCAGCCGTGCTCCCGCGCAGAAGGTGCGCTTGAGCCACCCGAAATTTGTCGCTGCCTTGGCATCCAAGTAGACGATAAAGGAAGCCAAGACTAACACCAATGGGAGAGGGAACAATTCTGCGGCACTATTTTCGGGCGAGTAACTCGAGCTTTGCAACTATCACCCCAGACACGGCGATTGAGAAAAAATGAATTAGATCGTTGACGCCCAAGAACGCACTTTCGACAGGACGAGCGCGCTTCGAGATCAGTAGAGACCGATATGCTACAAACATTCGAAGATGTTCTCGTTGATCTCGCCGGCCATGTCGGGGACAGGTTCCTCTTCCGGGTCCCATAACTCTGGATCCAGATATTCGTCCTGATCAACTTCTGTGTCGAGCGAGCCGTCATCCCAAAAGCCATCGGCAGCGTCGCAGCCGCCGTTCCGTTCAATGAGTCTGTTGACAACTCTTGCAGCCAGTCGCAGCTGAAGTGCAGAAACGAAGCAGTCTTCCTCCTTTCCTGCATTTCGAATCTTCCGCCCGGAATAGATCGTTGCCATCCAACGTTTCCTTTCGCGACCGGCTGTTTCCTTCACCGATCCAATACCGATGATGGCACGAAACGTTTGAGCCGCCGCGGCCTATTACCGTTGGAGTGTTTCGAACTCCGCACATCTCTAGCTGCGCGAAGACGATGATAAGGCACGCGGTTGTCATTTCCACTTGAGTCAGCCTTGTTTTGGATCAGAGCCGGGCACCAGGTTACTCGCGCCCGGCCCACCGTGACAGGATTTGACGGATTCTATTACTCGGCGGAATCGTCGCGTGGCGGCGGATTATCGCCGAGCCGGATGTAAAGACTTTCTGCCCCCAAAGCATCCAAGATTCTGGCCAGCGTGGACAGACTTGGCGAGCATGCATCGGACTCGAACCGGCTCAGGCTGCTTCGAGGGACTCGGGCTCTCGATGAAACACTTGCCTGAGTCCTGCCTTGCCGGAGCCGCATGGCGCGGAGTGTCCGGCCCAGTCTCAACGACTGGCGTCGAAGATTATTGGGACTGTCTTCGTGAGCACACAGGGGGATCTCGATCAAGGAGAAGTTCAATTTAGCCTGGCAGCGGCGGCAGGAGCCCGAGACGGGAACCCACTGCCGCAGTCCGCAGGAACTGCAGCGAACTACGGTCATAACAGCCTCGCGATCAAAGAGAAGGAATCAGTGAAGGAAGACGGCGCCGTTCAGTAGGGCTGTATCGGCGGGCCGAGGAGGGTTTCGAAAGCGGGAAGCAGCGGCGCGGAAGGATCCACGTAGCTGAATTCGAATTCATTCCCATCCGGTCCCGACCGCACGCGCGATGGCGGGATGAGAATCGGGGTCCGCCAGTGAACGCCGCTGTACCAGCCGCGCCACATACCGCGGTCGGGCGGAATCGAGAAGAGCGCAAACACTCTCGTTGGCGTTCTGAAGCTTAGGGTGCGCTCGAACAGCTGATACTCACCCGGGCGACTGAAGAGCTTGAGGGGCGTTATGTAAACGCTGAATTCAAGCGCAACGATGCTCGACGCTTGAGTATCGAGAAGCCAGTTCGCCTCATCGCCAAAACATCCCAACCAAGACTCGACCTGCGCGCGCTCCCCGGAGGGCACTCCGACGCGTGCCGTGGCCGACGCGAACGCCGAGCGCGCAAGTTGAGGCTGTATCCGCCCGCCCTTTTCGATGATGAGATCTAGGGCGGGTGGGAGATCGCGCCGGTCAGACGCGAAGGTATTGCCAACCCTGGCTGCGGATTGAGCACGACGCCGGCTCTCCGCGAGTTCGGCAAGGAAGGAATCTGAATCGATCATTTGTCTCCTTAAAACAGCAGGGCTGCGGCGCAACGTGCGCAGCAGCCCTGCCGTGGTCGAGTTTCTTGAGTGTCGGAGTGGATAGTCGCCGGCTAACTGGCCAGGCCGTCACGTCCGGCTCGAAGACGATGCCCTAGCGATGGCTACCGCCACCAGCAGTGCGATCGCCACGTCGTGCAGGTAGAGAAAGATCGCGGCGATCAACGACATCCAGACCGCGGTCGTGGTGTGACCCCAGTGCGCGCCGATGGTCCAGCCGATTGCGAGGGCCGTCCCCGTGTAGGCCGTTACCGTGAACGGATTGGCAAAGCTCACCGTGACTTTCATGAACATTCCTTTCGATTCAGAGATGCGAATGGTCTTTCGGGCTGAACGCGTCAGCAGGCAGGAGCATTCGAGTTTTGTTCGGCTGGAGACGCCGCTGAGGCATGAGCGCGGCGGTCTTCGTTAGTTGGAGTTTGTGCACGGGCCTCGCGCGAGGCTCATGAGAGTTCCGTGTCTTTGTCTGAATTTTGGACAGTTTTCGGTCTGGGCGCGGTCTAAGGGCTGATAACGTTCTTTTCCCGGCCCTTGGAGTTCGTGATTCGAATCACAGGCCCAGGCGCGACGACGCATTGCGGCGCAACACGTCGGCCGCCCGCACGTAGCGGCGTACTGTCGCTACTGACCGGTGGGAGGTCAATTCAGCGATCTCCATCTCGGTCGCTCCCGCCAGTGCCGCGCTGGTACACAAGCCTGCACGTAAGCCATGCGGAGCTACGCTCGCCGGGTCGAGCCCAGCCCTGGATGCCGCGGCTTTCAGGATCTTCGAAATGCTGCGGCGCGCGAGTGCGTTCGAGTTGAGCTTGCCGTGCCTGCTTACGGCGCGGAACAGCGGACCACCGGTTTGATCAAGGCGTGCTGCCGAAACCCACGCCTGGACCGCTCGGACAGGACAGGTCTCCGGATGCTGGCCCCGGGCCACGATGAAGTCGCGTCCGGCACGGTCCTGGTCTGTCTTCGACGTCCGCAACCTTATATATAGATCTCCGTTGACGGTGAGAGAGAGGTCGCGAACCTCGAGGATTGAGGCAAGTTCGCTCGCCCTCGACCCTGCCGCGAAGCCGAACAACACCAGCGCGCGGTCTCGTGCGCCTAGCAGCTTATCGGGACACGCGGCCACGATGCGGCGGATCTGATCACTCAGGATTGGAGAGGCACCGTGCTGGGCGGTGCCCAGCGTGCGCCGGATACCGGCCAGGACCTCACGAAGCATGAAATGATTTCGCGGAGTCGCCGGTGATTCCAGACCGCGCTGACGATGCGCGAAAGAAATCGCTGACAGTCTCCGGCGGATCGTCGCATAGCTCATCGGACGATCGGCTGCGGCGAGAGAACTGACATAGAGAACGACGGTCTCGACGCTCGAAGGCAGATACGGCAGGTTGTTGTAGTCGCAGAAAGCATGGAAGGAAGCGAGGTCTGAATTAAACGCACGAATTGTCGCCGGGGCCTTGGCTGCTTTGTAAAACCGTTCTGCAGCCGCGATCACGCCGGATAGATCCGGACTTGGTGCGCAGAGAGATGACTCGAGTTCATGCATGTTGTGTCTCCTCGTGGGCGGCCCCTAGGGCGCGGATGTCCTGTGATGTTCAAGGCTGGATTGTGCAGTGAAGAGAGGATCAGAAAGGAACAGGATGAGTTTTTCAGGTCAATTGCAGATGCTCGCCCCACGAACGATTGACTCTCAACGCAGCGTGCAACGCAATCCAACTTGATCCCTCAAGACTCAGCCGAACGGAATCTGAAGCAGCGCTCGGCCCCGCGCGCGTGTTTCCTGGCGCTGCAATGAGAACGGAAGAAAGGTACTACCCCTGGATTTGGTTACCAAGTAAAACTTTCCTTGCATTTGGAGAATTCGGCTGTACAACAGAATCACCGGAGACATTTAGTTCCGGTGCCCTGAGGACTTCAGGGGCGCACTGCGGCGCAAGATCCGCAGAAATCGTAATGCCCGGTCAGATCACGGTCGCCCATTGGGCACCCAAGCCGGTCGGGCTGGCGTGAAAAGCATGCCTCGGCATGCCAGTCGCCATGAATGGGAAGTTGGGGCCATGTCCCGCCGACAGCGGATCACCGTGTCGGATTGGACGGTCGGTCGGCACGATCAACCTCGGTCCGCCCAGTCCCAAGACTCAGGCAGTTGTTACTTGCAGATCTCTGGCTCGCCTGTTCGGGAGCAGATAAGGGTCTGTGCGCCTTCGAAGCGCGTTACGACTGCCCCCGAAATAGAAGGCAGGCCAGCTGCGAGTTGTCGCACGCGCCGGTGAAACATCACCAGAACTGCGTCGCGACAAGGAACGGTCATGGGCACAGAGCGCATTGTGCCCCGAAGAGTCCAGCTCCCAGAGGCGCTGCCGAAATCCGAAACAGACAACATAGATGCCGAAGAGGGGCTGTCCGCATTTAGCACCCAGGCCTGGAGAGTCTTCGCCTGGAAAGCGGGATCTCGTTCACCGCGGATCACGATCCGCCACGATGCGCACCCTTTGCGCGAAAGCGCGAAAGGATGGGAAATGGGAGACCCTGACCAAAATCCGACCAATGTACCCCCTGAAGAGCAGGCGTTTTCGCTATCGCCCACACCGTCGCCGAAGGTGCCCGCGAAACAGGCTGTCCGGGCGGCTCTGCCACGCTTCGTAACCCTTGATGTCGACACGGTTCGCATCGACTCCCGCGTCGAAAAGTGCCTGCGCGAATCCGGAATCGACCGTCTTTTTGCTCCATCCGCTGGAGTACAGACGGAAGATGCCCTGGTGGAACTCGCCAAGCAGGAGCCGATCCACGTCGTCCGCCGGAACGGGGACTGGTGGTGTGTCGCTGGTGAGCCTCTGCTCGCTGATGCCAGACGCATCATGACGCCACCTCGCTTTTTACCGGTCGCGGTGCGTGAGGATCCTGGCAAGTCTAGCTTGAGGACGATAGTCGTGGTCGAACAGATGATCCGTCCCGCACGCAATCAAATGCACAACACCGCCCTCAAAGCACGCGTTCCTATGCTCCTGCGTTGTGCCGAGTCGATGCCCGAGCTCTTCGCCCAGAAACTTAGAGACGATCAGTGGGCGGGCATCTTACGGCGCTCTCTTCGCTGGTTCGCGAGCGCAAAGAAACGGACCACAAACAAGAAGGGCGGTCGTGATGGCGAGTAATTACGCCAAATGGTCCGACGTTCTTTCAACCGCAAAGCGCGCAGGATTCGGAGACGAGTTCCTGCGCGAGTTGCGCTGGACCACTCTTGCGCCGCCGAAACTTCATGACTTTCGGGAGTTGCTGAGAAAACTCCGGGGTGTCCTTAAATGCGCGGAGAAAGCGTGGCCGGGCGTCTTGAACCAGTTTGGGATCTCAGCCGGGCCGGCGAAGCTTAAGAAGCTGGATCGCCAGATCAAGCATCTGACATTTCCGCACATTCCGCTCGAACAGAGACACATCGCAAGAGCCGGAGACAATGACGGCATACGTACGCGGCACGCGATCTATGCGGATCTGCTCGCGATGCCGGAGGAAAACTCGACCTACGCAGATGCATGCCGTCTGCTCATGGCTCATGCGTTCTTCGCTCACCTCCGCGTCCTTCGCATCCCCGCGGGAACAACGCTCTCAAAGGTCCTGTTTAAGGAAGACACTTCCATTGAGGCGTACGAGGCTTACACGGGACGGGAGCCATGGCCTGCCTTGACTATCTCGCCTTACCACAGCGGCCTTGCTTTGCGCGCCCTGTTCTCAGGGAAGAAATGGGCACTGGCGATGATGGCGCAATTCCCAGTGACTTCGACCCCAATGATGTTCGCCGCGTGCCCGGAGTTCGATTTGAGCTCGACGGCATCGGTATCGGACAAGTCGCCAGACTGGCTCGAAGAAAAGCGGGACTCAGTCCGCCGCTACCTCGCACAAGCCTGGGGCGTCAAGCTGCGTCATAAAGGTCATGGCCGCCCGGTCGATCCTGATCTTCAGGACCCGGCATTTCGGTTTGATGAATGCCCCGATGAGGATGAGGAGGGAGACGAAGAGGAGGGTGAAGAGGAGGAAGTTGATGGTCCTGGCGAACAACAGAATGGTAATGGTGGTTCAGGCCAAAATCGGCGCGGCAAAAAACGCAAAGCGCGTCGAGGCAGCCGGGCCACCCACCGGCGCCACGGAAGTTCTGCGGGAGCCGGAACCGATCAGGCGATCCTCGCCGGCAAGTTCCTTGCGAACGCAAAAGAAAGGCTCAGTCCGTCAGAACTGGTGGCCCTTGACGTGAACGCCAGACGGGAATTCGGCCAGATCATGGTCAAACTGAAGAATCACGATCGTGATGATAAAGGTCTTGGTGATTCGCTGCGGTCCAGCGACGATCAGGCGCTCATTGAACGCGCTGAATGCATATTGTTCGCGCTTGTGATGCTGTGGGCTGCCAGCAGCATCGAGCGTACGAAGAAACTCCTCCTTGCGGGATCGCATGCGCATACCGGGGCGAACGCGTTCACCATGTTCGTGGACCGGAATGGCAATGGGCATGATGCGATCATCCGCATCCATACCGCTTGGCCTGAAGATGCGCCCCGGCGCGGGCCAATGCCTCTCGATCGCAATCGGACCGAAGATGTGCGGCTCAATGATTCGGCAGGACTCGGACCCATACTATGGGACTTCGTGACCACGGTGAACGCTCTTTCACCCGGATATCGCTTCGAGCCGGTATTCAAAAAGCCCCTCGAACTCTACGCGCAACAAATCCCCGCCCTGTTGACGCGCCTCGATCCGACTGGCCGGCTCACGCCGGCGCGACTCCAGTCGTTTCTCTATGAGGAGCTCATGAGCTGGACAGGTCGGGATGCCAGCGCTGCCACGATCATCACCGGGAACTACCGTGATGCCGCGCGAGTGCAGATGTTCTACGCCGTTCGGCGGGAGAAGCGCATGCAGGAAATCTACGACGGAACGGTCAACCACGCCCGCAACCGCATCAATCTCGCCGCCATGCCGCGAGTCAGCGCCGATCAGGCACGGCTGCAGCTTGCGCTCTTGAACGAAGGAATCCGCAAGACGGAGCCAGCGTCACGCTTCGAGCCGGGCCCGGATGATGAAACGTATATTGCGATCAACGCGTGCCCGAGAGACGTCAAGATGCAAAGCGCGGTAAAGGCCTTGATTGAGAAACTTCGCAGCCCCTGGCAGCTGAACGACCCCGACCAGTGGAACGAGTATTTCAACCTGTACACGTTCTACACAGTGTGGTTCTTCGGCTTTGTGGTCGGTTCACGCCCCATCAAATGCCCGTACCTCTGGCTGCACGAGATCGATCCTGTCGACCTCACTGCGCGATACCAAGAGAAGGGGCCACGAAAGGCGCGCCTGGCTTGGTTGTTGCCGAACCTCGTCGAACAAATGCAGAACTACGACGCATTTCTTCGCAGCACCAGGCTGTCAAAGCTGACGGATCAACCCTGTTGGTTACTTGACAAAGTTGGAAAGCCGATCGTAGTCGAGCCATCGACCTACGAGCAGTACATTCACGAGTTCCTGCCCGGATATCCGACCAACATCGCGCGCCGGTACATGTTCAATGCGCTTCTCGATTCAGGATGTCCGGTCGTGCCTGAGTGGAGCGGGCATTTTCGAACCGGCAATCAACTCACTGGGCGCTCCGGCACCGCTTCGCCGCATCAGGTCGGAAACGAGGTTCGGCGCTATTTGGAACCAATCATCGAATACCTGGGATTCAGACCGATAAAGGGGAAGATCGTATGAAAGAAGCTTGTTTACCAGAGTCGCAGGCTGACGCCCCGTCCACAGATCTTTGGACGAATGGATATTTTCATCTCGCCTTCCGTCACCCGGCATTGGCTTCAGAGCTTCGCGGGGTCCTGCGCGTCGGTGAATCCCCACTTGGGGCGTACCTGGCGGATGTAAAGCCAGACGACATCCCGCGCGACTTCACGAAGGAGCAGGTCGCGCAGGCGGAGAAAGCGATTTTCGATCACTTCAAGCCAAAGAAGGCGATTCTGCCCCTGCGCATACTAAAAGACGCGGTCTATCAGTTGAACCGCGGAATGCAGAAATGCATTCCAATGCCAAGATTGGTTGACAGGCTGCAAAAGGATCCCAACCTGCTCACCGAGGAATTTCCTCGCGCCCAAGAAACCATGGCGACCTGGCTCAAGGCCGAACGGCGATGGATTGATTACTGCTGTAGTTGGGACAGCGCCGGAAAAAACAAACCTATCCGCTGGGAGATGGTCATTGCTTTCGGCGCGCTTCACGACGGCAACCTGAGCGTCCGGCGCGCTGTGGCGTTGGCAGAGGCTCTCGCCGAGCCACAGCGCTTCTTTGCATGCTCTCAGCATTCTGCTTATGCCGATCTTCCCGTCGCGATGGGCGAAGGATCCGACTACCTCTTTACTCGTTGGTATCCCAACAATGCCATGCTGCTGCTGATGTCCCGAGTAAACTCGGCAGAGGTCGAGTTCGCGATATCGGAGTGCGCGCCTCCCGGGGTGAAGCGTTCTGACCGGCACGGACGCATTGCTCAGCGAATCGTCGATGGTATCAATCTGGGGTTCAGCCGCGCTGGCGTCGACCAGGCTTCTCAACCGAAGTCTCTGAAGGAATTTCTTGCGACGATTGCACTCTCACTGCGTTCCAAGCTGCCATGTATACTGGTCGATTTCGCCACAGGCAGTCTGCCCAGCCGATCCTTGCTGGCACCTGTCATCGGCAGGATCAACGGCGACCCTGTAGCTGAAGCGGCGCGACACTTCGTCAAAGCCGCTGTCAATTTCCGCCGTGAA
>WNGR01018586.1_pt1 | contig 10924 bp, 10 predicted proteins | sample 5407581 | NCBI WGS metagenome assembly WNGR01 (sample SAMN13153383, study PRJNA577476) | soil metagenome | isolation source: 80 cm soil or saprolite under Garry oak tree replicate 2 | place: USA:California | collected 2016-06-15 | reverse complement strand
CCCGAACGGGCTTCGACCAATGGTTTTCCCTGGGGGCGGGCGAGCGCGGTTCCCCCCCGGCGTGGAAACAGAACATGCTGGTTCTGTTGATGCTATATCCGGTAGTCTTTCTTTTCGGAGTTTTCGTGCAAACGCCGCTTCTGACCAGACGTGCGGGCCTGCCGTTCGCGATCGCATTGTTCATCGGCAACGTCGCGAGCGTCCTGTTGCTGAGCTACCTCCTGCCGTGGACCAGCAACCGCTTTTCCTGGTGGCTGCAGCCGGCCGGCCCGAACCCGGGCCGGAGCGAACTCGGCGGAGCGGTGTTGGTGGTAGCGATCTACGGCCTGATGGTGTTCGCGTTCTGGTTCCTCTGGTAAGCCGCGTGGTGGCATCGGACGAGCGCCATTGAGCCAGTCAGGCCGAAGGCTCCCACACGTTCAACCTTTTCGGCGGCGGCTACAAAATGGAAGCTGAGGCACGCTGTTTTAGATAGAATGCAATACACCACCGGCCGCTGAGTGGCTGAACTGAATCGCGGCCAGAGAATGAACTTGGTGGCCGGCGGCTAGACTAGATGTCTGCTAGGGGGGCACGTCTGCGATCTTGATGACGGGTGTTCTTTGGTCGGCACCGGAAAGATTCGCCGGCAGATTCTGTGCGGGTTGGCCCTCGGGCGAATGTCTATCGGGGCCCTGGTCCGCGCGCTCGAGCGGCCCATCGGGGGCATCGTCTGGATGGGCGTGCGCAGCGAAGATCACAAACCGCGCATCTTGCGATCGGCCCAGACCTTGAGATCGCCGGCCGTGAACGTTCCGCCGCGTCGGCATGTTCCGCAACGGACAGGATCGCCACGGCTCCGGCGGGGCCGGCAAAATAGGTCAGATAGAGCGTGCCGGGCGTGACGGGAAGGCCGCGCTTGCTCAGCATCGCGGCGTTCCGCTCGACCCATCGCGTGGTGATCTCACGGGCAAGTTCCGGTTGCCGCCGCAGTTCCAACACTTGCTTTTCGCCGCGGCCTTGGGCGAGGTCGGGCCGGTGCGCCCGGATCATCTCGAGCCACGTCCTATCGAGAAACTGGCCGGCTCCGGTCGCGCTGGAGCGCTTGTTCTTCGCATTCGGATCGCCGTTCGATTCAACCTGGATGATGCGCTCGACGACCGCATGGATCGCCGCGTCGCCGGTCAGTGGCGGACGTTCGAGGACCCAGCGAACCAAGTGGGTGCCGCCGAGCCAGGCCAATCCCAGCGCCGCGATGAGAGCGAGCGTGAGGAGCCCGACTGGGATCTCGCGGTCATCACCAGGCAGGTTCGAAGCCCACGCCTCCTGCCGATTGGTCGGCTTGACTTCGTAACCGCATCCGATCGGATCGATCCCGAGGGGTGGCCGCTGCTGCGGCGAGGTAGGCCCGGCGAGGCATTCGTCGCTCATGCGGATCCGATCCGGGACCATGGCACGATCCCCGGAGGATCATCGGGCCAGGAGCTGAATCGAGATTTAACGCGTCCTTTTTTCGGCGGAATGTAACGCCGATCGGGAGCCTCGCCGGTGCCAAGCTCGGCTCCTGATGGGAAACGGTCTTAGATCGAGCGTCTCGTCACGGTTTCCTGACGCGGCACCGATCCGCGCCACGGCGTCATGAGATCCGTGCGCGTCAGGGTGTCTTGGGATGGCTTGCCGGCACGGCTTGCCGATTTGTTGTCGGGCTGCACGCCGCCTTCCGTGAGAAACCGGTAGAAATCTCGACAGAATTCAGCGAATGCCTGAAGGCCGCCGGGCTTGATATCGGGCTGCTGCTGCGAAGGCCGGCGCGCATCCTTGCCGGTGGCATTCACGGCAAGCGTTGGCGTGCCGCTGGTTCGGGTCTCGGGCGCTGCCGGCCGGAAAACAGCGCTTGGCAACAGCAAGCTCACCAGGGCCAGCCAGAAAGCCATTCGGAGTAACAGCCTCATGGTCTCTGCAACTCCCGTATCCCGGCGGATTCCGCGCCCCAGAATGCCGCCTCAAATGATGCAGCGGCCGGGAACACGGGCCAGCGGCGGCGCCGCCAGTCTTCCAAATGCCGATTCGCAACCCAACGGCAGCGCTTGTCTGCCCGGCGGCTGGTCGCGCGCGGGCGCCTCCCGCTTCATCACGGCCGTGACATTGTTCAGCAGGGATGCTGGAGCGGGGACGGAACGTTGTGCGCCCGTGCTTCCGGTCGGCAAGTCGACGACTTCCAGCGGAGCATTCGCCGGCCTGGAATCCCGTTGCATGCGAGCCGGTGCCCAGCTGTCTCCCTTGCGCGAACGGTTCACACTGATTGCCGGCTCGGCAATTTCGCCGGGCGGCGTGAAAAGTTCAAGCGGCGGCCGGAGGGTTCCGACCGTCGGCGCATGATCCATCACCAAGACCGCGGCGAGCGCGCCCGCGACATAGGGAGTGAGATTGGACACGGTGCGAACCTGTACTGCTTTCGCAACAAGCCAAAAATTCTTAATCCTGCGCGCCGCCTGCGGGAATAAACGTTTTATTAAGTTGGAATAAACCTTTTGTTAACCTTAACGACACCGGCGCAGTGCAGAACAGCTAGTTGCCATTCTCGTCCTCCGACCCCGTTTTCACGCCCCGCACCGCCATGACGGGTGTGATATCGTTCAGGCTGCTTTGGGCCGGTCTTGAGGCTCCGGGGGAGAGCTACGTGCGACGGCGCGATTTCATCAAAGCGATTGCCGGCTCAGCCGCCGCCTGGTCGCCCGCGGCGCGGGCGCAGCAGCCGGGGATGCCCGTGGTCGGGTTCCTCGGCACCCGGGCGTCCGGCGATGACCCGCAACTTTTGACCGCTTTCCGTCTAGGCTTGAAAGAATCCGGCTATGTCGAGGGGCAGAACGTGGCGATCGAATACCGCTTCGCGGAGAATCAATACGATCGGCTGGCGGCATTGGCAGCCGATCTCGTTCGGCGTCAGGTGGCGCTGATTGCCGCGAACGGCGTTGCGGCACAGGCGGCAAAGGCAGCAACCGCGACGATCCCGATCGTCTTCACGGCAGGGTTCGACCCGGTCGCGGTAGGACTTGTCGCCAGCCTGAACCAACCGGGCGGCAACATCACGGGCGTGGGCATTCTCGACGTGGAGCTGGGGCCGAAGCGGCTGGAGCTGCTGCACGAACTGGTCCCCACGGCGACCATGATTGCCGTGCTCGTCAACCCGACCGATCCCGCACGTGCCGAGGCCACATTGAAGCAGCTGCAGTCCGCGGCCGATACCCTCGGGCTGCAGCTCCATGCCCTCAATGCCAGCACGGACCGCGACTTCGATGCCGTCTTCGCGAGCCTGGCCGGGCTGCAAGCAGGCGGGCTTGTGATCGGCGGTGAGCCATTCTTCAACAGCCGGGGCGAACGGCTCGGCGCGCTGAGCATCCGCCACGCGGTGCCCACGATCTACCAGTTCCGCACCTTCGCCGCGGCGGGCGGTCTGGCGAGCTACGGAACCAGCCTTACGGACGCGTACCGTCAGGCCGGCCTCTACAGCGGTCGGATTCTCAAGGGCGAGAGCCCCGCCGACCTGCCGGTCGTGCAGTCCGCGAAAGTCGAGCTGATCATCAATCTGAGGACCGCCAAGATGCTCGGCCTCACAGTTCCGCTATCATTGCTCGGCCGCGCCGATGAAGTGATCGAGTGAAGTGGCAGGATTTGATCTCGGTTTGATGGCGCCGCTTTACCAAGCATTGAGGCCGTTGCAATTTCCGAGTTTGGCACTTCTGCGACCTTGCGGACCGGTTATTATGGGTCGGCAGTCGCATCGATTGCGGAGGTCCGGAAGCATTCGCCGCCACGCGCGATCCAAGACCTTGAGGCGACGATTGGGCTAAGAATCGAGCTCAAGCGGGTGGCCGATCGGCGCTTGGGGCGGTCGCTAGGGGCAGAATCGGCTCCGGAACTTTCACGCGTCGGAGCCTTCGGCTAGCGGATCTGGGAGAGCGGGCATGATCCTGTTGCGCAATGCATCGATCGTCGACGGAGCCTCGGCCGAGCCGCGGCCCGGGATGAATATCCTGATCGAGGGCGAGATTTTTCGCGAGGTTGGCGAGGCCCCGATCGCTGGCGCCGCCGACGTGATCGACCTCGCCGGCAGGACTTTGATGCCGGGGCTGATCGATTGCCACGTGCACGTGGTCGCGACGCTGGTCAATCTGGCGCAGAACTCGCTGCTTCCCGACTCGCTCGTCGCCGCGCGCGCCGGCGGGATCCTGCGCGCCATGCTGATGCGCGGCTTCACCAGCGTGCGCGACGTCGGCGGCGCCGATTTCGGCCTCAAGCTGGCGTTGCAGGAGGGCGCGATTTCCGGCCCGCGCCTGTTCATCTGCGGCAAGGCGCTGTCCCAGACCGGCGGACACGGCGATCTGCGCGGCCGCTTCGACGCGCGCGAGGCGCGCTATTTCGAGCGGCGGCTCGGCGCGCTCGGGCGTATTTGCGACGGCGTCGCCGAGGTGCGCCGCGCCGCCCGCGAGGAGATCAAGGCGGGCGCCGATCTCATCAAGATCATGGCCAACGGCGGCATCGCGTCGCCCACGGACCCGATCTTCTTTCTCGGGTTCTCGCGCGAGGAAATCGCCGCGGCGGTCGAGGAAGCCGCGATGGCGAACACCTATGTGGCCGCCCACCTCTACACCGACGACGCGATCCGCCGCGCGGTCGAATGCGGGGTGAAGTCGGTCGAGCACGCCAACCTGATCACGCCGGCGACCGCGGAGCTGATGGTCGAGCGCGATGCCTGGGCGGTGCCCACGCTCGTCACCTTCGAGGCGCTCAAGGAAGAAGGCGCGCGCTTCGGGCTGCCCGAAGTTTCCATCGCCAAGATCGACGACGTACGCTTGGCCGGGCTCAAGTCGCTGGAGATCCTGCGCGAGGCCGGCGTGAAAATGGCGTACGGCTCGGATCTGCTCGGCGAGATGCATCGCCGCCAGTCGGAAGAGTTCACCATCCGGCACCGGGTATTGCCGGCGCAGGAGGTCATCGCCAGCGCTACCAGCGTCGCCGCCGAAGTGCTCGGCATGACCGACAGGCTCGGCACCATTGCGCCGGGGGCCTATGCCGACCTGATCGTGGTCGACGGCAACCCGCTCGAGGATCTCGGCGTGCTCGGCGGGCAGGGCGAGCGCATCCCGGCCATCATGCAAGGCGGGCGCTTCGCCAAGAATCGGCTGTCCTGATCGCGGCGGCTTGCTTGTGCGGCGGCATGTTCGGCTCTAGCGTTTGTCGTCGCCTGCCCGGAGACCCGATGCCGACCAGCTCCGAACTTGCCGCGCGCGTAGCGCCACCCCGGCCGCGGCCGTCGCTGCTGCGCACCGCCTATCTGGCCGGCGTCGCGCTGGTGTTCCTGTTCATGTTCACTCCGCTCATCTTCGTGATCTGGGTGAGCCTGTTCAAGAACGAGATCATCACCTTTCCGCCGCAGGGCTATACGCTGCGCTGGTTCGGCAATGCCTGGGCCAATGCCGCGTTCCTGAACGGATTCATCAGCTCGATCGAGATCGGCGCGTTCGCCATGCTGGCCGGACTGGCGCTGGGCGTTCCGGCGAGCTTCGCGCTGGTGCGCGGCCGCTTCCCCGGACGCGAGGTTCTCGCCGCCTTCCTGCTCTCACCCCTGATCGTTCCGGGAATCGTGGCGGGAACCGCGATCTACATTTATTTCGTCGAGATCGAGCTCATGACCGGCGTGCGCATGATCGCGACGCTCCCCGGGTTCATCGTCGCGCACGTGGCCCTGACGATCCCATGGACGGTCCGGCTGATATCCGCAAGCCTCGTCGGCCTCGACCGCGCGGTCGAGGAAGCGGCGATGAACCTCGGCGCGCGGCCGTTCACCACGTTCCGGCGCATCACGCTGCCGATGATCCGCCCCGGGGTGGTCGCCGCCGGCATCTTCAGCTTCATCGTCTCGTTCACGGATCTGGAAATGTCGCTGTTCCTGATCGGGCCGGGCCGCAGCACGCTGCCGATCGCCATGCTGCAATACCTCGAATGGAAATTCGATCCGACGGTCGCGGCGGTTTCCGTCGTGCAGATTGCGATCATCGGGGTCGGCCTTGTGGTGACGGACCGGTTCGTGAAGCTCTCCAAGGTGGTCTGAGTGTCGGAGCTGACCCTCGATCGCGTCAGCAAGGCCTATGGCACCGCGTTTGCGGTGCGGGATTTTTCGCTCGCCGTCGCGCACGGCGAGCTCCTGGCGTTGCTGGGGCCCTCTGGCTGCGGCAAGACCACGACGCTGCGCATGATCGCCGGCTTCATCCTGCCTTCCGCCGGCGCGATCCGCATCGGCGGCCGCGATGTCACCGCCGCGCCGCCGTACCGGCGCGCGACCGGCATGGTGTTCCAGGGCTATGCGCTGTTTCCGCACATGAGCGTCGCCCAGAACGTGGCGTTCGGGCTCGAGATGCGCGGCCTGCCGAGGCCGCAGATCGCCGCCAAGGTCGCCGATGTGCTGCGCCTGGTGCGGTTGTCCGGACTGGAATCGCGCTACCCGCGCGAGCTTTCCGGCGGACAGCAGCAGCGCGTCGCGCTGGCCCGCGCGCTCGTGATCAATCCGGACGTGCTGCTGCTCGACGAGCCGCTGTCGAATCTCGACGCCAAGCTGCGCCAGGAGGTGCGGCTCGAGATCCGGCAATTGCAGCGCGAGCTCGGGCTGACCACGGTGTTCGTGACCCACGACCAGGACGAGGCGCTCACCGTCGCCGACCGGCTGGCGGTGATGAACCACGGTGTGATCGCCCAGGTCGGCACGCCCCGCGAGCTCTACGACAAGCCGCGCTCCGCCTTCGTGGCCGACTTCATCGGCAAGTCGAATTTCTTCGAGGGCGAGATTGCCGAGCCCGGCGTGTTCCGCGCCCGCTCGGGGCTGCGCATCCATTTCGCCGGCGAGGGGCGGCCGGGCGTCGCGGTGCTGGCGGTGCGGCCGGAGCGCATGGAGATCCTGCGGACCGGCGGGAGCGGGGAGCCGGGGACCGAGCAGGCCAATGCGGTCCCCGGCGTGACCAAGGTCGTCACCTTCCTCGGGCCCACGACCGAGTCTATGATCGAGCTCGCCTCGGGCGAGCGGGTGATCGTGCATGCGCCGACCGCGCAGCGGGCCGGCGCCGGCCCGGTGCCGGGCGAAGCGGTGCGGATAGCGTGGCCGCCCGAGGCAAGCCTGCTGCTCGATGCGTCGGACCGCGCACCGGCGCGAAATTCATGAGGGAGAACTCGCCATGGCGGATGCCCCGCAATTGCAACTCACCCGCCGCGCCTTCGGCTTTGGCGCGAGCGCGCTAGCTTCCTCCGCGGCGCTCGGCCTCGGCCGCGCGCGAGCGCAACCGGCAACCTGCGTGGTCGGTACGTGGGGCGGCGATTACCAGAATCTGCTCGATGCCAATATCGTCAAGCCGCTGCTCGAGCCCAAGGGCGTCAGCGTGCAATGGGACGTGGCGGCGCAGGGCCCGCGCAAGAACAAGCTGATGGCGGAGCGTCGCCTGCCGCGCGGCACGCTCGACATCGCCTGCCTGTCCGACGTGGACATGTACGACATTTCGCTCTCGGGCGCGCTCGAAACGCTCGATGAATCCAAGGTCTCCAACCTGAAGAACGCGGTCGCGGCGCTGCGGCACGCCTATGCGGTCCCGCACATCTACAGCGGCATGGTGCTGGTCTACAATCCGGCGCACGCGCAGCCGAAAGCCTATGCGGACCTGTGGGACGAGAAATATCGCGGCAAGGTCGGGCTGGTCGACTTGTTGTTCACGCAGATCCTGATCGTCGCCACGCGCCGTCGGATTTCGAGCCCGGCAAGAAGAAGCTCATCGAGCTCAAGAAGCTCGGCGTGCGCGTGCTGCCGAGCAACGAGGCCATGGCCCAGGCGCTGCAGTCGGGCGAAGTGTGGATCACGCCGATGTGGCGCGCGCGCTGCGTGCAATGGCAGAACGCCGGCATCCCCGTCGCCAACGTGGCGCCGGCGGAGGGGGCGATCCCGATCCTGTTCGAGTTCGGAGTTCCCAAGAACGCGCCCGACAAGGAGGGCGCCTACGCGTTCCTCAACGCGTCGCTGGAGCCGGCCGCGCAGATCGGATTCGCGCAGAAGATGGGATATGCGCCCACCGTCGCCAATGCGCAGCTGCCGCCCGAGCAGGCCGAAAAGCTCATGTTCAGCGCCGCCGAACAGGCCAAGCTGGTCAAGACCGACTACGACTACGTCGCCAAGGAATATCAGAATCTCAAGCAATGGTGGGACCGCGAGTTCCTGGCTTAAGATCGATGAGCATCGCGGCCTCTCCTGCGCCGCTCGAGCGCGTGGTCCCGTCGGAAGGCCGGACCGCACGAGCCCGCAGTTTCCTGCTCGCGGTCCCGGCGACGCTGCTGGTCGTCATGATCCTCGGGCTGCCGCTGGTGCTGCTGTTCCGCTACAGCCTGAATCAGTACGATCGCTACGACATGATGCGCGAGGCGCTCACCCTCGACAATTACGCCGCGATTTTCCGCGACGCGTTCTTCCGCAACGTGCTGATGCGCACGATCCTGGTCGCGGCAATCTCGACCGCGGTGGCTTTGGTGCTGGCACTGCCGGTTGCCTATTTCATCGCGCGCGCGCCGGCGCGCTTCAAAAGCGCGCTGATCATCCTGGTGGTGTTTCCGCTGCTGGTCGGCAACCTGGTGCGGGCGGCGGGCTGGATGGCGGTGATGGGCAACCGCGGCTTCGTCAACCAGCTGCTGCTCGGGCTCGGACTGATCGACGAGCCGCTGGAGATCCTCTACACGCCCACCGCGGTCGTGATCGGCATCATCGCCGTGGTGCTGCCGTTCATGACGCTGTCGCTGCAGAGCGTGCTGGAGCAGATCGATCCGAGCCTCGAGGAGGCCGCCGGCAATCTCGGCGCACGGCCGTTCACGGCGTTCCGCCGCGTCGTGCTGCCGCTGGCGATGCCGGGCGTCATCGCCGGCACCGTGCTGGTGTTCATCCTGTGCATGAACGCCTATGCGACGCCGGTGCTGCTCGGCGGCCCGCGCTTCCACATGATGGCGCCACAGGTCTACGAGCAGATCACCGGCCAATCGAACTGGCCGTTCGGCGGCGCGCTGGCGTTCATCCTGATGGGGACGACGCTGGTGCTCACGATAGCGTCGACGCAGCTGATGCAGAAGGGCTACGCGCGCCGTGCGCTTTGAAAGGCTTTGCCATGGCGTTCCTCACTCGCACCACCTTCGACTACCGCTGCCGCCTCATGCGCAGGATGATGGACGCGAACGCGCTCGATGCGCTGGCGTTCCTGAGTAGCGATTTCTTCCAATGGGCGACCAATTTTCACGTCGACGTGCAGACCTGGGAACGGCCGATCGCCGTCGTCGCGCCGCGCGAGGGCGAAGCCTTCGCGATCATGAACGAGCTCTCGACCCATCACCTGCGCGGCACGCTCGAGCGTGGCACGATGTGGGTCGGCGCGGTCACGATCTATAGCGAGCACCCGCGGGTAGGACAGCGGGCGCCGCTGCGCTCGCAATGGGCCGAGGCGCTCGCCGATCTGCTGCGCCAGCGCGGACTCGGCGCCGGGCGCATCGGCGTGGAATCCGCGAGCGGCCCGCTGGCGCCGGTGGCCGCGCTGCTGCCGGGCCTCGAACTGGTGCCGTGCTTGCGTGAGCTGCGCGCGCTGCGCTTCGTCAAATGCGGCGAGGAGCTGCAGGTGCACCGCGACGCAGGCGCGCTCAGCGACTGGGGCCAGGCGCGTTATCTCGAAAACATCCGGCCCGGACGCCGGCTCCAGGAGCTCGACTTCACGCTCGCGGCGATGATCTCCGAGGAAGCCGCCCGGCGATTTCCCGGCGAGAACGCCGAGATCCGCTGCTTGACCTTGAGCGGCCCGGCCTCGGCCTCGCCGCACGGCGACGGCATGCCGACCGGGGCGGCGATCGAGCAGGGCCACGGCATCGTCAACATCTGCAACGTCCGCCTCAACGGCATGATGACCGAGAACGAGCGCACCTTCTTCGTCGGCAAGCCCAGCAGCGAGCAGACGGCGCTCTACCAGACGGCGCGCGCCGCCAACGAGGCGGGCGCCGCGGCGGCGGTCGCCGGCAATCCGGTCGCGGCGATCGATGCCGCCGCCCAGGCCGTGATCGAGAAGGCGGGATTCGGCGAGTGCATCCTGCACCGCACCGGCCACGGCATGGGCGTGCAGGGGCACGAATATCCCGACGACATGCCGTTCTGTCACCGCCCGCTGCTGGCGGGCGAAGTCTATTCGGTCGAGCCCGGCGTCTACGTCTATGGGCTCGGCGGGTTCCGCATCGACGACACCGTGGTGATCGGGCAGACGCCCGAGATCATCACCCAGGCGCCGCGCGACATCCGCACCAACACGGTTTTATGATGGGCCGGTGCCACGGGCCGGCAAGGTTTGGCAAGCGCGCGCGGGCGAATTTTCAGGATTGCCGACGGAGCCGACCCGCGCGGCTATCTGACCGTGACTTGCACCCGATGCACGGCGTTGTTGCCGAAGCCGCCGCGATCGAAGCGCTGCTCGATCGGCTGGGTTTCGCCCTTGGCGTCGGTGGCCCGACACATCAGCTCGTGCTCGCCGGGTGTTGCGTGCCATTCGAAATGCCAGCCCCGCCAGGCATAACGGTCCGGTACCGGATCGAGCCTCGCCTCGCGCCAGTGTCCCGCCGCCGCGACCTCGACCTTCGCGATCGGGACGCCCTGGCCCGACCATGCGCGCCCAAACAACTCGACACGACCGGGTTCGATCAGGCGCCGGCGCGTGTACCAATCAGGAATGCCCGGCGGCACCATCAGCGACCTGACTCGCATCGTCGTTACCGGAACGCCCTGCTCGTCGGCTGTTTTCCGATACATGTAGGTGCCGACCTGCTGGAAGCCGTCGAAACGGCGGCCGATCACCTCGATGCGGTTGAGCCATTTGACGCTTGCCATCCCGTACCA
>WNGR01024431.1_pt1 | contig 10925 bp, 12 predicted proteins | sample 5407581 | NCBI WGS metagenome assembly WNGR01 (sample SAMN13153383, study PRJNA577476) | soil metagenome | isolation source: 80 cm soil or saprolite under Garry oak tree replicate 2 | place: USA:California | collected 2016-06-15 | reverse complement strand
GAAGTCCCTTCTCGCTAAGCTTGGGACGATTTCCATTTGATGAATAACTCATTCATTTCTCCTTCTTGTACTGGCGATACCAGTGGTCATAAGTTGATCGCTATGATCGCGACCTAATGCGAGAGTTTGCGTAGTGGTTAGTCCGGCAGTTTCTTCGCAGTTGAATTGCGCGATAGCTTGCGCATCCAATGTGCCGAAAGTTAACTCTGCACCTTCGCTCGCGAACATTGCGCATGCACGAGGAGGGCCAAAATGGAACAGTCCCTCTCAACGCGCAACCCTCGCGAGATACATTGGTGTGAAGCCGCAGATCGCCTTGAGTCACGCATGAAGGAATCCACGGGCATTTCTGCACGAACTGTGCCAGAGTTCGCAGAATTGAAGTGGCTGGGGAGGTGTACCAAAAATGAATCCCTGGTTTTTCACCAGGCAGTTCATCGAAGCCATTCTATTCTCCTCCATGTATGCGCCAATAGTCCTTATCGGATTCGTCTGCGTCGCGTTCGTGGGTAAGAAGCGAGAAGACAAATTTCAGTGTGCCCATGCATAACGCGAGCGCAAGTCCAATCAGGACTGACACCATGATCTCGGTAAGTGCCTGAGAGTGAATGAGCCTTCGAACAGAATTTCGCAGACAAGGCCAGGTTTTTTTCGTCAAAAGACAAGACCTTGACGCTGGAGCTGTTGCAGTCCCTACGGCGGGCGTTCGAGGACATCAAGAAACTGAAGGACCAGCTCTATCGCGGAAAAATTTCCTGAAGCGCGCATCATGATGTTCACTACTTTTGTACGCGATACGGAAATCCGGCGGGCATTGGCGGCAGGCACCTCGATGGGAAACACGTTGAGCCGATAAAAAAGGTGGGATTCGAAGCTTAGCCGCCGCCCCTGATGGTCCGGAAACTCGGCCTCTGGTGTCAGCCAGCGCCGCCTCGATAATCTCCCGCTCGCTGCGCGGCTCAACCTCACCCTTGAAAGGTGCCGACGCTTCAAACCGAGATGCTGGTCGCGATGTTTCTTTGGAAAGCCATAATCCGTCGACTGAAAACACATCGCCTGAGCTCAGAATTATGGGCACCCAGTCCATCAAGGTCGACGTTCGCGTCATCGCTGCCACGAATCGTGATCTGCAGGCGGCCGTAGCCAATGGGACCTTCCGCCACTCAACGAGATCGCCGGATAGGCTAAGAACCGCTCGTAATGCGACCTGGGTGTCTGGTGAGAGTTCGCCCACTTCGTCCAGGAAGATCGTTCCGCCGTCAGCCATTTCGAAGCGGCCGAGCCGGCGCTGCATGGCTCCGGTGGAGGCTCCCTTCTCATGGCCGAACAACTCCGAGGCGATCAGGTCACGGGGATTGCGGCGCAGTTTACGTTAACGAAGGCACGTCCAGACCTCTGGGAGCGTTTGTGGACGGCGCGGGCGATGAGTTCCTTGCCTGTGCCGGTCTCCCCAGTGATCAAAAACGGTGGTGTCAGCAGGGGCGACTCTGGCAATCCGGGAAAGAACGGCCTTCAAGGGCTTCGAGGTCCCGACAATCTCCTCGAAAACTCTCGACCACAGAATCAAAGCCTTGAAAATCGATAAGAAGCAATTCAGTAATCCGTCCGCTGACGCGAAAGATCACAAGAGTCCTGCTAACAATGCGGTCGATTTTGCAGGTCATTGTAAGTTTTCAGGTTCGATTACGTAGGGAGCAAGCCTTGCGCCACTCGCAACCGCTACCCAATGACCTGACTGAGACTATCCGCCAAGTCCACGCTGGAAGGAAACCTATTCCGCCAGAAGTGGCAACCCGCATCGCTGAACATCTTAGTGATGATCCGCTGACCGAACGTGAAGTAGAAGTGCTGCAGCTGGCCATGGCAGGGAACCGAAATCGGGATATTGCTAATCGTCTCTTTATCTCAGAAGAGACCGTGAAGGCTCACATAAAGCACATCCTGGAAAAGCTTGGCGCAAGTGACCGCACCCAGGCGGTTACGATCGCGGTGTAGCTGGGGATTATCCAGATCTAAGGCGCAGGCTTTCTGTGTTTATCGAAGCAAGTCGTTGCCGGCACAACGACAGGACCTTTAGGAAGCCGGCGCGAACGACACTGCTTCCAAGGTGTTCATGTAGGCCATGATTAAGACCTGCTGCAGTGTCATATCCCTGTAGTAAATGCGCCACATAAAGCCACCTTTTGAGTCAGTGAATACTCTCCCCATGAAATAGTTCTGCACGTCACTGTGGCCGAACCGGAATGCCCAACTTGCGGATGCGATAGGCCAGAGTTGTCCGTTTCATCCCGAGCCGGGCTGCTGCGCCATTAGGTCCCCCAGTCACCCACTTCGCTTCCCGCAGGGCACGCAGCACATGTTCGCGTTCCATCTCCTCGAGAGTGCTTAAGTTCGTGTTGCAGCCCTGTGTTGTCTCTTGTTTCAGTTCGTCCAGTGGAGCGCGGAGGGTAGCGCCGGGCGAAAGAATCACCGCTCGCTCGATGAAGTTCTGCAACTCCCGCACATTTCCTGGCCAAGAATAGTTTGCGAACACTTCCATGGTCCGGGCGGGAATCGTTTCGATGCTCCGGTTCATTCGCCGGGCATACTTCTCCACGAAGTGACGGACGATAAGCGGTATGTCCTCGCGACGATCGTGCAACGGAGGAACCACCAACGGGAACACATGCAGCCGGTAGTACAAGTCGCTCCGGAACGTTCCCTCTTCGACCATCTGCTTCAGGTCGCGGTGAGTGGCCGCGATCACGCGGACATCCACCTGCTGAGTGCGTGTGCTCCCCAGCCGCTCAAATTCATGCTCCTGCAGGACTCGTAACAGTTTGGATTGCACCTCGAGCGGAATATCCCCTACTTCGTCCAGGAACAGAGTGCCTTTATCTGCCACCTCGAAGCGGCCTGGCTTTCGCATGATGGCGCCGGTGAAGGCGCCCTTCTCGTGTCCGAACAACTCGCTCTCCAGCAGCCCGGAGGGAATAGCGGCACAGTTCACCTTGACAAACGGCCGATCACGCCGAGCGCTTCGATTGTGAATGGCCCGGGCGATGAGCTCTTTCCCAGTACCTGTTTCTCCCTGAATCAGCACACCCGAGTCGGTCGGGGCCACCACCTCCACCTGCCGCAAGGCGCGTTGCAGGGCCGCGCTCCGGCCCACGATCTCCTCAAACGACGGCTCACTGCACAATTCATCCTCAACGCAAGCTTGCTCTTCCCGGAATTGTTCCTTCAGCTTTCGCAATTCCTCATCAAGCAGAAAATTCGCCAAGCCCAGTGCCACTTGGTCCGCTGCCAGCAACAACAGCTGAACTTCTTGTTCAGAGTAGCTGTGAGGCCGCGAGCTGGCTATGCTGAGTACTCCGAAACAACCCTGAGCTGTGCGCAGCGGTAGACGACAGAGCGAGCGATATCCCACACCCACTGCACTCTGTGCCTCCTTGCGCACTGCCAAGCGTTCATCCTGTTGCGAGTCCACAATCCAGAGCGGCTTTTGTTCCTGGTAAACCGACCGCAGTGTGGTCTCCTCAATAGGAATGTCAAGCCGTGCAAGCTGCCCTGCGCCGAGCGATCTCCAGAGAACATCATCATTACCTTTGTTGAAAATGACGATGTTCGCAAGATCGCACGGGCATAAAGGTCGCAAGAGTGCAACGAGATTGTGCGAGAGAACCTCGGGCGTCATAGATGCAATCGATGATGCAATCGATCTGGAGAGGTGCGAGAGCGCTCCAAAGCGTGCTTCCAGCGCTTCCGACTCTGTTAATAGCTGTTCGAACGGCCGCTGCGATACCTCATATACAAAAGGTGTCTGGGATGTCAGACCAAATTCGACGGCGCTCATGGCTAACTCCTTGATCTCACGCTACGATGATGTCAGACCAAATTCGACGGCGCTCATGGCTAACTCCTTGATCTCACGCTACGATGATGGACCGGGATCAATGTACGGACAACCCTAGATCGAGGTCTTTTTTGCTCACATCATGATGTGACAATGCGATACCACTTTTGAGTAAGAGCGCGATAACGCCTGCTTTTCCGGGCACGACCAGGCACGCTTTCGGACGCGCCGAGCACGCTGGGCGGTCACGAAAGACAAGCAGGAAATCGCCAACACTTCGCCACGTGCCAACTCCGGCGCGCGTCGGCCATCCACGATTTGCATCGCAAATTCTCGGCGTCAGCACTTTCAAACACACAGTTCTTCAGTGGCTTGAGTGAACCCGCATCGGCTGATTGACCGTTTGGACGCTTCATTGCACTTACTTTCGCCGAGAAGGAGCACAGTCATGCGAAGAATTTCATTTATCGTTTTCTCGGCTCTGCTGCTCCTTGTCCGTTGCTTTCCACAAGACGGCCCCGCCGCACCAGGATCAATTCGCGGTGAGGTCGTCACCAAGACACAAAACGGAGAACCTGCCGTTTTACCGGAGGCACGCATCGTCCTTCATGGGCCCGTAAACAAGGAAGCCCAGTCGGACGCACGGGGAGCATTCGCAATCGATGACCTTCCCCCAGGAATCTACGACATCGAAGCGAGTGCTCCTGGTTTGAATACGACGCTTTCAGTGGAAGTGAAGCCAGGCACGGCTTCCGTAGTGCCGATCGAACTCGATATCGCAGCGGTAACGAGCACAGTAACCGTGGCAGCGAACGATCCTCCTGCGATTGAAGAGTCTGCCCAGAAGAACACCATCAGCCGATCGATCGTGGAAGAAGCGCCCAATCAAACTGAGAAAATCGAAAGCCTGCTTCCTCTCGTCCCAGGAGTTGTCCGAGGACCGGATGGGCGAATCAACATGAAAGGCGCCCAAGCGACGCAGGCAGGCTGGCTGGTGAATTCAGCCAACGTAACCGATCCAGCGACGGGTGGCCAAGCCATCAACCTGCCGATCGAGCAGTTTCCAGTGTCGAAACCCGTACTGGTAACTTCGACAAGTTTCATCTGTCGATGCAAAACCTGGTTCCGCGAGCTAGAGACCGCGACGGGCACATCGTCGGAATTGGCGCTTTCACTCCACGGTTTACCTTTACTGGACCGCTCCTCAAAGATAGACTCGCGTTCACCCAGTCCTTTGAATACCGCTTCGTTCGCACGCCCGTTGAAAGTCTCCCTCCACTTCAACGCGACTCGAAGCTCGAGAGCTTTGACTCGTTCAGCCAATTCGATCTGAAAATTAATGAAAGGCAGACAGCAACTCTATCCGTCGCCGTTTTCCCGCAAAAGTTCGACTACCTCGGACTGAATACGTTTACCCCGCAACCCTCTACACCAGACCTGCATCAGCGCGGATTTCAGATCTCCGCGCAACATCGCTACGTTGCAGAATCGGGCGCTCTGCTCACTTCACAGCTTGCGTACCAGAACTTCGACGCGGACTTGCTTCCCAACAGTGGAGATCCCTATCGCCTGCTGGTCGAAACGACTGAAGGTGGATTCTTCAACCGCCAAAATCGAGACACCGAGCGAGTGGAGTGGCAGGAGATCTATCAGTCGAGCACAAAGCACTTATACGGCCTACATCAGTTGAAGGCCGGCTTCGATTTCTCTCACAGCTCTTATGACGGTCATCAACAGTTCTTGCCAGTGGATATCGTTGGGGCAGCAGGTGCGACATTGGAACGAATCAAGTTTGGCGCGCCGAGCAATTTTTCTGTCCACCAAAACGAGTTTGCATGGTTTGTTGGCGATCAATGGACGGTCTCGTCACGCCTGACATTCGACTTTGGCCTTCGGTTGGACAGCGACTCGGTCACCGATTCTACGCACGCTGCGCCTCGTGCTGGCTTGACGTTCGCATTGACGAGTGATCGCCGAACTCTGCTTAAGGCGGGCGGCGGATTATTTTACGATCGCGTTCCCTTGAACGTCGCAGCATTCCCCCGCTTCCCGGACCGCACGATTCTGACTTTTGATCGGGCGGGTGAAGTGATTTCGTCGGTCCCATATTCAAACGTCATCATCGGTGGAATCAGGAACCCGCGAAGTGGCGCCTGGAATGTTGAACTTGATCGCCAGGTTATGGAGCACCTGCTAGTTCGGGTCGCTTACCAGCAGCGGAACACTGTCCGTGACCTGGTTCTCGCGCCTGTCACAAACATGGACGGCAGCTTCCTGTCTCTGGCCAACCGCGGACGGGATTTCTACCGTGAATTCCAAATTACCGGCCGCTACCAGATACGCCACCACACGTTGAATGCTTCTTACGTGCGCTCGAAGGCTACCGGAAATTTAAATGACTTCAACCAGTTCTTCGGAAATGACCCACAGGCGGTGATCCAGGCGGACGCTCGCGGACGGTTGTCCTTCGATGCGCCCAATCGGTTTCTGGTCTGGGGCGAGTTTAGGGCGCCGTGGAAGATGACTGTGTTGCCGGTCTTTGACCTTCACACCGGCTTTCCCTACTCGGTTGTGAACCAAGGGCGCGACTTTGTCGGCCCACGTAATGACCAGCGCTTCCGGGGCTTCAATTCGACCGATGTTCAGGTGCTGAAGGAATTCGCACTGCCCTTGCGCGGTAAAGAGCACACGGTGAAAGTTGGGCTGGGAGTGTTCAACCTGTTCAATCATTTCAATCCGCGAGACGTGCAAAACAACTTGGACAGCTATCGCTTCGGAGAATTCTTCAACGGGCCCAATCGCACTTTCAGAGGGAAGTTTGTTTTTGGGTTCTAGTGACGTCATACGGTGCAGAGATTTGTCTATAGCTCATATGAATTTAGTGAGGACTCATTTCACGATTGAGATCGCTCAGAATTTTCTTACTTAAGAAAGCAGCCCATGAAAAAAGTGAATCAATGTCTCATTCTTGCCGCCGGTAACGGGACACGCATCAGGTCGGTGTCCGCGGGGCTTCCCAAGCCCCTCGTTGACTTTCACGGCAAGCCCATCCTCGAGCACGTCATTCGCAGAGCGCACCGAGCCGGTATCGACAGGTTCGTGATTGTAGTGGGGTATCGCTCCGACTTAATCCGCAGCTGGTTTGATGGCCGCTCGCTCGGAGTATCCGTGACCTGGGTCGAAAATCCGGACTATGAGAAGTCCAATGGCATTTCCGCGTTGAAGGCCAAAGATGAAATCCACGAGAATTTCTTGTTGCTGATGGCAGACCATATCTTTGAACCGGAGACAGCGAGGGCGCTTCTGAAGCAACCGCTCGCACCCGGCGAGGTCATTCTCGCAGTAGATCCCAACATCGACCGCATTTTTGACTTGGATGATGCAACCAAGGTTCGGCGCGATGGGGACCGTATCGTGGATATCGGCAAGGAAATCGCGCATTACGATGCGCTCGATACCGGGATGTTCCTGTGCAGCCCGGCCCTGTTTGACAAGCTCGAGTCGGCGACCAAGGATGGAAACTGTTCGCTCTCCGACGGTATGCGGCAGCTGGCCAGCGAGCGGCGCCTGCGTGCCCTGGAGATCGGGGAGGCTCACTGGCAAGACGTGGACACACCCGAAGCATTGGCGCACGCCGAAGGCGTGTTTGATGGGTACTTCTACCACGAACAGACTCTTGAGAGCGTGGCCCGTGTCTAGCGCCGTAACAAAAGCGCAACTGCCCCTCCGGCTGCTTGCAGGGGCGTTTGGCATTTTGCTGTTCACCTACCTGGTCCGCCGAGCTGGTCCTGCCAAGCTCCTCGAAGGCATGGCCACCCTGGGATTGCGATTGGGTTTGGTGATCGCCTGGGGTGGAGTAGCCCATGTGGTGAAGACCTGGGCCTGGCGACTCACATTACTCGACGACAAGCGTCAGGTTTCCTTCGCGCGAATGCTCGGGCTACGGCTCGGCTCCGAAGCACTTGGCCAATTGGGTGGCCTCGGCCAGCTTTTCGGTGAAGGCTTGCGGGTATCACTGCTGGGCCCGGCAATGCCACTCGCCAGCGGGATCACATCGGTAACGATTGACCGCGCGTTTTTCGTCCTCAGCGCTGCAGTGGTGACATTCGTCGGTTTGTTGGCGGTACTCATGGTCTTGCCGCTGCCGCACACGCTGGCGCTTTACGCGGTCTCGTTTGCATTCATTCTCCTCGGCGTCGTCCTTCTAACCGCAGTCGCCGTCAGAAAACGCTGGCCCGTGCTTTCAGGGACGGCACAGATCCTGGGCCGGATCAGATATTTCAGCGGTTGGATCGAACGTGAGCGTTCGCTGATCCACTCCGTTGAAAACAATCTGCTCGACTTTTACCACCACACACCCGGCTCATTTTGGGGCAGCTTCGCGCTTAATCTCGCATGCCATGCGGCAGCAATATTCGAAGTCTTTCTGATCCTGTGGCTCATGGGCGCCAAGGTCAGTATCTTCGGTGCACTGGCAGTCGAGGCTTTGACCAAGCTGGTGAATATCGCGGGCACATTCAATCCGGGAAACATCGGAACTTATGAGGGTGGGAACATGCTTATCGTTAAGATGTTCGGCCTCAGCGCCGCTACCGGATTGACGTTGGCATTCATACGACGACTACGCGCCATATTCTGGGCGGCAGTGGGCGGTCTCTGCCTGGTCGTGTTGGCCAAATCGAGAAAGCAAAGCACTACCATCCCGAGTGGTGAGGAAGTTTATGCGAGTTGAGACTGAAGCAATGTCACTAAAGGAACCCCAGACAGGCCGCGAGTCGACACGACACTCTCACACTGCCGTTATTCTTGCGCACAACCTGAAGGCTGACGGTTTCGGCTCACCGATGCCCGAGGTCGGTGCTCTCCCCATCTTGCTGCGAAGCATCTTGGGAGCCGTCAAAGCCGGCGCCGCGCGCATCGTCGTTGTTATCGATCGGGCGCGAGGCTCCCGCATACAGCACGACCTGCTGCAGACTGGGCGTCTCCCTCGCACCCTCGAGTGGTGCGAAGTCAACTCTGGGCAAGCGTCGCTGCCTTCGCTGTTGGGGCGGTTCGCTTCTGAGCTAGAAGGACACCTGGTATTGATAGCAGGCGACAGGACATATCATCCGTCGTTGATGCGGCGCGCAGCTGAATGGGATGGAGATGGCGATGCTTTAGCGCTAGTGACCGGCGGCGAGCTTGTCGGCATCTATGCGCTCTCTCGAGAAGTATCGATCGACCTGGCACGTGGGTGTGCTTCAAGCGCCAGTTCGATCGAGGAGCTGAATGATTGGCTCACCTCGACCTGTTCGGTGCATTGCGAACCGGTGCCGGAAGATAAGTGGCAACGTATTCTCACCGAGCAACAACGTCTGTCGGCCGAGCAGAAGCTGGACGGCTGGCTCGTCAAGCCCACAGACGGGATTTTTGCGAGAACGAACCGCAGAGTCTCTATACCGATCAGCCGTCAGATCATTCGATTTCCCATCACGCCCAACATGGTTAGCCTGTTCACGTTGGCTGTCAGCTTCGCCGCGGGCGTCTTCTTCGCCTTGGGAGGCTACTGGAATATGCTGGTGGGCGCGATCTTGTCCTGGTTGTCGAGCGTTCTCGACGGATGCGACGGTGAGGTCGCCCGTTTGAAACTCCAGGAATCCGCTTTCGGCTGCTGGTTGGAGACGATCTGCGACTATCTTTATTATTTATTCATTTTTGCCGGCATGACGATAGGCCTTGTGAGGACATCCGGCACACGAGCCTACCTGGTATGGGGCGGCTTTCTGGTCTTCGGCGCGATTGCCAGCTTCCTCACCACCGGGCTCCAGCGGCATCGCCTGACCACCGGGCGTCCCGAACAATACTTGGGAGTGTGGCAAAAAGAAGCCGAGAGTCGGAGTTCGAATCCTTTCTTGTTTCTCGGGCGCCACACTGAGTTCATCATCCGGCGCTGCTTTTTGCCTTATGCGTTCCTGTTTTTTGCTCTTTTCAACATCATCAACTGGGCCTTTGTAGCAGCAGCGGTGGGTGCGAATGTGGTTTGGATGATTGCCCTTTACTCCTACCTCACCTTTGCGTCAGCACGAAGGCCAACACTGCCAAGCCCCGCTGTTTAGGTGAGGCCGCTCATCTAGGGTTTTCCGGGTGCCATCGGCCGGCCCACGGAGCAACTAGACAGTCGGTAATCGTCGTCAAGGAACAATGGTTCAAAAGCGCAGAGGGGTAGTCGAGAGAATTGGGCGTCCTCTCCGCATGGTCATTGACTGTCCTCTTGGTCACTAGATTGGGCCGTGAAATCGGAATGCAGAGTGCGTTTCCCCAATTCGCTTTGGCAGCTACAGTGTAAGTGTGGCAATGCAAGAAATCGTTACGGGCAACTTCGCTCCTTTTCGGTGGGTGATTTGGCCGCCCGGCTCTCTGCGCATTGTCGATTGGAACATCGACCGTGGGCTACACCTACAAGCGGTCATAGATTTCCTCGCAAGCACAAATGCAGACATTCTCATCCTGCAGGAGGTGGATCTCAATGCGCGCCGCACACATCGCCTGAACATAGCCGAAGAGATCGCCCGGAAGCTGCAGATGGATTATGTGTTTGGGCGCGAGTTTGAGGAACTGGTCCAGGGATCCAAGGCGTCTCCCGCATACCATGGACAGGCCATTCTCGCGAAGTGGCCCATTTCTAATCCGCGCCTGATCCGCTTTTCGCGACAGTCACACTTTTGGCAGCCACGCTGGTATCTGCCGCGAATCGAGCCCTTCCAGGAGAGGCTTGGAGGAAGAATCGCGCTGGTGGCCGACATCAACGTCGCCGGAAGCAAACTTGTAATCTACGACCTTCATCTGGAAAGCCGTGCTAACGATGAATTGCGTTTCTCACAGGCGCAGGAGGTCCTGTCTGATGCGGCGCGCCAAGACCCCCGGTGTCCACTGGTGATTGCGGGCGACTTCAACTTAGACGCTTCCAAAGGCGCGGCTTCGGCGTTTGCAACGGCAGGATTTCAGGAGGCGATAGCGGAGCCACACACACCTACCACGCCATCGCATCGCTTGTTTGAACCAGGACGCCGGATTGATTGGGCATTCGTTCGCGGACCAATTAGAGCAGGCT
>WNGR01021905.1_pt1 | contig 10925 bp, 11 predicted proteins | sample 5407581 | NCBI WGS metagenome assembly WNGR01 (sample SAMN13153383, study PRJNA577476) | soil metagenome | isolation source: 80 cm soil or saprolite under Garry oak tree replicate 2 | place: USA:California | collected 2016-06-15 | reverse complement strand
TGTGCTCATCTATCTCATTCTCGCGCTGCTCATGCCTGAGAAATTCTAGTGTTTTTTCACATAACATGTAAGTGAGGTAACGAATTATGCCTGTAACACTCAACAGTGTCCTGCAGGTGCTGATCTTCCTGGTCATCGTGCTACTGCTGACCAAGCCCGTCGGCCTGTACATGTACAAGATCTTCAACGGGGAGCGCACCTGGCTCTCGCCGGTCTTCGTCCCCGTCGAGCGCTTCTTTTACCGGCTCTCCGGCATCAACCCGGAGGAGGGGCAGAAGTGGACGGGCTACATGATCTCCGTGCTGATCTTCAGCCTGGCCGGCATGTTGCTCCTCTACCTTCTCGAGCGCACCCAGCAGTTGCACGGGTCGTTCTTCAACCCGGCAGCCCTGGGGCCGGTCGAGCAGCGCCTGGCCTTCAACACGGCCTCCAGTTTTACCACCAACACCAACTGGCAGAACTATACCGGCGAGACGACCATGAGCTACCTGACGCAAATGGCGGGCCTCACCTTTCACCAGTTCGTCTCTGCTGCCGCCGGCATTGCGCTGGCGGTCGCACTGGTGCGCGGCCTCGCCCGCCGCAGCGCGCAGCACCTGGGTAACTTCTGGGTCGACCTCGTCCGCTGTACGCTCTACATCCTGCTGCCCATCTGCCTGGTGGGCGCGCTGGTCTTCGTCTCGCAGGGCATGATCCAGAATTTCAACCCCTACACGGTAGTACATACCCTGAACGGGCAGACGCAGGTGATCGCCCAGGGGCCGGTCGCCTCGATGGAGATCATCAAAGACCTGGGAACCAACGGCGGCGGCTTCTTCAACGTCAACTCGGCGCACCCCTTTGAGAACCCCAACGCCTTCACTGCCCTACTGATCATCCTCTGTGAGATCACCCTGGGCGCGGGCTTGTTCTACATGTTCGGCAAGTGGGTGGGCAATACGAAGCAGGGCTGGGTGCTGTGGGTTGCCTCAGCAATCCTCTTTGTGATCGGCCTGGCTGTGGTCATCCCTGCCGAACAGATCGGCAATCCCCTGCTGACGCAAGCAGGCGCCAACCAGGTCGTGAGCGACACGCAAGCGGGCGGCAACATGGAGGGGAAAGAGGTGCGCTACGGCATCACCATCTCGTCACTCCAGGAAGAGACCACGACCGCCACCTCGACGGGCACGGTCATGAGCTTCCACGATAGCTATACGCCGCTCGGCGGGCTGGTGCTGATCACCAACATCGCGCTGGGAGAGATCATCTTTGGAGGTGTTGGCGCGGGACTTTACAGCATGCTCTACTTCGCCATCATCGCGGTCTTCATCGCCGGCCTCATGGTGGGGCGTACGCCGGAGTACCTGGGCAAGAAGATCGAGCGCAAGGAGATCATGATGGCGGTGCTGGCCCTGCTGGTCTCGCCCCTGCTGGTTCTAGGCGCTACCGCCCTCGCCATGGCGATCCCCCAGGGGCTCTCGTCCATCCTCAACCCGGGGCCGCATGGGCTGACAGAGGTCCTGTACGCCTACACCTCGGCCAACGGCAACAACGGCTCCGCTTTCGCGGGTCTCACTGGGAACACGCCCTTCTACAACTGGTCGCTGGGAATGGTCATGCTGATCGGACGCTTCGCCGAAGTCATCCCCATCCTGGCCTTCGCCGGCTCGCTCGTCAGGAAGCGGGTCGTGCCCGCCGGCCTGGGGACCTTCCCCACAACTGGGCCGCTCTTCGTGGCGCTCTTGATTGGCGTGATCCTGATCGTCGGCGCGCTCACCTACTTCCCGGCGTACTCGCTTGGACCGGTTGTCGAGCAGCTGCTCATGCAGGCAGGGAGGACCTTCTAAGATGAAGACCAATACTAATACGCAGACTGATACATTAGAAGTCAAACAGTGGAAAACGCGGCGCAAGGGAGCGATCTCGATCTGGGACCCCAAGATCATCCGTGCTGCGATCCCGGAGTCGTTCAAGAAGCTCGACCCGCGCGTGCAGGTCAAGAATCCGGTGATGTTTGTGGTGGAGATCGGTACACCTGTACCCAGTTGGTACATTGAGTTTTGCCGATTATCTCCTGCTCTCGCATAAACACTAAATCATTGTGTGAGTAGTGGGTAGCCCAATCAGGTACAGCTTCTTCTCCTGGTTTTGGCCTTCCTGTTGTTCTGGTTATTCCTAGTGTATCCTTCCCCCTGGTTCTGATGCTTTGCCATGACCTATCAGGCAAAAGGGCCATAAGTTGCGGGCCGGACATTGAAGCATAATGAGTTCTGACAAGTTCGGTTTCGTCCGATGTCCATTGCTTCCATCTGCCTTTCCTGCGAAAGTAAAACATCTCTTCCCTTCCCCATTCCTCATGTAACCAGAGCACTTGTACCCTAAGCCAGTGAGTAGACATGCTATCAATGACAACTTCACGGATGACAAAGTTAATAAGGGTTCGTCTATTCTCAAAGGTGTAGGCAGGCCAGAATGTGTCTAACTCTTCTAACTCCTCATCCAGTGAACCATAGTCTTTTGCTGCTTCTTCTTCAAGCTGGTCTATGGTTTGCAGCAACTTTTGCCGTTCATCCTCTAATAAATCAATGCGCTCTAAAATGAGTTCTGCGGCTCTGGCACTTGGTTTTTTCTTTTTTTGTTCGGTTTCCTCTGTCTCCGGTTCTTCTTCGGTGTCGCTGTCTTTCTGGCCTAATTGTGCGGTAAGCCGTTGCTGTTCTTCTTCAATGTCTTTGACCGATCTCTCTAGTTGCTTTATTCTGCTTTGCCTTTTTTTGCGAAGAGTTTGTATTTGTTGCTGGTACGTTTCAATGCCTTGGCGTTTCTGGCTTATGGTACGGACATGCTCCATGAGCCGTTTCACAATAATGGCGTCAAGTTCTTCAGTGGGTATGGCCGTGTCTACATCGGGATGGTGTACGTAATCGCTTTGATTAACGGTTTCAATGAGGTATACTCCTGTGGTGGGCGGGTTATCTTCCTCATATTCTCCATGTGAGCGGGTGCGTACTTCTCCTTGATTTGATACTATCCTGAACTTAAGCAGCCCAAAGTGTCCATCGTTGCCTTGCTGATAGTACCTGCGTTTCTTGCCGTTTACTATTGGGTTGCCGTCAAAGTCGGTTTTAGCCAAACGGTAGTATGCAAAGTCTAGTAAATCTAGGTCTATGACAGGTTCAAACTCGCGTATCTTTTCCCCTGCGTCGTCACGTCTGATAACGTTATTGACTGTTCGGTATCCATAATGCAAGGGGTGGGTAAGCAGGTTTACTAATGAATGTTTGCTTTTCATATAGTATCCGCCGCCTAAGTAGCGTGACAGTTTGAAAGCGTTAATGCAGCGTTTATCTACCCAACTTTCAAACTCAGGGTACACAATAGGGAACTTTCTCAGCCTCTGGTAAAAAAGACTAATATCTCCCCCTAATTCCATGAATAGCTGGAATTTCTCTTTTGTCTTCTCAATATGCGGCCAGTAGGGTATTGCCATTTTGTACGTTGGGCTATGTGGATCGTAGTCAACGATAAAACCAGGGGGGAGATTGCCTAATCCTGCCCATTCACCATATACCCACGCTGCCCGTTCTCTTGCTGGATGTAACCAGCCTTTGATGTGGCGGGGGATAAACTCTGCTGCTTCCTTGAGTTTTGCCCGTAACATTTCCTTAAGCACATCATCACGAAGATCGTAAATGACTAACCTGGGAGAAATGACCACAACATGAATATTGTGTTGCAGGCACTTATCAATAAACTGGTTGTAGTAAATCTGCGTCTCATCCCGAAACAAGCGGTTTTCTTGATAGCAGATGATGGTACCATTATCAAATTTGCCTGCGTCAATATCATCGAACAAGCGGAGCATGTCAGGCCGTTGATCGGGGCGCAAAGTGCCGGAGAGTCCTAAATCAGCAAAGTATTCATGCAAGAGTTCTCGCTTCCAGCCCTGCCGTATTCCCCATTTCAGCAAATCATCGGTTTGCATTTCCCTGCTTTGGGTGCGGTCTTTATCCTTATCTTTGGCTGTTGGGTCTGATCGTCTCGCGTAAATGGCTCCTGGTTTGTTAGTTCTGAGGTGGCGTTCGATTTCCTGCTCTCTTTGAAGCCGTACTGGTAGTAACCTTCTCATGATCTTTGCTCCTGTGGCTGTTCTGCTTCTGTCCTGGTTTCTCTACAAAGAGGTCAATAAGTAACTTGTAGAAAATTTCCCATTCCTTCTCGGTCATTGCTCATCCCTCCTGCTCTACTGAAGAGACAAAGCAACAAGACGCACTAAGAGAACACTAGGGTGGGTGTGGGTACTGCTCTGTTGCAGCACAATAGAAGGTTGGGTATGCTTTGAGGTAGGCAATGTCCGACTCCATTTCCTAAACATGCATGAGTCGGACAAGAGGATGAAACAAGCCGATAGTGTGGTATACTATGGCTAATCGATCTGCATGCCGAACTCATGTCAGACGGGAGGGTTGTATTGTCTGCTACGAACAGCAATACAGCCCGTATTTCTTTTTTTTCCATCCCTACAACATGAATAACCAGGTCTGGTTTGCCGTCATGATTGATGTCTGCAATGGAGAGGTTGATGATCCTCTTATTCTTATCGTCGCCAACAAAACTGCCGCCTGTGTACTCACCGACTTTGCCATTTACCAGTTCAAGCACTGTGACCTGGCCGTTATTATCAAAGGCCAGAAATGTACTCATCCCTCCATGACCAACATCTGCTTGTAGCTCGGTGACACGAGGTGGATCACCATAGTGCCATTGCAGTTGCATACCGTTCCACCATGGCACAACAACCAGGGTAATCCCCATCCAGATACCCAGGCAGACGAGCATCCCAATCCCAACCCAGAACAGATAATGATGGTTCTTTGGGGGTGCTTGTTGGCGTGGCTGTGCTTCAGTTTTTCGTTCGCTAAAGGTATAGTCTTGTCCTGCGGTTGCTCTGCGCTTAGGAGTTGGAGGAATATACGGCTCTTCCTCGTCGTACTCGTACATGATTTCTGCCTTTCTTGACATGGACTTTCTCACATGCGTAAATGCAGATGAGAACATGATAACGCTGACAACGGTTGGCGGTTCTCACTTATCAGGGCTCTAGCGTCTCCTACACGCTAGAGTCAATTCGTATCTCTCCTTCCATTATGTATCAAAACATTTACTTATGTAAGTATACATTCCATCATATTCAAAAATCAATACTTTTGTGCGGAAATATTCCGTTACATACAGCAATTGACGCTTCGATTGAATAAGTTTATAATGCGTCCAAACGCTTGGAGGGGGATACCATGCCAAAGGGAGAATGGTTATCCGTTGAAGATATCGCAGCAGAGTTAAATATTCCTGTTAATACAGTACGAGGATGGATACGCTCAAAAAGACTCAAAGCCTACAAACCTGGAAAAGAATACAGGGTCAAGCGTGGGGATTTAGATCGCTTCTTAGAAGAAAGTTCTAATATAGATAACGGCTCCCAAGATAAGGACTAATAGCAATTTGGCCGCTCCGTTTATTTTCACCCCTCCATTGCAGCAGAAATAGACAAAGCAACTCACCAAGAAGAGTTCTTGGTGAGTTTCAAATAACTGACCTGATGTGCAAGTTTTTTTGCAATACTTCGTCAATGAGCAAGAGTTAGCCAAATAAGCACTCCTAGTGAGACAAGCCATCCAGCAATGAATATCATACACAAGAATTGAATCAATTCTAGGGCACTTACTGAAGTCTGAAACTGCTCTTCTACTACAGTATGGTGCTGGCGCTTGTCAACGGCTTTATCAATCTTTATCACCTGTCCTCGCCAAAGGTTCACAAACTTTCGGTTAATTTTAGAGGAGAAATACCACAAGCATCCTATCGCTAATCCCACAGACCCAATCACAAAATTAATGGAGGTGAGATATAGTGATGCTTTATTTGTCGTTGAAACAAGTATCCCAGTAAATACTGTAAAGAACCCTGCCTCTACTAGGAAAAAGAAACTTGTCCTCGTCCAAGAGGCGTTTACATAATGATGAAAGCGGGCATGGATGGATTTGTAAATTTCTAGATCAATGCTAGGCTGATTTGTATGTTCGGCACAGAAAAGACTATTCACGGCTACTGATTTGCCACATTGTACACCTTTGGAAGAGACGTATTCACAACTCCCCGTCGCATTTGAAGATGATTGTTCTGTTTCCATTCTTAGCTCATCCTTAAACTGAAGTATATTTGGAGAGACTTCTATAGACTTAGACGTTGTGTTACGAGGAAAACAAAAAAGCCCAATTCTGTATTCAGAAAACTTGCACATCGGGTTAACGGGTTTGTAGTTTATCTGCTTGCAAATGAAGCAGATAAACTACGGTTTAGAGGGTGTGTGAGGATTGCTGTAGGGTGTGGATGCGAGAGAGACAATGGGAAAAACATGATCTTGTACCAAAGCGCAATAAGGTGGAGTATTCACTGGATCGCAGTAGAATAGTTCCGAAAGCAGCGACTTGAGTACCCATGCTCCTGTGTCTCCAACGTACTTCTTGACCAACTCCCAAGCGGTATGTTACCATACTGCTTGGTTGGTAGATCACCTACATCTTACCTGTGTATCCAGCAACGAACGCTGGGAGTAACGGACTTTCGGCTGTTACCCCTTCAGGTAACGAAAAGTCTCTGAGTTCTGTAAGATTTCCTTTCCGATCTCTCACATATTCAAGACTTGCTACTGTCTGTTCATTTTTCAGAATGTCTAAACAGGCAATAAACAGTACTTCAATCCGCTTTGGATCACGCGAAGGGCGAATAGCTACATTCGTACCCATCCATGCTTCCATGACAAAGAACACTTTGTTCAGCTTGCCGATCTCATGCTTTTTGCTGAAATGCTTTCCCGTAACGTAGAGGTATTTGATTTTATCCTCATGCTCGTTCGGAAAATTTTCCAGGATCATTGGCGCTTTTGCAATTGTTCCGTCAAGAAACAGCATGGGCGCGTGATATCCTTGCTTCAAAGCAATCCATTTCGCAACCTGAACGATTTCCTTAATATCCACATACTTCACCTCCACTTCTCAGCCAGAGGCTTTGTAGCTTGGCTGCTCTTGAGAGCGACATACATCACTCTCAATCGGCAGATTACCTACGTTTCGGTATGTGTTTCCAGACTGACGTGACAACAGCGTTTCCGGTCTTGCTATCCCTGAAATACCAAAGCCCATACTCATATCCGTTATACTGGCGTGTGATCATCTGTTCATTGACTTTTTCACCGTGATAATACACATCGGTAACGTCTTTCTCAGAAATCTGCCGTACCTCCATAAGCTTCTGAGCTTTCTTCGAGATGACCAGCTTTGGTTTTGGATTGCCTACAACCTGATCAACTGCTTCTTTCAACCACGACATATCCCCACCTCCAATCTCAGGCATAGCTTGCCTGTTTCTGGTGAGTGTGCTAGACTCACCAGTGAACAGAGAAACTAATAATCCTCTGGATACAGCATGGTGAATGCCTCACCGTCTTCCAGAAGCCAGACCTCTTCACCATCCATGGTGGTGACAAACATCTGCTCTGCTTCCGGTAAGGTCGGCATCACGTTTGCTCGCCACACAACGTACTCGTTCCAAATCTCAAGTAAGCCTGCAAGACTCACCTGAGTGAACAAGTGCCTGGTGGCAACGATGGGTTTGCCGTGTGAGAGTTCGTGCCAACGGTTTTTGAACACCTCTACAAGCACGCCATCTTTGATTGCCCGTTCCAGAGAATAGACTGAGATCACTGTTCCGAAATCCTCATCCACATTTCCCCACCTCCGATCTCAGGGAGAGCGTCCCTGCTGCAAGGCTAGAAGTGCTTCTAGCCTCGTATGCAGAGCACCTACCGTGTCACTGCCTCATGCATCTGAGCGAGCAGCTTTTTCCCTTTGGGACTATCAAACGGAACAAACTCGATATATCTATCTTCATAGACACCGTTTCGATAGTTGGCTACTCGTACTTTCCGAAACTCTTGGAGACGAAGATCAACGGTATAGCCCCGAAACCTTTTGAGTGTTCGGACTCCGCGTACTTCCTCTGGCTCATATGCCTGTTGGCAATGTTCACAGATGTGGATATATGGCACATTTCCTCACCTCCCTCTGTGACGATTTCTCATCACGTGTATTACATACCCTATAGTTTTACACTTGTCAATGGTTGGGGAGAAATTTTGTTCAAAAGCTGGCACACAAAACATCGTGATGGTATAATTCGAGCGTGAATTGATAGCTTCTAGGAGCAATACAGGGAGGCGATATGACCTTCTCCAAACTTGGGACTGATCTACAAACAGGACACATTGTCGAACTTCCGAAAACCTCACGTTTGCAAGGCTTATATCTCATCGGCATTCAAGGCACGGGGAAATCAGGACTGATTGAAAACCTGATTATGCAGGATATTAAGCAGCAGATCGGTGTCTGTGTCTTAGACCCGCATGGCGAATTGATCGAGCATGTTATTGCGCGGCTTCCCGATAAGCAAGCAGAAGATAAAGTGATTTATCTTGATATTAATGATTATGAACATCCTTTCGGCTTAAATGTATTTACGTGCCCTGATCTCACCGATCCGTTTGAAGTACAGAAAACTATTGACAAGGTAGAACATATTTTTGAAAAACTCTTAGGGGTCAGCACTGAGACTCCCTTAATCCTTGAATATCTTCTCAGATGTACCCAAACCCTGATTGCTAACCCTGGGTATACAATGGCCGATATTCCCTTGCTTCTTGCAGATAGCCGATGTCGGCAACACTTGGTTGCCAATGTCACTGATACCGATGTCCTTTTATTTTGGCGACGATTTGACCAAATGAAAGCCACAGAGCAACAGGTAGCAACGGCTTCAACCTTGAGAAGGGTAGGACGATTTTTGCAGCCGTTAACTCGCAATATTGTTGGACAAAGCATATCATCGATAGATTTGCAAGACATTATGAATGAGGGAAAAATCTTGCTGGTAAAACTCAGTACGCAAGTTCCCTCTGTAGCTGAACTGATCGGCTCAGTTATCATTGCCCTTTTCCTAAACGCTGCTCCTTTGCGTTCGGCAAATAAAAGAAAGCAATTCCATCTCTATGCTGACGAGTTCCAACGCTTTGCAACAGAGGATTTTGCAACGCTGCTGGAAGAAGCACGCAAGTTTGGGATTGGCACAACCATAGCGCATCAGAATAGAAGTCAATTAGATGCGGAAAATAAACAGTTAGAAACCAATCTGAAAGACAGATCGCGCAGTGTTGGCAATCTGGTCGTGTTTCGGGTGAACAGTAAAGATGCTGATGACTTAGCAGGGGAATTTGATATCACACCAGAAGAGGCATGGGAAGAAGAGCTAGAACAAGAATGGTTTGAGCGGGTAGAAGAAGACGTGATTGACGGGGAGGAAGAAATTGACACGCCGGTCAAGGATGTGGTCGGACACTTACTGAGAGGGGGTTCACATCCTGATCCTGTTGTCAATGAATTTACGCAGGAATGGTTACAGAAACTATCAGAACAGTATCAAAAACAATGTGTAAATACCGTGTTATATGATGGCATGATGGGAAAAGATTGGTGGGAAAGCTATCCTGATGATCTTATGATTAACTTATTTAATATAGCTGATTTAGTTACCTTTAACCAACATCAGGATTATGTGCTCAAGTGGTTTCATGCACTTCTTAAGACAGAGAATGAAATTAAGATGGGCGGCAAGCCCTCTCTCTTCGTAAATTCAGATGCATATCATGCTTTCGTGGAGTACCTGAGAACAGGTTCTCTTACTGAAAGAGATACGTTGTATGACTGCGTAAGGGAATATATACGAAACAATCTTTTGTATTCTTTGAAAGCATGGTTGAGTAACATCTCGATTGGACTCTATGTAGACTATGGAAAATTTCCTGATATTGCCGAAGGGAATATAGAAGATGCAATAACAGAAGAGATGTTGCAAACCTTGCAAGATGATCTTGAACAGCGTCGCCACTTATATAAATATGTCTCTGAACTCGACTGGGTTGATCTTGATCTTCATAAGTTTCGCTGGCAAATAGTAAAATATGGTAACTCTTCAGGACATCTGTAAAGCAGGGAGGAGAGGATGACCAAGAAAAGTGTGCTGCAAGGCGGTGAAGAGATTGAGGCCTTGTTTGCGCAACGAAGACAGGTAAGCCCGAAGGCGGCAAAAGATCTGGGCTCCTCTGGGCGTGCGGAAGCAGCCAGACACCTTTTGCTGCACTTTGAGCATGCGAATGTCACGCTCGGCTTGGGAATTGTCGAAAGGCACGCGCAGATCCTGCAAGAAGGCCAGCGCCGCCTCCTGGTGCAGACAAAGACGATCGAGCAGATTGCGCGCCGCCGATTGTTTGCGTCGCCCTTTTTTCGGCACCGGTGCGGGTGGCTCAGGCGGATTGGCTTGATAGCCAGCTTGCAGCACGGTCTCATAGCCTGCCTTCCAATCAGCAATTTCCATGGGGTCGAGCGCTATGCGCCCTTCGGCTCGTGCTTGGTCGCAGGCGTCTTTCATCGAGAGCAGCAGCTCGCTCATCTCGTGAGCCCATGTTTGCTGCTGCTCTTCATACAGAAAGAGCAGTTCGCGCAGATGGTGGACATTGCACAAGGCATGCTCGCACGCGTAGAGCCAGTAGCTGCGAAAGCCATCATGCAGGCTTCTGCCGCCAAAGTGGGGCAGGATGTCGATGGCGTCGAGGGCGGCTTTGCCGCGTTTGGCGTGGACGGCATAGTGGGTCAACGTGGAGGTGGCACTGACGTGGAGCCACCAGCGCTGGCCGGCCACCCGCACACTGCTTTCATCCTGATGGAGCACGTCGGCCTGGATCAGCGCCGCTTTGATCTGCTGCTCCACCGGTTCGAGCAGCGCCGCGGCCCGCTGCAGCTGCGTGGTGATCGTGGCTTCCGCAATGGAGATGCCCAGCA
>WNGR01020588.1_pt1 | contig 10925 bp, 11 predicted proteins | sample 5407581 | NCBI WGS metagenome assembly WNGR01 (sample SAMN13153383, study PRJNA577476) | soil metagenome | isolation source: 80 cm soil or saprolite under Garry oak tree replicate 2 | place: USA:California | collected 2016-06-15 | reverse complement strand
GGCGTGCCGCTGCATCAGGATCTGTGCGAGGATCGAGAGCGCGATCTCCTCATCGCTGGCGTGGCCCATGTCGAGCCCCGCGGGGTAGACGAGCCGCTCGAGCTGCGCCGCAGTCATCCCACGCCGCTGGAGGGTGTCGCGGATAACGTCGCCGCGGGTCCGGCTCGCCACAAGGCCGATGTAACTCGCTGGAGTCCGGAGCGCTTCCTCGGCCGGGTCCTCGTCGGCGTCGCCGCGCATCGCGATGACGATCGACGTGCGCTCGTCGACGTTGACGTCCGCGAGATCGCGTGTGATGCGGTCCGCGGTGGGGAAATCGACGGCGTTGACGTTCGGTTCAGCGACGACCACGTACCGGCCGAGCGCCGACCCGAGCGCCGCGAGCGCGCGCGCGACCGGCGTCTTGCCCAGGACGACGAGCTGCTCGGTCGGAAGAAGCGGTTCGATATGGATCTCCAGCGTGCCGCCGGAGTGGCACGTCATGGGAAAGTGTCGCACTCCCGGCCGCGGCGCCGCGCTGGTCTTGGAGATCTCGATGAGCCGCGCCTCGCCGTCGGCGATCGCGGCGACGGCCTCGCGGATCACGACGGGCGCGGCGCAGCTCCCGCCGATCCATCCCGTGAGCTTCCCGTCCGGCGTGATGATCGCCTTCGCTCCGGGCTTCGCCGACGTCGGCCGGTCCGCGCGGACGACCGTCGCCGTAGCGAAGGGCTCCCGTCGCGCGAGGAGCTCGGCGGCGAGCTCGAAGAACGAAGCGCTCATGCGGCGTCCGCGCGCCGGACGGGGCGGCCGCGGCCGACGCGTCCGAGAAGCTCCGCGATGCGCGCGAGTCCATCGAGCGTGTTCGCCGCGAGATGGTCGTCGGCGTGACCGCTCAATGCGCGCGCACCGCGCGCGTCGGGCGAGTAGTCACGCGTGCCGGAGAGCGGATCAAGCCAGATGAGGCGGTAGGCCGCGCGCTGTAGGCGGGCCGCTTCCTGCTCGAGCCGTGCCGGATCGCCACGCTCCCAGCCATCGGTGACGAGCAGGACGATCGCGCCGCGGCCCAGGACGCGCCGCGACCACCGGAGGTTGAACTCGTGCAACGCGTCGCCGATGCGCGTGCCGCCGGACCAGTCGGACACCGCGCGTGAGACGTGCGCCAGCGCCGCGTCGGGACGGCGCTCGCGCAGCTGCCGCGTGATGCGGGTCAGGCGCGTCCCGAACGTGAATGTCTCGACGCGCCCCCAGCCTCGCGCCAGCGCGTGAGACATGTGCAGGAGAAGGCGGGTGTACGCCTCCATCGATCCGGAGACATCACAGAGGATCACGAGCGGCCGGCGCTTGGTGCGGCGGGCGCGGCGAATGAGCACGGCAGGCTCGCCTTGCGCGGCCAGCGATTTCCTCAAGGTCGCCCGCGCATCGAGCCGCGACCCGTCTCGCGAGGAGCGGAAGCGCCGGCTCGGGCGCTGGCCCGGTGACCATTGCAAATGCTCGAGAAAGCGCGCGGCCGCGGCGCGTTCGGCCGCGGTCATGGCCGAAAAATCGGTGCCTCGCAAAAGCTCGGTCGGACTCGCCATCACGCGGACTTTGCGCTGGACGAGCGATGTCATTCGGTTCGGCACCTGGCCGAGCGGGACCTCGATCTTCCCGAGGTCGGGCTTTGGCCGACGGGCGCTCGGTACCGGCGACGAAAGGCTCCCCCCGCGAAGGAGCGACCAGAAGAGGTCGAAGGCGATGTCGAACGGGGCGAGGTCGGCCTGCCGGGAAACGAGAGCGGTGCGGCTCGCGGCCCGCAAGTCATCCGGGCGCTCGAGGTCGATCTCCGCGATCGCCTGGAGATAGCAGCGGCCGCGCTCCGCGTTGACGTGGACTCCGGCTCGCCGAAGCAGTCGCGGCAGCATCAGCAGATTGCGCGCGACGCGGTCACTTCCGCCGGTCACGCTAACTCCGAGCGGATCGACGCCGCTTCGGCATGTGGGTTTCCGGCTTTCCGGGCGCGCTCAGGAAATCTCCGATGAGGCGACCGACGAGCTCTGGCTTCTCGAGCCCGACCGCGTGAGCGGTCCCTGGGAGGACCGCGAGCTGGCCCAGTGGCAGCGACTCGTACAAGGATGCGGTGTGCGCGAGGGTCATCAGGTCGTCGTCCCCGACCATGACGAGAGCGGGCGCGGAGATCCTCCGCAGGTCGTCTGGCGTGAGGGTCGGCTCGGCAGCCCACATCGCGCGCGACTTCTCGACGACTGTGGCGAAGTGTTCCCGGCCGTCGGGAGAGCGCTCGGCGTACCGGTCCTCAAGGGACTTCGGAGGTCCGGATCCGCCTGACTGAGTCGGCATGTTCCCGTCGAAGTGGTAGTTGCTTCCGATCAGAACGAGCGAGCGGACGAGGTCCGGACGCCGGAGGGCGACGAGCAGCGCGACGTTGCCGCCATCGCTCCAGCCGAGGAGGTGTGCGGGATCGCCGATGAGCTTCTCGATCGCGGCGATGGTCTCGGTGGCCATGTCGTCGTAATGAAATGGGGCGTCCGTATCGGCCGTCCGTCCATGGCCGCGGCGGTCGAAGGCCAGGATCCGGAAGCGCTCTCCGAGTGCCGGCTCGAGCGGTTCCAGGATCATTTCGCTGTCGCTGATCCCTCCGTGGAGGACGAGAACCGGCTCGCCGCCTCCTCCAGAGTCCGCGAACCATGTTCGATGGCCACCGATGTCGGTGTACCCGCGCGTCCGCCTCTGGGTGGAGGTCGTCATAGCGGGACCCGCGCCTCGAGCTTCGCCTTGATGCACGCGAAGACCTGCTGCGTGATCTTGTCGGCCGCACCCTGCATCAGTCGCGCGCCGACCTGCTGGATCATCCCCGACACGGTCACTTCGCTCGACCACTCCATCATCGTGTGGGTCTCGTCGAACTCGGCCAGATCCATGTTGCTGATCATCTCCACGGCGCTGCCGGGCGCCTGACCCCGCGCGAGCACGGCGGCGTGCTTCGGCCGCTCGAGCTCGAGGAACTGCACGTTCATGCTGAACGTGCCTTTGATCGGCCCGACACCGGCCCGCACCACGACTTTGAAGTGGTGCGGGTCGGTGACCTCGAGACTCTGTACGTCCGGCGCGCACGTCGTGACCTGCGCCGGATCGGTCAGAAAGGACCACACCCGATCGCGCGGCGCGTCTATGTCGAGCGTCCCCTCGAAACGCACTTCTTCGCTATCTCACTCCGCGACGCCGTTTTCCTTGAGGATCTTCTGAACCTTCCACGGTGTGATCGGGATGTCGATGTGCCGAACGCCGAAGTGAGCGAGCGCGTCGACGACCGCGTTCGCGATCGCCGCGGGCGCGCCGACGGTCGCCGATTCGCCGACTCCCTTGGCGCCGATCGGGTGGTGCGGGGACGGGGTCGTCGTCTTGGCGGTCTCCCAGTTCGGCGTCTCCATCGCGGTCGGCAGCAGGTAGTCCATGAACGTGCCGCCCTGGATGTTCCCTTGCTCGTCGTAGTTGATCTGCTCGTAGAGCGCGGGCGCGAGACCCATGGTGAGACCACCGTGAATCTGACCCTCGACGATCATCGGGTTGATGATCGTGCCGCAGTCATCGACCGCGACGAAGCGGCGGATCTTCACTTCGCCGGTGCCACGGTCGATGTCGACGACGCAGATGTACGACCCGAAGGGGAAAGTGAGGTTCGGCGGGTCGTAGTAGTCGACCGCCTCGAGCCCCGCCTCCATGCCCTGCGGGTGGTTGGTGTAGGCCGCGAACGCGACCTCCTGCATCGTCTTTGACTTGGCCGGGACGCCCTTGACCTGGAACTTGTAGTCCTTCCACTCGATATCGTCGGCGTTCGCCTCGAGCAGGTGCGCCGCGATGAGTTTCGCCTTCTCGCGAATCTTGCGCGCCGCGATCGCCGTGGCACCGCCCGCGACCGGTGTGCTCCGGCTGGCGTACGTGCCGAGGCCGTACGGCGCGGTATCGGTGTCGCCCTCTTCGACGGCGATATCGGCGACCGGGATCCCGAGCTCCTCCGCGACGATCTGCCCGAACGTCGTCTCATGGCCCTGGCCCTGCGACTTCACGCCGATCCGGACCAGGACCTTGCCGGTTGGGTGCACGCGGATCTCCGCTGAGTCGAACATCTTGATGCCGAGGATGTCGAAGTCCTTCGAGGGGCCGGCGCCGACGATCTCGGTGAAGGACGAGATGCCGATGCCCATGAGCTCTCCGCGCTTGCGCTTCTCGGCCTGTTCCTTGCGCAGTTCGGCGTAGCCGATCTTGTCCATCGCGAGCTTGAGCGCGCGGCCGTAGTCGCCTGAGTCGTACTCCCAGCCGAGCACGGACTTGTACGGGAAGGCAGTCGGCGGGATGAAGTTCTGCATCCGCAGCTCCGCCGGATCTCTTTTCAACTCGAGCGCGAGGACGTCCACCAGACGCTCGATCGTGAAAGCGGCCTCCGTGACGCGGAACGAGCAGCGGTATGCGATGCCTCCCGGAGGCTTGTTCGTGTACGCGCCGTCCACTTCGACGAAGGACTTCTGGAATGGGTATGACCCCGTGATTATGTGGAAGAGCCCGGCTGGGTACTTCGACGGGTTCGCCGCAGCGTCGAACGCGCCATGGTCGGCGATCGTCTTCACGCGGAGTGCCTGCATCGTGCCGTCCTTCTTCGCGGCGAGCTCGGCGGTGATGTGGTAGTCGCGCGCGAACGAGTCGGCTTGGATGTTCTCGGCGCGATCCTCGATCCACTTCACGGGCACCCCGGTCAGCACAGATGCGCCGATGGCGAGGACGTACCCCGGATAGACCGGCACCTTGCCGCCGAAGCCGCCGCCGATGTCCGGTGAGATGACGCGGATCTTGTGCTCGGCAAGACCGAGATGGCCGGCGACCAGCGCGATGACCGTGCGGATCGCGTGCGGCGCCTGCGTCGTCATGTACACCGTGAGCTTGCCCTCGACCTTATCGAAGCTCGCGACGATCCCGCAGGTCTCGATCGACGAGACATGGATCCGCGGGATGTAGAGATCCTGCTTGACCACGACCTCGGCGTCCCTGAACGCCTTGTCGGTCCCGGCCTTGTCGCCGACCTCCCAGTGCCAGATGTGGTTGTCCTTCTGCTCGCGGTCCTCGCGAACCAATGGAGAGTCGGGCTGTAGCGCCTTGATCGGATCGACGACGACTGGCAGAGGTTCGTAGTCGACCTCGATCGCGTCGACACCGTCGGCGGCGATGTAGCGCTCCGTCGCGACGACCGCGGCGACCTCTTGCGCCTGGTAGAGGACCGTGTCAGTCGGAAGCACCATCTGCTTGTCCGACATGAGCGTCGGCATCCAATGGAGGTTGAGCGGGACGAGGTCCTTGCCGGTGATGACAGCGACGACGCCCGGGATGGCCAGGGCCTTCGACGTGTCGATGTTCTTGATGCGCGCGTGCGCGAGCGGGCTGCGCGCGATGTCCATGTACAGCATGCCGGGCAGCTTCACATCGTCGACGTACTTGCCCTTCCCGCGGATGAAGCGCGCATCTTCCTTGCGCTTGACGCTGTGGCCGATGCCGCCGATTTCAATAGCCACTGCTTTAGGCCTTCCCTTCCGCGGTCTCGCGCATCGTTCGCGCCGCGTGGTCGATCGACTTGACGATGTTCACGTAACCGTTGCAGCGGAAGAGGTTCCCCGAGATCGCCTCGCGTATCTCGAGCTCCGTTGGCTTCTTGTTCGTCGCGAGGAAGGCGACGGCGGTCATCATCATTCCGGGAGTGCAGAAGCCGCATTGCAAGCCGTGCTCCTGATGGAAGCCTTCCTGGATCGGATGGAGCTTGCCGTCCTACTCGAGGCCCTCGACCGTGGCGATCGTCGCTTGATCGGCCTGGACCGCGAACATCGTGCATGACTTCACCGCGCGGCCATTGACCAGAACCGTGCAGGCGCCGCAGTTCGTCGTGTCGCAGCCGATGTGGGTGCCCGTCATTCCGAGGTTCTCGCGCAGGAAATGGACGAGAAGCGTGCGCGCCTCGACGTCGACGTCGTGCGGCACGCCGTTCACCGTCGCGTGGATCTTGAGAGTGCGTTGCCCGCGGCTCGTGGTGGGCGCCGTTTGGACCGCCATCTCTATTTCCCTCCCGCGGCGCGCGCGAGCGCCTTACGGATCGCGCGCTGCGTGAGCACACGGATCACGTCCAGTTTGTACTCGGCCGGACCGCGCAGATCGGACCAGGGCTTCGATTCACCCGCTGCCGCCGCTGCCGCCGCGGCGATCGTCTTGTCGTCGGGGGATTGGCCGCGCAGCAGCTCCTCGGCCTTGCGTGCGCGGATCGCGGTCGGCCCGGCGTTCGTCACGCCGATCCCCACCGCGCCGATCTTGCCCTTGTCGTCGAGCGCGAGCATCACGGCGACACCCGCGATGGCGAAATCGCCGACCTTACGCTCGAGCTTGAGATACGCACCGCCGCTCCGAGCGGCCGGTTTGGGGATGCGGATCTCGGTGAGTATCTCGTCAGGGCCGAGCGCCGTGGTGAAGGTATCGACGAAGAATTCATCGATCGGTATTACGCGTTCGCCCTTTTGACCCCGCGCCACGATGGATGCGCGCAGCGCGAGCATCGTGGCGGGGTGGTCGTTCGCGGGATCTGCGTGGGCGAGGTTGCCGCCGACCGTCGCGTTCGTGTCGAGGTCGGCCTCACGCACGAGCGCGCCGATGCGCAGGTCGCCGTTCTCGCGGATCTCCGCGAGTCCCGCGACCCGATTGAGGTCGACGAGGAGGGCCGGCTGGGCCAAACGGAATTTCATGAGTGGGATCAGGCTTTGGCCTCCCGCGAGCACCTTGCCCTCTCCACCCGAGCTCGCCAGGAGCTGAATCGCGTCGCCGACGTCGCGCGCGACCGCGTACTCGAAGGACGCAGGGATCATGTCTGCCTCCCCTTGTGGCCGCCCCGCCCGGCGGGCCGCCGCGGCCAACAGACCGGGCCGAATGTACACCGCTGAACGTGCGCTCGGCGACGCCCAGGCCAATCGAACTGCGCCATCATCTGCGTTCATGCACCCCATCGACCGCCCGCTTCCCGCCGTGCAACGCGCCTACTTCTACCTGGTCGCGCTCGTCGCCATTCACATGGTCGTTCTGGCTGTCGGGCTTCCGTTCGTCTTCAACGAGTTCAGTCGACCTGCAGCGCAGTACCGCGAGCAGGCGAGTCTCGCGATCGCGCTCCTCGTCGTCGGGCTCCCCGCGTGGATCATCCATTTCCGCATCGCGCATCGCGCGGCACTGCGTTCGGTCGAGGAACGCGGCTCGGCGCTCCGCAGCTTCTACCTGCACCTGGTCGTCTTCGTCACCGCGCTTCTGGTCTTCGGCTACGGGCAGCGCGCGCTGCGTCTCGTGCTCCAGGGCGCGTACCTCGGCGACGGCACGCAGTTCAGCCAGTTCGGGCCGGGGGCGTTCGGGCTCGAGGCCGAGTGGCCGGCCCGCGCCGCCGGCGCGGCGGCGATGGCGCTCACCGCCGCGGTTGTGCTCGCATATCACCTTCGGCTTTCGAATCAGGATCGGCGCGCGGTGCCGATCGCGGGCCGGGCTGCCGAACTGCGGCATCTCGCGCTCTACGGCCTCGCCGCCATCGGCCTGTTCTGGGCCGCGTCGACCACCGTGAGCACGCTCGCCGGCGTCTGGGCCCGCATCGCCGATGAGGTCGCGCCGATCCCTGGCTTCAGTAACCAGTTCGTGCCGCCGCCGGGCGTTAAGGTGCCGCCTCGCCCGAGTCAGGATGATCTCCTTCGTTTCCAGCTCATCGGCGCGGTTCCGGCGATCCTCGCGGGGCTCGTCCTGTGGCTCGGTATGTGGATCCCGCTCCAGCGAGGGCTGCGTGCCGCGACCGCTGACGGCGAAGTCGAGCGCCGGTCCGTCGTGCGCAAGCTTGCGATCTACCTGATCGTCCTCGTCTCCGCGCTCGCGGTGTTGCTCAGCGCGACGATCGCCGTCGCGAACATCGTCGAGCGCATCCTCGGAACGCCCGACCGCGAGGAGTTCCGGAACATCCAGCACGACCTCGGTTTCCCGGTGGTCAACCTGGTCGTATTCGGAACGGTCTGGCTATTTCACCGGCGGGTCGTGCAGTCGGAGGCCGCCCGCGAGACGGAGGTCGAGCGGGCCGCGACCATCCGCCGCCTGTACACCTATCTCATCGCGGCGATCGGGCTCGCCATGCTCGCGATCGGCGCGGCGGGCGCGATCGGCGTATTCGGCAGCCAGGTCATAGGCGTCAACACGCATCGGAACGGCGAGACCGCCGCGTACATCGCGCTCGTGCTCGTCGGCGCGCCGGCGTGGGCGCTCGCGTGGTGGCCGGCGCAGCGCAGATTGACCGACGAGGAGCGCCGCTCGCTCCCGCGCCGCGGTTACCTGTACCTCGCGATCCTCGGCGGAGTCCTCGGCGTGCTCGTGTTTGGATCCGCGGCGCTGTACCGATTGCTGAATGCCGCGCTCGCCGGCGACTTCCCGATCTCGACCTGGCACGACATCTGGCACTTCACGGTCGACGGCACGGTCAGCGCCGGCGCGTTCCTCTTCCATCTCGCGGCGGTGCGAGCCGACCGAAGCGCGCAGCTGCCGACCGTCGCGCAGCATTCGCTCACGGTGCTCGTGCGTGCGTCCGATGCGACCGCGGCGCGCGCGCGGCTTGCGCACGCGCTCGAAGGTCAGGCGGACATCGCCATCCGCTAGACGCTCTAGCGGACGGTCACCTCGGTGTAGACGCCCTGATCGCGCATCGGTCCGACCGCGACGACCACGGGCCGGACATCGATGCGATACGTGCCCACGGTGACGCCCTTGACCTTGAACGTGAACGTGGCGATCTCGTTTGGTGCGACGACCGGTTCGCTCTGCACCGCGGGCCGACCGGGCTGCGGCCAGTCGACCGCCATCTTCGGATCGAAGTTCGCGTTGCTGCCGACGAACGCGAGGCTCGCCTCGGACCCGGTACCGCGCGCCCACGCGACCTTCCCCGTGTTTCGGAACTTGAACGTGATGGTCGCCTCGGCGCCGACCGAGAGCTGTGCAGGCGCGGACTGGTCGATCCACGCGCTATCCAGGTCGGAAAGCTTGGGAAGAGGCGCGGTCTGCGTCGGGATCGGTGTGGCCTGGGCGCGCGGTGTTGAGCCACCGCCGCACAGTCCGAACACCACGGCGAGGACGAGGCCGATCGCTCCGACGAAGACCATCGCGCCGGTATGGGAGCCTTGGCGGGCCGCGGTTGGGTACATGCGTTAAGTGTCGAAAATGAGCGGCGCCGTGCTACGACATCGGCGTATCAATGGCCGACGGCGGCGCGCACGCGTTCGGGCGTAACGCCGAGCCTTGCGAGGAGTTGTGCTCCGAAGCTTTGCTCGTCGCGAACGGCGGCGAGCAAGAGATTCTCGGGCACGACGGGTCGGTCCGGTGCGGATTCGTGGGCGAACTGAAGAAGTTCTCTTGTCTCCGGACTCAGCGTGATCTCGCTCGGTAGTGTCGGCTGTCCGCTCGCCGGGATCACCGTTCCAAGCTCCGTGCGTATCTGCTCGAGGGTGACCCCGAGGGTGTCGAAGATCCGCTTCATCGAAGGATCTGCTTGACGGAGGTCGGCCAACCGGGCGAGGCCGAGGAGGACATGCTCAGGTCCGATGTACGTGTGGCCCATACGAGTCGCCTCGTCCTGAGCGAGCGCGAGTACTCGCTTGGCGCGGTCAGTGAATCGGTTAGAGGGTCCCCACCCGTGGGCACGTGGCGGCGGTGGCGGTGCGGCGTAGCTCGCGGGCGGGGGAGTGCCCGACTGTGCGAGCAGCTCGAGCACTTTCATGCGCAACGTCGGGAGGCTCACGCCAAGGGATTCGATCACGCCCGAGGCGATCCCCTCTCCTTCACGGATCACCCCCAGGAGGATGTGCTCGGCGCCGACGTGGGATTGGCCCATGCGCCGCGACTCGTCGATCGCGAGCTCGATGACCTTCTTCGTGCGCGGCGAAAGCGTGATATCGCTCGGCGACGTGGGCTGATCACCGCGCCCGATGATGAAATCGGTCGCGGTCCGGACCTTCGTGAGCTCGATCCCTAGGGACGTGAGCGCGCGGCTGGCGAACGTGCCCTCGTCGCGGAGCAGCGCCGCGAGGAGATGCTCCGTGCCGATGTAGTTGTGGTTGTGCCGGATGGCCTCGTCCTGCGCGAGCGAGAGCACGCGTTTGCCGCTCTCATTGAAGCGATCGGACGGACCGCCACCTGCTGCCGCGCTTGGTGGTCTGACTGGCGCCACCGATTGAGGCGGTCCGGGGCGGTGCATCAAGTATTCCATCCCCCTCATCCCTTTCGGCCGGGCCATCCAGGCCTGAACCGAACCGATGCCCACGGCGGCGACCGCTCCGCCGGCAAGCCCAGCGAGGAGCGCCACCACGACCATTTCGACGGTCACGACGCCTGACCGTCGACGATCTCGCGGATGCGTTCCGCGGTCGCCCCGAACGATGCGAGGACTTGAGCACCGACACCGTCGCCCTCGTTGGCCAACGCCATCAGGAAGACCTCGGGCGAGATTTCTTCCTGCTTGCGCTTCGCCGCGAGCACCCTGGCCATCGTGAGGATCGTTCCCATGCGTGGCGTGGTTCTGAGGCGCGTCGGCATCGGGCCTCCGAGTGTCGGCGGGACGGCCACCTCGATCCGCCGCCGGAGTGCCTCTGCGTCGACCGGGAGCTGGGCCCAGATCTTCTCAAGCGCGGGCGTCCTGTGAAGGCGGAGCGCGATCGCAAGGTGCTCGGTGCCGATGTGCGAATGGCCGTTTTGAATCGCCTCCTGGCGCGCCAGGGTCATGACCTTTCGCGAATCCGCGTCGAGGTGGTCCCAAGTGGGCTCTGGTTGCGGTTCGCCCATTGCGGCGATGACTTCATCGCGAACCCGGTCGGGCTCGATCTCGAGCGAGCGTAGAAGCGCCATGGGGATTCCACCTC